>ENA-ORXF01001106-ORXF01001106.1-marine-metagenome-genome-assembly--contig:-NODE-1106-length-17936-cov-16.321799_pt1 | contig 17936 bp, 16 predicted proteins | sample MGYA00237864_ERZ511476 | MGnify/ENA primary metagenome ERZ511476 (study PRJEB26306, sample SAMN06343908) | marine metagenome | isolation source: coastal waters | place: Atlantic Ocean: West Antarctic... | reverse complement strand
ACTTGAAGCAACGTACAAGTTGCCAGTGCTTGTTATGTAAGTCTTGGTTCCTGATGAAACCCCGCCTACCGCTGTAGTGCCAACCATCACGTTGCCAGAGGTATCAACGACAAGGTAGTCATTTGTACCAAGCGCAGAATGCTTACTTAGTTTGAATTTATCTGAATCCGAATCATCAACACCTAATGACCAATGCTGTGCGTTGTTAGCAAGGAAGTTTATATAAGGATCGGCTCCACCTTCACCTTCAATCTGCACTGTTGCATTACCAACACCTGTACCAAAGATTGATAACTTATGTGCTGGTGTGACACCAATTCCTACGTTGCCAGATGATGATACTCTAAATCTTTGATTACCAGCCGCATCATCTACCCTTAGTGCATATCTTGTACCAACTGAGCCACCACCTTTTATATAGACACCATATCCAGTTGATGTATTCGTATTCGTAAAGTCTGCTATTGTGGTAGTTGAGCTTCCTGTAACGTCTAATAAATGTGCTGGAGAGCTAGTACCAATACCTACGAGGCCTCCAGCCGTTATGCGCATCTTCTCAGTTGCATTTGTGTCAAAAACCAACGCAGTGTTAGCTTGATTTGATACCCTAGCGGCAGTGTTACCATCAAAACGTAATTGGGTTTCGCTAGTGCTATTACCAGTTATAGTTGCTGTGGTAAAACCAGCGTTATTGATAGCCAAACCAGAAGCCGTTACAGTGCCGTCACCTTTAACAGTAAACTTATCAGCACCTCCAGCTTTCATCTTCATGAAATAGCCGCCAGTAGTGGATCCACCAGCTGCATGAGTAACTTGGATTATTCCATCATCCGATTCAAAATTAGTGCCGCTGGTGTTTATTTCAAGACCCTTGCTACTATTTGATGCACCATTAGTATTAAGTACAACTGGCCCTGTCATCGTGCCGCCAGCTAAAGGTAGCTTAGTTGCAATACTGTTAGTTACAGTAGTAGAAAAGGAGGCGTCATCCCCCAACGCTGCTGCAAGTTCATTTAGGGTATTAAGGGATGCCGGAGATGAGTCAACTAGGTTGCTCACTGCAGTAGATATTTCTGTAGCTAAGCCAGTTACCTTACTATGGTCAACATCAGAGATCTTAGCGTCTGATACGGCACCGTCTTTAATCTGTTCTGTGTCAACTGTATCAAACCCTGTGACGTTACCAATGTAAGCCATAACCTATCCCCTTATGCGATTTCTAAGATGCTTGCGAACACTTCAAGGTCGCCTGCAGTGGATGCAGTGAGAGCAATGATGTCGCCTGCTTCCAGGTTCATGGGTTTATCCAACAGTAATGTCGCATCAGCTGGCACAGGTACGGTCTTAGCCACATGGAAATAGGTGCTATTCACAGTGATCTCAACGGTAACGTCTGCATCGTTCACGCCGTCTACGTTAGAGATGTACAGTGCGTGAATAACGGCTTGAGTCGCCGCTGGGCAAGTGTACAAAGTTGTGCGCGAGGTGCCGATTGCAATGCCCGCGTTCTTAAATGTATTAGCCATTCGGTTAGCCTCCTAGAGCTATAGCCATTGCTACCGAAGCACCAATGGGGTCATGTACTGTGCTTTCAGCGGCTGTACTTTCTGCAAGCAGATCTGCTATCAAGCCTGCCGTAATACGTATCTGAACATTCGAGCCTGCCGACCAAGATACTGCGGAGGTACTTTCCTGCGCACGGACAACAGTGAAGGTTGTCCCCGACACAGCAGTACATTTAACAATCTCAGTCACACTGTTAAGCGCATCAGCGAGCGTTAAATACATAACGTCGCCTGCCCCTACCGTTGGGAATGAAGCAGCACTCGCTACAGACAGCGATGTGTCTGATGAAGTGGCACTGGATGCCAGCGTGGATTTTGCGTCGTTACCGTATTTAATGCTCATCGTGGTCGCCTATTAAGAGATGGTCACAGTCCAAGTAATCGTTACTGTGTCATCTGCGCCTTTGTTCACAACAGCAAACACTGTGCGCGCTAACATCACGTCGGCAGCACTGAACAAACCTGCTTCAGTAATCGCGCCAGTGCCATCACCTGCAGCCCATGTGCATGCGTAAGTCACAGTAGCGCCTGATAAGGTGCCGCCAGAAACAGTCAAGGCGTTAGTGTCGATCACTGAGCCTAGGGCGGTATCGCCAGCAGCGGCAGCAGAAACACCAGAACCAACGCTCATCTTAGTGATGGGTGTTGATACGCCTGATAAGCAGCCAGCTACAAGGCCTTTACCTGCAGTTACGACTAAGTTACGGGTATCCATAACAAGTTCGTTGTTTTTAGTAATAGTTAATGCGCCAGTAAGTGCGATCGTGTCGTTAAACATAGTATTCTCCTACCCGAGGGTCGTCTGATTAAATAAAGGGCGGTTGAATAATTGGGCCGCACCCAAATAGTGGATTACCGTAGCCGCATCTGAGGCATTAATTGCCTCGGTTTTTAGCTGCGAAAGGTTAAGGTTATAAGCATCGAACGGGGCTAAGGTCTCTGCCTTGGCCTGGGTAACATAAAAGTCGTAAGCATCAGCCGTCGCCACTGTTTCAGCGCTGAAACGCGTGAAGTCGAATGCGGAAGCGTCTGTTGCTAGCACGCTGTCGGTTTTAAGCTGAGCGGTACTAAGGTCGTAGGCATCGACCGCCGTCGCCGTATCAGACAGAGAGCGAGCGAGTAAGAAATTGGATACGTCACCGATGAATGCCACGTTACCTTTGGTGCTATCCCAAAGTTTGTCGATATTCATTACATCGTCGACAGCGACAACATCTGAGAACAGACGTTCAAAGGTCACCTGTCTTGCAAACGCATCGACCGCACTCGCCGCATCAGATTGGCCTTTGTCCATTAACCAGGAGTTAGTTTCACTAACGCTGTATGTGTCTTGTTCAGGATGGGTCAGCGCCAGTTGTTTAAGGTCTGATACAACGGCTGAATCACTACGCGACGTCGTAATATCAAACTCGCGGGTTTCAATAAAGCCAATAATTTCGTCGAAATGCTTCTCTATGAACAGATCAAGTGCGTCGCTATTGGATGTGGTGTCGCCAAATGCTTTCTGGGCATGGATATAAGCAGCGTCAACGACACCGTAAAAATCGTAAAGGAATCGGTTCTTGGAGTCGGCATCTACCCAAATACCTGCAGCAACCAGCCTCTCGAAGAGTGCTTCGGCCATAGTCATGCGCTGGTATTGGATACCCGCATCGGGTGAAGTGGCTGCAAGTAGAGGTATCTGCGCACGGTCAACTACAGTGATCTCACTGAGGTGAACTACGTGCGAATGTACCTCAAGACGAATAGCCATTAGTAATCGCCACGCACCTTGAATTTAAGTTGGTCAAACACTGTTTGAACACCACCACCGCTATAGGTTACTTCAACTTCACCTGTGAATGTGCCTGCGGTATCTAGTGTGCCTGCGGGCCACTGCATAAATGCCTTACCATCTGTGTAAGGGGCATGTGCGGCCATAGTGATTGTAGCTTTGAGTGTGTCAGAGCCAAGTGCTTTGAATTTTAAGCGTACTGTTGCTCCTGTAAGATCAATGGGAGCCCACGTCGATACGTCGTCTGCATCAAGTGTTTTACCTGCTGCAGCAGTGTTTGAATCACGCAACGTTAAATTCAGTTCGGGCAGCGTGTCGCCTTTCACTAATTGGATTGTATCGTAGTACGCCATTTTGACCTCAGTAAGGGTTGTTCTCAGCATTTGGCATGCCAAGACAGTATATCATTATTCTATAAGCACTGCTTATAATTGGGAGTAAATGGGGGTTAGCCTCTTTACTAGGTTCCCCATGTCTTCGTCAAGGAATGTTTCGATTGTGCCCGCTGTTGGACCTAGCGCAGCAACTATCCCACTTCGCCCATAATTACCTGCATCATTAATCGACTTTACGATTGAGAGCGGGCCTAAAATACCGGCGCGATCTACCAGATCAAACAAGTAACTAATTGTTTCTTCTTCTGGTTTCTCTCGCTCGTCATCTTTAAACGCACCCTTTATTAGCTCTCGGGTTTGTAATGCTAAGGCCGCAAGCGGTAGAAGTGCCCCGAATAGAACTATGGCAGGAATGGCAGCTTTTGCTCTGTCGCCTTCTGCCCAACGAGATTGCATCTCACGGGCAACGCCGCCAACAACAACTTGTCCAAATGAGTAGAAGAAACTCTTCAGCTGCCAAATCAACATGTAATGCGGGTCACTTGCCCATACCGGCCTCTGTGCCGCGTTAGGTCGAATAATAGCCTCATCAACAAACTGCAGGATTGCGTTCTGAACTGCCTCCCCTTCTGGTGTTGTTAGGTCCATTGAATCGTTTTCAATATCGAAGCCTTTCGCGACAATCTCAGGTGTTAAACCAAGTTCTTTAAGGTATCGTAAACTCCGAACATCGCCCGCTGCGGCTTTCTTTGTATGGGTTGCAATAAAATCACGGGCCATGTTGGCTGCAATAATGCGCGTCATACGTGTCCAATGCTCAAGGCCTATTGCCTTAAAGTATTTGTCTGACCATTTTCGGGCTCCAGGATCTATGTACTCAGAGTTATACGCTTGGTGTAAAGCGTCCTGCACGGCTTCCCTGGAAGCTGCGCCAATACGTTCTGCAAACTGAGTCATCTCTTCACGACTTTGTTTACTCATGTATTTACGCCAGTTTCTTAACGCACTCTTAAAACCGTCCATGTCTTTCGCACGCACTATAGGATTACCTAAGTCAGTGAACGACGCTACTGTGGCAAAAAGCAACGTTGTGGCAAACTGTAATGCTGCAATGTACGACTGGAACTTGTTCCACTTCGGGTCAATGTCCGCACCCAACCGGCCCATGTAGCCAAGTACAATTTGACGAGCATGAGCACGCTGTTTAGGAGGCATCTTGTTTATGAGTTCTTCTGCCTGTTTTTTTATGACGTTATACTCTGCGTGCTTAGTCGCCTGCTTAAGGTACAACTGAACCGCAAGCATTGGGTCTTGGTAGAACCCCAATTTTTGCATTGCCTGCATGTCTATATTTTTTAGCTTACGTTGCAGCTTTGAATCGAAAGAAGGGCCGACCAATTCAGGGTTAGGCATCTCTTCGGTAAAAGCGCCATCGTTGTCCAGCATTGCACGCATGACTGTTTGCGCTTCTTTTGGGTTTAGGCCAGCTTTCGCCAACTCCGCCAGGAATGCATCGGGGTTTCCCTGAAGCGCTGCAATGTTATACACAATAGGGAAATAGTTCTGGACCTTACCAATTCCCGGTATGCGCTTAACTAAATAATCGCTGTGGAATCGGTCAAAGAAATCGGCTAGTTTTTGACGCATTTTAGGGTCAACAGACTCATTAATGGGGACACCAGACTGCATCTCTTCAAGCACCTTCCTCGAAATATCTTGGTCTTTACCAATGATCTCAGAAAACTGGGCGTTCCATTTATCCAATGCGCGATGGGACTTGTTGAGCATGTCGCCCATCGCATCTTTCGCTGACTGGGTGCGATGATAAAACAGGTTCGCAAATGCGGGGCCATATTGACCCAAACGGCTGCGAGCATATTGGTCAGCAGAAAAAAGCACCTTGGCTAAACCGTCGAACAAACTCGAATTCCAAATGTCCTTCATTGCTTCCATAAGCTTTGTCAGTAGTGGCTTGCCCTCAATACTCCCGACTTTGTTTAAAAAGTCGTCTTTCATTCTGTTATAATTATTTTTTGCTGAGTCCGTTTTGTTAGCATACCGCCAATTCGGCTCGGACCGAGATTGTGCACCATTAACACTGTTAAGAACGCTTTCCATATACTGCTCAAAGGTTTCATCCAACGTGAACCTATCCTTCATGGTACGAAGTGACTCCCTTGCTTCAGGGGAAAGACTGCGTATGTTCTGCCTAACAAATTGGCGAGCCTTGCGCCACAGTGTTTGCATCTTCGCAGCCACACGTTTGAAGTGGGACTCTGCAAATTTAGTGGGGGTCTTTGTTTGTTTAGCAGCCCACGCTGATACCTGATCTGAGTACCACTCTTGGAAGCCTTGATCGTCATTAGTGTACTGTTTATTGCTCTTGGTCTTTAGCTGTTCTTGGTATGCTTTTTGTAAACGAGCTAAGTTAGCCTCAGACATGTTATCAATGCTTTCTCGATAAAGTATGTGACCAAGCTCATGCCCAAGAATAGCGGCAGTGTTGGCAATACGATAATCGTTGCCTAGATCTTTTTTGATAAATATATAAGCCACATCATCTAGCTGGTAGACCATTGCTCGTTGCTTCCCTTCGGTCGCTTTATTTATCACCGCGCCGTCTATTACTCCAGGGTTTTGTTCAAAGAATGCGTCAGCGTCTTCTGCCCACAGAATGTTAACTTTCTTCTTTATACCAACTGCCGCGATGATGGCATTGGCGTAATTCGCGAATACGTCAGGGAATGAACCCCATACGGACACCTTACCAATCACACGTTCTTTAACGGGTGCTGATTTCTGTGCCGGTTTTGGTTTTGGCTTGGGCTTAGGGGTCGCTTTAGGTTTAGGTTTTGGCTTAGGGGTCGCTTTAGGCTTCGTGCCTTTACGTGTTGAGTAGTTAATAGGGTTGCCGTTCTCATCAACAGTACGCGTTTTTTTGGCGTCCTGTTGTGCTTGAGCTTCACCCATTGCAATGGTGTCAGTTTCTACTTCTTCGTTCTGTTCTAAAACGTTCGCCTGATCTTCACGGCTGGCTTCGGCAATGTCTAACTCAGCACTGGCTTGGGCTGCACGGCCTTGTAAATCCGGGTCAAGCGCTTCTAGCTCTGTAATAAGCTTATCTATCTGCTCTTCGGTGCTGATTAAGGCATCTTCTTTTGCGGCCTTACCATCAAATGCGGAGCCTTCTTTTGTGTCCGCTCTTTTTGCCCATGCTTTTTTGAGGTCGCCCCATGTGTATGCTTTGCCGTTCGCCTTGGCGATGACTGTGCTATCAGGCAGCGTGTCCAGGTTAATTTTAAAGCCCTTGTCCGCAAGCTCTTGGTTCATCCGTAAAAAACCCGACATAAGTAACTGCGGGTAAGTCATGCTGGACGCGTTAGCTTTGTCCTTGTTGTTCGCTCTCATACCTGCGTAAGCAAGTTCCACTGGCGACAAATTAATGTCTTTCCCTTGAGGGTCTGTTGCTGGAAGAGTGCGGTCTTTACCGCCTTCCTTTGTTCCAGCACGCGCTTTAGTAACGCCCTCATTAATTATTTGGCTGACGTCAAAGCTGCTTTCAACAACCTCTTCTATGAACTCAGTACCGTCCTTTTGGACAAGGCGATACTGAAGTCCTGGATTCTCTTCCTGTAGCTTTTTAAGACGGGTCCGAATGGCACGACTGCCGGGCACATAACCGTCACCCTTTGTGTTCTTGCCTAACAGGCGCTCTTCAAAGCCCTGCGGCTGTTCGCTTAATTCCCCGTCCGCCGTGCGCTGTTCAGTAGCACCCGCTTCTGGAAGATCTGTCTCGTTGAATATTTCCTGATCAACTTCAGACTGATCGTTTTCTGGTTGGGTTGAACCTTGCTGTAACTCTCTTCGCACAAGTTCCTGGAACCTGTTTTGGCCCATCTCTTCAGAGCGACGATTCAGTTCTTGTATAGCAGCTGCTGCGTGTTCCTGAGTGGTAGGATCGGCTGCAAGCGTTTCACCATCTTGCGCGTCTTTCGCCGCATACAACAACTCGTTCAGAGGGGCCTTAGCCATCCCTTCTGGGGACGTGTCCTCGAACTCAAAGCTGTTAACCGTAGGTCCAGTGTCAGAAGCCTCGTCAGCTTCCGGTGTGAATGTGCGTCCTTCTCTAGGTGCTGGTCCAGTGTCAGAAGCCTCGTCAGCTTCCGGTGTGAATGTGCGCCCTTCTCTAGGTGCTGGTCCAAAGGCGTCCATCGTCTTGCGCGTGTCATTCAGCATATTGCGAGCTGCTGTAAGTGCCGCTTTTACTGATCCAGAGGTAGTACCTATTGCACTACCACCGACAAGACCAGAGTACGCGGCATCAGCGATTCTCATAATTGCCCGATCACTATCATAGTTGGGGTCTTGCTGAAAACGCTGAGCAACAATCAATGATTCTTGGGAACCCTCCGCAAACGTTTCTGCACCACCTTGCTTTAATGTCGAACTTGCAAAGTCGCCCATTGCTGAACCCTTTGAAGATTTAGCTAATTTGGCGAGAGACTTAACAAACAATATTTCGGGTGCTACGTCAGCTGCTGCAAATGGTACGCCCATTACAGCGGCTAATTTTGCAGCTTCTATCGGATCTTGCCCGGTTTCCATAGACTCACTAAAAGACGACGCAACGCCTTGGTAATAGCCCCCGGACGCAGCGCCAGCTTTTGCTCCAAACGCTGCTCGAGCACCAAGTTTTAATGCTTGTTGTGCAACCTCTGCTTGCTCGTCACTAGCTTCGCCCTTTGCATAGTCAAGGACCGCATCACGCACCATGCGTTTTGCTTTGCCTTTTGCAACAAGCCCCCCTACTAATCCCGGCACTGCACCGACACCTGTAGTTGTAAGACCAACTGCTGCGCCAGCTGTTGCTAACGCTAAACTTTCTATCGCTGATGGAGCTGCTTGCCCTAGTTTAAACGCAGACATTTCAGCAAAATTTGAAAAGCCTGGATCTTCTATAAAATCTTCAAACGACGCTAAGTGTTGGCCAATTCGCCCTGCTTGGCCATCTAACTTATCGGCCTCTACTAGGTTCTGTTTTGCGGCTTCTGGGTCATCTGTTAAGTAATTAAAAGCTGCAGCTGCAGTTTGCTTTGACGACTGTAGCCCTTTTATTCCCGCCTCAAAACCAGCTTCTACTGGGGCTTGGCCCAGTTCTGTTATCTCAGACCCATCTACCAAATCCTGTCGAAGAGAACGAATAGCATCTAGTGTGGATACTGGACTTTGTTCTTCACTAGATGGCTTTTCAAATCTGCGGCGTGCTGCTTGAATTTCTTGTAATACGCTCATGCTTTTACCCTATTGACCTTTGGCAATTTCTTCTTGTTCCATGCGCATCAGCTCTGCATCAACGTAGGCTTTTACTTCGGCGTCATTGCCTGCATTTTTCGTAACTTGATTGAGCGCTTCTATTCTCTCCATCATTATTGTGTTTCTAGCCTGGTCCAAAGTGTTGTGGGGGCTGGTCTCAATCATTGTTTGAATAGCGGGTGAGAAATCCCTAAGCCTCAAATCGCGGTCATTAGTTCTGCGGCCATATCGGTCAACGGTGAAAACTCTCCCGTCTGTAGTTTTCACAATTCTGTTCAGTGATGTCGCGCCTTGTGCTGGGGCGCTTCCACCGCCTATTGACCAATCGTAAGGGTCGCTCATAAAAGAGATGTCAGCCTTTTTGTGGATTATTTCGTTTGCTGCGTTATTCAGTAGCCCTTTTACAACTGCTGGTTGTGAAGCGTATCCAGTTTGATCTAACTGGTATTTTGTAAATAAGTTGTCGAACGCAGGCTCAACTTCACCCTTTGCCACACTGTCCTGATAAGTATCAACAATTGAGTTTATCTCAGTCACGCTCAAACCTAGATTTCCAGATAGGTCGGTATTCACTTGTGCATATACGCCCGTCGAATTAAAAAACGAAGTTATTCCGTTGTTTGTTTCGGTTTTCATTCCTGCCCGTTCAGTTTGCCCTTGCTGGCTAATGTTCTCTTTAATAATGTCTACGGCATCATTTGAAAAAACACCTAGATCAAATACGCGTTGTGCTGAATCTGCGTCTAAAAAACCATAATTCATTAGTCGTTTCATTTGGAAAAGGTTATTTCCACTGATTTTTCCCGGAGAAGGCTTAAGCCCATTACCTATTTGATTAGCAACTTTTTTCTTGCCTAATGGTGTTTGGGGCGCTGCAGCAGCAATTTGTGCATCCACTGCTTTTTCTTTTGGGGTGCCAATAAATGACGCAGGCATACTTTCATTTTTTACCGCGCTGGTTACCGCTTTTTGCTGCCCTGTATTTAAACCAAAAGTCGGACCATCCCGTAATTGGCTTAACGCATCAATAGCAATATCGTACTGCTTTCTCTCCGCAGCTTGTTCGTCAGTTAAAGTCAGTTTCTTTTTTCCTAGACCTGTGGCTTTTGGCCTGATTTTTTGCTTTAGCTTCTCACGCTTTTTAATCTCTTCGTTAATTTGACTCTGTGGAATTTGAGATAGGAATTCAGGATCGAAAAAATTTACGTCCTCCATAGTGTTAATGTCAGACAGGGCTGAGTTTACAGTTTTTTTGTTTTCTGATTTTGCCTTCATCTGATCTCTGTTACGCAAAGACTTGTCGATTGGCAGCATCGTTGGTGATGAGCCGCCGACTGTACCGAACGTATTCCCGTCTGCAGTTTTAAGCATTTCTCCGCCACCTGCTGGATGCATAACGGCGGGTTTCACTCTTTCAACATCTGTTGCCGCTTCGTCCGTTTGCTGTTGTTCAGGCTTTTCTTGCGTTTGGCTGTCTATTTGAGCACCCACTTCAAACGCTGCGTTAACAGTCTGGTTATTAAGAGCCCCGACATTAGTGCCAGTAATTTCGGCAATTGTTTGTGCCATTTCTTTTGCAGCCTTTGGTAAAGGCATGTTCGCCGCACCAAAAAACGCCGAATCTATTTGGTTTTTTAATATGCCAAAACCATTGATACTGCCTGCAGATATAGGGTCACCTTCTTCAGCAGTTCTATACTTTGACAAAAACATTTGTTTATCAGGGTTTTTCGGATCAAAAAGCTCAATCGATTGGCGACCATCCCCAAGATCCAATATGTTTTTTACAAAGTAATCTTCGTTGTTCGAGCCTAAGAAAAGAGACTGACGTACACCATCTGAATTCAGCATTGCTACATAAGAATTCATTTTGCCGGGGTCACTGAACAACGCCTCTGCACTCATAGGCTCGCCGTTCGTTGTAAAGTCATTAATGTAGCCAGGAGACAATTTCAATATTTTTGCGTCCAGGTCCTTTTGAACTAGATCCGCAGTCTGTTGTTTGGTTTTGCCTGCGGTCGCCGTAGAGGATAGAGCGGATGCGTTAGCCTGTGCTGTTTGTGAGTCGCGGAGATTTGTGGAAGCGTTGAACTGCCTTGCGCCCTCTCCTAACTTAGCATAATCCGCCGCTAGCGTTCTATTGAACTGGTTTTTCTGAGTTGTCGCTTGCTTTTCCTGAAATTCAGAATTACTCGTTAGCTGCTTTAATTTAAAAGCCAATTCACTTTCAAATTGTTTGTTTTCTATTTCTTTCTGCGCAACTTGACTTCTTTGCTGAGCAATCTGAAGACCTAACGAGGCCTCGAACTGCTTGTTCTGCATGTCTGCTTGCTGGTTGCCCAGTACCGCTTGTACAATTGGGTTGTTATATCCGGCCATCGTTGACTCCTAACCTATTCCGAAGCCAATAACTTGGCCTAACATGTTCATGTTTGATGCGTGTGCAGATGCTTTTGCACGCTGATACTCGGCTTCTCTCGATGCCTCCATACCTGCTGCACTGCCTAAACCACCCATCGCTACGCTTAGCTGCTCTTTACCCATGCCCATGAGTGATGCTTTTAGGCCGAAGTTACGGTCACGCTGATCTACCGCAGCGTTGTTAACCGCACCTGTGTAAGAAGATGCATTACCTAACGAACTCATTCGCTGCTGCGCTGCCTGTTGTGCTGGGGTCATGCTTGCGCCGTATCGGCCCAAAGTGCGTTGTTGCATGCCTGCCGAAACCTGCTGACCTAGAGCCTGCGACTCCTTAGCCCCGTCAATGAGCGCCGTGCTATTGGTATCCGCGAGCAACTCTTCTTCCGTTTTGCCGTAGGTGTCCAAGTAATTTTTTAGCTCGTCACGGGATATGCTGGCGAGAGTGTCTGAAGCGCTAGGACCTTCGGCAACTTGTGCTGGGGCTGGACCGCCACCGCCACCGCCATCACCGTTGTCAGAACCACCTCCAATTTGGGGGCCCGCCGTAGTTGGGGGAGCTGAAACGGGGCCAGTTACATAGCCGCTACCCGGAGGTCCGCCGTTGCCGTAGTTCCTGCCTGGAGGTCCGCCGGTACTTGCCCCTGGACCTATGTTACTTCCCGGTGCCTCTGAGAACCCAGTAACGTAATCTCCTAGTTTTTCTAGTATGCTCATAGTTAGCGCCCCCTCTCGTAACTTGAAATTCGCGGATTTCTAAAGTTGTCTACTTGCATTTGTAACTGATCAATTTTTGATGTGTCAGTAGGGTTGTGCTTCTTGTAGAGGCCTGCACCAAGGTCTTGGCCGAACGCCATATTGGTATCTTGCATGGCGCTAGACGCTTGGGCTTTCGCCATAATTTCTGAGTTCTGGGCACGCGCTGCAGTGGATAGGCCTTGCATAGCAACGCTTCGTCCACCCTGCCCAACAGTAAGTGCGCCTAATTGTGATTGGTCTTTGACACCGAGTGCTGTGGCATTCGCTGAAGCTAGCCCGCCGCCCAACGCATTGTTTTGCATCACGCCTTGTTTCGCTTGACCCATCATAGTGCGACCGCTGCCAAAACCACCACTAGTAGCAGAGGCACCAAGAGATGCACCCTGATCTGCAGAAAAGGCTTGAGCCGTATCAGCATTTGCTCTACCGCCAAGGACAGCAGACACATCGCGACCCGCCTCTTTAACAAAACCTGCTTCAAGAGGGCGATATAACGTTTTATTGCGGTCACTAATAGTGTTTGCATTTTCAACCAGTGCTTTTTCGTGTTCACCTTGTTTCGCTTTTGTTGCTGAGCTACCCATTTTTGTTCACCTGACATTGGTATGTTACGAACGCCGGTGTGAAACCGAGCTCCTTAACACGCCTGCCCCATCCCAAACGGGCAGAATTAAATTCAATTCGCTCGACGCCTAACGTACTGGCTAAATCGTAACCTGCAGCAACAGCCTCTGCGAACACATCCACCCCTGGACGCAGCCATAGGTGGTCAATTACTAAAGTAGGTACTTCCTCATAGCCCGCATCGTACTGACTAAGAATGACGAACCCTAACCGGTCTCCCGCTTCCTCAACCCAATACAAATGAACCCTGCCCTGCATGAGCATGTGATAAATGTCAGCAGTGACAAAATCAGCTCGCACCTTACGAATGATGTCCCCCATGCCGCCCTCGAAGTATGCGAAGTTGGCTCTTATGTTTGCTTTTGTTGCGGGTACGAGTTCAACCACTACAGGCCTCCGTATTTGACTGTCCTTCGTGTCGGTCCATTGCGTCCGTCTGCCCTGCTCTTTGCATCACTAATATGGGCACCAAACTCAGCTTCATGTTTGGCAGCACGCTGTGGGTTGGCCCAAGGCATCTCATGTGCGTTAAATAAATTAGCCATTGCGCCTGCCATAATCCCATCGACGTGGTCTTCAACAAAATCGGTTGAGATACTTGTAGAGGTTAGGCTTGGTTTAAGCGCAGCGTGAATGGTTACGTTTTCACCAGACTTTATCGGCACTGGCACTAAGAGCAAAAGCTTATTGCTTGGGCGTATGTAGTGCGTTGGTGTACTTTTCTCTGTGCGCCACTTAGGGTTTGCGTGATTTGCTCCCTGTTCAGTGTCGGGCGTCAGTACTTTTTCGCCGTGTATTACAGAATAGGTATCTGTGATGTTTGTGTTTCTAGGTAAATCAATATCATATTCAAACAACCCGGCCACTGTAAGAACAGGGTCTAAAGTTACGCGATACGCACTACTGCGTTTACAGTAGCTAAGCACTGCATCCTTAATCGCCTTTTCCGCAACAAAGTCAGGGCAACCTGCGATGTGGTATGGGAGTAGGCTGACCATGTCTTTGTAATTCATAGTTTATCCCTGAGCTACTGTGCGCATATTCGGACTAGTCACAGCATCTAGTTGGATTTTAACGCCTAGAGAACTGATCATTGCTTGGTAGTGCTGGCTGCTTCGCTGCTCATTACCCGCGTGATCTGTTTCCTTCGCGTATGCACGGTACAAGATGTAATCTAGTAAGTTATTTGAGTGGATGTCTGGGATTGTTATGGTGCCTCCAGACGCTACTTGTGCAGGTTCTACCGCGTACACTGTTTCAATGTGTCCGGTACCGTCATTGGGTGGATACACGTAAAACGTCCGAGGGTCTAACTCGTCAAATACGTAGTGGTCAGCAACTGTAGTTGATGTGGCGGTATGCCACATTGGCTGGCGCGTATCTAACACATCACGGCTAATGATACGGACCACTTTGCCGCCTGCACCCGCAGCAGTTAGATTGCGGATAACACGCAATACCTGCAGGCCAACAGCAGGTATGCTTTGTTTGGTGCCAGCGACTAGTGCCACTGATTGGTTGGTTGCGCTTACAGATGGCTTGAGAAGGCAAATTTCACGTTGCCCATCATTTAACCAAGAAAGCAACTCAGTTGTTGGCCAACGAGTTGCTGAAGTATCCTGTAAAACCGTCTGGGCTCTACCGATAATGTCGTTCGATGAAATGGCCATTACGCCTCGCTAATTTCAGCCCAAGCTATATCGCGCTGTTCAGATGTGATGTCGTAACCTAGAATCTTTTCTAGACTGCGAACTTTAGGATCACCGGTTTTTGAAAAGGCTTGAATGTCGCCTTGTTCTACCAACTGCTCAATTGCAGAAACGATTTCCATAGTGCGGTCTTCATCTGAGACCTCATCTACTTCAATCTTCGCGGCGGCAGGTTTTTGCGCCGTTCTTTTTTCGCCTACAGGATATGCTCCCATAGCAATACATTCGTCCACCAGAGGTGGGGGGACTTCTCGCGCTACACCCGCTTCAAACCAAGCCGACTGGCCAGATGTGCTACTTACGTGTATTGCCTTATCAGAAATAAACATGATCAAACTCCAAAAAGCCCTCGACTCTAGGCCGAGGGAAGAGGCCCTAATTTTTTTAAATAGCAGTGTCTAGCGTGATTACACCAAAGTCTTGGGTGTCGCCAGTTACCATGCTGGTGTACTTTGGCTTACGGAAGCCTAAGATCTTACCGATTGAGATACCATGCTGGTTTCCGTAGTCGTAAGTATCTTCAACCCAGTCAGCGTCGCCAATGTCAGCCATTGCCAATGCTTGTGCGCCACAGAACAAAGCACGTTGCCCGTTTATCGCACCACCAGCACCGAACTTACCATCAGCCGCTTCACCAGAAGTGTCATATACATGACGGAACTCGTGAACCATTACGCCGTCTACCATTACGGAAGAAGAACCTGAGAACAAAGAGTTAACTGGTCCACGGTTGCCTGCGTTACGAACGTTGGCTAGGAAGTCAGCATCTAACTTAAGCTGAGCCATGCCTTGAGGAGTAACGAACATGTGGAAACCTTCGTCACCACCTTTGCCACGAACACCACGCATGTAGTGATCTTTAGCGTAAGCCTTTAGGTTTACGATGTTCTTGTATCCCAAGATTCCAGTAGCAGTTAAGGCACCAGTACCAACGGTACCATCAGCTTTTGCAACTAACGTACGCTTGTTGGTTGGAGCAGTAACGTCTGCAGCATACTCAAGGTTAGACAAGTTCTGGCCAGTTGCAGCAACAGTACGAAGACCACCGTTGTTCTTCTTGGTGTATGCCAAACCAGAGAGAGTTAAGAATGCAATCTGGTCCATACGGTCAGCCATCCAGTAAGCCAATGAATCTTTAGAGGCTTCGCGGAAGTTTACGATAGACTTTTGGTCGGCTAAACGGCCAGCCAAACGGTTTGCGTTACGCATCTGGTCGATACGAACAACGATGTCAGAGCTAGATAAAGCTTCTTCGTTGCCTTCTAGAGTGTAGTCACCTACCACACCGTCGCCAGACAAGTCGGCTAGCAAAGTTAAAACAGCGCGTGCGCCCTTTTCACTTTTGGTTAAGTCAGTAATGCGTTGGACCATAGCGTTAGAGCCAGAACCAGCGAATTGGTTGATGAAGGAAGCGTTGCGGGCTGCGTGCCAAAAGTCACGAGACCATACAGTCTTTTGCTCTGAAGTTAGAGCGGCAAAATTAGTTAATGCCATGAGAAAATCACCTATATGTAAAATTAAAATAAATTATAAGTACTGCTTATAAACGGTCGCCATTAATCAGGCAGGGGCGACAACCACTGCGTGCTGTTGGGCGTGTCGTGCCCGAACGAAATAGCGACCTTTTTAAGAGGGACGAACTCATGGCCTTTTAAGCTAGGCGAGGGCTACCGCGTTTCGTGCGGCCTTCGATTTAATAGGCTTGGGCAGTTGTCGTACTGCAAGACGAGCCTTAAGCCTATATATTAGCACAGCTTATAAACTAAGGGAAATAACTGCCCTTTAAAATAAGTCGTCTATAATTAACGGGGTGTGGTCGCCCACAAAAGCCCCCTCAATGTTGTACTCCATGAACTCCCTAGCCTCATGAAAACCCATGCCTTGTTTGACAAGGCATTCGAGGATCTTTTCGGCAGAGTAAGCAACTGTTGGAACCTGGGCCGCTGATTGGCCCACCCCAATGATTGCCTCATCTAAATTATCCATAAACAGGAGCCCGGGGAACTCAAGTCCATAGGCTTCCTCTATCTCCTCGCGCATCATCCAAAATCACCGCGCAACCGTTTCATTTGCGCATCAGACAACTTGTCAAAGTCGCTGTCAGTCATGGTGCCGATATTAATAACATCTTCACCACGGGTTGCTGCACTCTCCCCTGCAAGTTTCGCAGGTTGCTTGCTAGCCGCTTCCAACTTTTGGTTCACATCAGTGGTGCGCTTTTTAGCGGCGGGTTTTTTAACAGATCGCGGCTGCAGCAATTCAGGCATGTTTGAGGCTAACGTCATACGGACCGCTTTGCGCAATGCGTCAGCTGACGCCATACCTGTGTTTGCGTACATCCCCATGAGCTCATTAGCTTCTGCAATCAGTGTTTGGTCGGCATCAGCGCTGCTGGTGTCTAACACTGGGTACGAGGCCATCATGTCGGCTACGGCTGAATCCAAATCCAACTGCTGCTTCGTCACATTAGTTGTATTGTGAATGTCCTTGCGCAACTCGCTAGCCATGGCTTTTCGTTCTTCAGTACGGATTTCTTTTCGCACCGCTTTAGCTTTATCAGTCTCACCGTCTAATACCGCGTCCATGTATTCAGCTTCTTTACCATCGAAATCGAATTCAGGTTCAGGGGCTTCTTGAGGTTTTGCACCCTCTTCTAGCTTGGCAAGACGATCTTCCAGTTGACGGCGACGAGCGATCTCTTCGTCCATGCGAGACTTAGGCACCATGTGCGCCTTGTCGTCCGCTTTAGCGACCTCTTCCTCTTCCTCTTCTACGAGTTCGTCTTCGACAATTTCGTCGCTCGCAGGCTCTTCTGAGTCCTCCTCAGTAGCTTCCGCCACCGTCTCTTCCTCTTCCTCTAGCTCAGCCTCTTCAGCTTTGTCAGCCACCTCAATCAGATGTTCGATAGCAGAATCCGTTGGGTCAGCCTCCTCTTCAGGGGCATCACCTCGGTCTAAAGCGCTTGCATCGAACTCTTCTCGACTATCGCCACCTGCAAATTGATCGTAACCTTGTTCACTGTCATCGTGCTCTAAATTGGCACTTGTATTGGATGTAGGCATAGGGCCTCCGTTAGATTAAAGTTAAAGTACTACGTTTTTTGGTTTCTTATACTCTTGCTGCTTCCCCCCAAGTCGCATTATTTCTGCCGCGATTTTAGTGGTTGCCTGAGTTTCAGATGCTTGCTGTTTTTGAGTCGAGGACAACTCAGCCAACTGCATACGCACATCTAATTCTTGGCGTTTTAAATCAATACGAGACTGAAGCTCAATCATCTCTTTCTCAGGCGTCGTTTGTATGTCAGCCGCTTTGGCTGCAGCAAGTTGTGCTTGAGCTTGTAGATTAATTGCTTCGGATTCTAACTTCTGCATTTCCAACTTCACCTGTTCCATCTGGATCTGTTGTTGCATCTGTGCAGCTTCCTGCTGCTCTGGCGACT
>ENA-ORXF01001105-ORXF01001105.1-marine-metagenome-genome-assembly--contig:-NODE-1105-length-17937-cov-8.614950_pt1 | contig 17937 bp, 17 predicted proteins | sample MGYA00237864_ERZ511476 | MGnify/ENA primary metagenome ERZ511476 (study PRJEB26306, sample SAMN06343908) | marine metagenome | isolation source: coastal waters | place: Atlantic Ocean: West Antarctic... | reverse complement strand
TATTTCTGAAAAGGTTTCGAGAAAACTGATCCAACACTATTATAAGGGCTAGACATGAGCGTGCACTATCCATCCACGTGTCAAAATCACCATTTATTGCATGATCTAAAGTATCAGAAAACTGTAATTTAATACTTTCATCAAAATCTGAATTTTTAATAAACCATTGCTCAGGTGTCGATTTTTTAAACCAAAAGTTAAGTACTCTATTTTCCACAGTGTTCTCTCTACTAGTTAATTACCACTGAATATCTCTTAAATTTTTTATAATTAAAAGCTTAAAAATTAATAGAAGGAATAACATAACAGGAATTATATTTTACTAATCAATAAAGAATTTCAATATTATTGAACATTCCACTCGCTAATAACACCTTTTAGGTAACCCCAGTTCTTACTTCTTTTCCTTGAAGACAAAATGCTAAATGGAGAGAGTATTTGTAATATTGATTCTGCTAAGGCAGCTGATACGGGGAATGGCCTATTGTGTTTCCTAGTAGCGTAAACTCGAGATTTACCCATATGCCAGCCTTTAAAATAGGAACCGGCTTTAGATGGTGGAGAGGATGCGCCTCTTATGTGCTGGACTGTTGCATCATGGACAAATAGTAACTCACCGCCTAGCTCTTTTAGACGTAAACATAAGTCGTCCTCTTCATGGTATAAAAAAATATTTTCATCGAAACCTTCAACAGCATAGAACGCTTGAGCTTTTATGAAGAAAGCTGCCCCTGATAGGATGTTAACCCAGCAATTTGCTGTTGGCCAACCTCTACCCATCCAACTTGCCCGATTAATTAGATGGCTACTCCTTTTGAAATAGGGTTTGCCATTTGACTTAACAATTTTGGGGTTCATAGCTAAGGCGTTAGGGTTGTCCTTAGCAGCTCTCTCTAATTCTATGAGAGTGTTCTTTTCAATTTTAGTATCAGGATTAAGGAAAAATATAAACTCTGTTTTTGCGATGGCTGCTCCTTGATTGCACGCTTCCCCAAAGCCTTTATTTTTTTTATTCAAAATTAGTGTAATATTTGAATCTTTTGCTAAAGACTTAAGTTCTGCAGTATCACTTGAAGCATTATCAACGATGACTATTGCTGTTTCTTTAGGTATTGACTTTAACATGTTTGGTAAGACAGCCATGCTATTATAAGTCACAGTTACTATTGTTATATTTTTTGACAAAATAATTTCCACAATACTTAAGGTTTCTTTTATATCTTTATTAAATACTTTGTTTACATTTCAATTATTAATTCCTTAAATGCAAGTATAACGGACTAAAACTGTATTAATTTATAATATCTACTTTGAAAGATTTGTTTATGATAGAAAAACCAATTCAAGTTTTAAAACCCTTTTTTAGGGTAGAGGAGTGTTTGGAAGAAATTAGGGAGTGTCTGGAAAATTCGTGGACTGGAATGGGTTATAAAACTAATGTTTTAGAACAGAATTGGTGTGAGTTCACTGGATTACCCAACGCACATTTTCTTAATTCTGCAACTGCTGGCTTGGACTTGGGAGTAAGGATATTAAAAGATAAGTACAATTGGGGTAATGGTGACGAAATTATAACCTCTGCTTTCACTTTTGTTTCCACAAATCATGCTATTTTGTACCACGGTCTCAAACCAGTTTTTGCAGATATTGATAAAAGCCTTAACCTTTCTCCAGAGGCTGTCTTAGAAAAGTTAACTAAACGTACAAAAGCGGTTATGTTTGTAGGTATTGGTGGTAACACTAAAAACTTAAATGCGATAAAGAATATCTGTAGAGAAAATGGATTAATGTTCATTTTAGATGCCTCACATATGGCAGGATCTAGGATAAATGGCGTCCATGTTGGAGAGGACTGTGATTTAAGTATATTTTCATTTCAGGCTGTAAAGAATCTACCAACAGGAGATAGTGGTATGATCTGTTTTAGAGACCTCACTTTAGATAAGAAAGTACGTGAGTTAGCTTGGTTAGGTATTACGAAGGATACATTCTCACGAAGTTCTGAAGGAAGCTATAAATGGGATTACAGTGTAAATAGCGTAGGAATGAAATACCATGGAAATTCAGTAATCGCTAGTTTGGGCATAGTGGCCTTAAATTATCTTGAAGCAGATAACATTTATCGACGTAAGTTAGCGAACCTTTATGAAGAATGCCTGGGTGTTAACTTTGAAATCATTAAACATGAGCCAGAAAGCGCTAGACACCTTTTTCAGATTTCAGTTGAGGATAGAGAGTCATATATATCAGAGCTAGCGTCTAAGAACATTTTCACCGGTGTGCATTATAAGAAGAACACAGCTTATAGTGTTTATGAGCCTGAAAACCTCCCATTAACAGATTTTTATAGTGACCGTGTTTTGAGCTTACCTATGCATTTGCATGTAACTGAAGATGAAGTAAAAGTAATATCTGATACTCTTAATTCTTATAAGAATTAAGAATCTAATTATAGAAATAACGTTTAGTTGTAGGTGTTTTTTGAAAGTTTTATTTATATCCTTTGTTTTTACAGCAGTAATTTTTCTATCTATTGATGCTGTCTGGTTAACATATGCTGGTAAATATTTTTATCAACCAAATATTGGTTTATTATTAAGGGATGAACCTATAATCTGGGCAGCAGCATTATTTTACTTACTCTACCCTATGGGCGTATCGATACTTATTATAAAACCTGCATTGAGTAAAAATCCAGTTGATCAAGTTTTTTGGAATGGGGTTGTCCTTGGTGCTATGGCTTATGGAACATATAACTTTACTAATATGGCTATCCTTACAGAATGGTCGGTTGCAGTAGTTTTTGTTGATATAATTTGGGGTGGACTTCTGACAGGAACGTCTTCTGTCTTAGGGCTTAAGTTAACAGAAAAATTCTCAAAAACATCTATTTAATTACTCTACTAATTAAATAGGATATCTTGAGAGCATTCAATATTTAGTTGAACAGTTTAAATATATTAAAAAATGTGTAAAATTGCAAAGCTAATACTGCTTTTTATATCTTATCTTGGGTCCCAGTTTCAAAATCTAGTGAATGGTGACGCTCATGGAGTTGTTGTTTCAGATCTCCATTGACCTTATTAACCATTAAGCCTCTCTTTACTGCTGGACGGCTGTCAATTTTATTTGCCCATTCAATAACATTTTTATATGAATCGACGTTTAGAAATTCACTAGCATCATAAAGTCTTCCTAAAGCTAGTTGTCCATACCACGCCCATATTGCTATATCTGCTATAGTATAATTAGGTCCGCAAATAAATTTGTTATATTCTAAATGCTTATCTAATACATCTAACTGGCGTTTAACCTCCATCGTGTATCGATTTATTGGGTACTCAAACTTTTTTGGAGCGTACTTATAAAAATGGCCAAACCCACCACCTAAATATGGTGCACTTCCCATTTGCCAGAACAGCCAAGATAAACATTCCGCTTTTTGTGAGAAATCTTTTGGGATTAGTGTATTAAATTTTTCGGCCAAATATAGTAGAATCGCACCAGATTCAAACACTCGTGTCGGTTTTTTTGTGCTGTGATCTACCATGGCTGGGATTTTTGAGTTTGGATTTATCTCAGTAAATCCACTACTAAATTGCATTCCATTAATTCGTATTAACCAGGCATCATACTCTGCACCTAAATGTCCTTCGGATAATAGCTCTTCTAAACAGATTGTTACTTTTACACCGTTGGGTGTTGCTAAGGAGTAAAGCTGAAGAGGATGTTTTCCAAGAGGGAGGGTTTCATCATGAGTTTTTCCAGAAATTGGACGATTTACTTTCTCAAACTCCCCACCATTTTTAGTCTCCCATTCCCAAATGGAAGGTGGAATATATTCTGATAAATTAGTCATTTTATTCTTTCTGTACCAATAAATTAAAAAAATATGGGAATAGTCTAATGTTCCTACTATCACATAATAACATTAACCAGATTATCATTAGAGTTCCACATATATATGTACTTCTATAACCTAGTACTAACTTTAATTGGTAACTATCCCTAAGTCGATTATAACGGCTTGCCCGGATGCATCTAAAAGGATAAGTCACCAGAGAAAAGGAGGGTTAAACAATGAACAATCTGGTAACAGTCTATGGAGGTAGTGGGTTCATTGGAAGATACATTGTTCAAAAACTAGCTAGGTCTGGTTACCGTGTTCGTGTAGCAACCCGAAGACCGAATGAAGCAATATTCTTAAAAACTTACGGAATGGTGGGACAAGTAGAACCTATTTTGTGTAATATCAGAAATGAAAGTAGTATTAGGAATGCTATGCTTGGTGCAGATGCAGTTGTAAATTGTGTTGGTATATTGGAGTCCGTTGGAAAAAATAAATTTGTAGAAGTTCAGCATAAGGGAGCAGACTTTGTTTCTCGGATAGCAAGTGAGCTAGGAGTCAAAAAACTTGTACATATATCAGCGATTGGAGCTAATATTGATAGTAAAAGTAAATATGCTAGCTCGAAAGGGCTTGGTGAGTCTAGTGTTATGAAAAATTTCCCAGACGCAGTCATTCTTCGCCCCTCAATTGTTTTTGGTTTTGAGGATAAGTTTTTTAATAGATTTGCTTCTATGGCTAGACTGTCACCAATATTGCCAATTGTAGGTGGAAATACAAAATTTCAACCAGTGTATGTTGATGATGTTGCTAGAGCAGCATTTTTAGGGATAGATAATAACGTTCAGGCAGGAATATATGAGTTAGGTGGACCAGAGGTAGCATCATTTAATGAGTTAATGCGTAGAATGCTAAAAATTATTTTGAGAAAGCGTCTTGTAGTGAACCTGCCATTTTGGATCGCAAGCCTTATGGGAACTGGATTTGACTTAGGTAAGGCCATATCCCTAGGTATCATAAGGGGGCCAATAACCCTTGATCAAGTTTTAAATCTCAAAAATGATAATGTAGTTTCGAGGGAAGAAAAAACATTTAAAGACCTTGGAATTGAACCTAAAGCATTAGAAATTATTTTATCAGAATATTTATGGAAGTATCGCCCGGCAGGAGAGTTCTCCGACCCAGAGAAACAAAACTAGCTACCCTTTAAGTTTATTTTTTTATGGTTTCTTTATTTAATACGTTGTTACAATAGTTGTGACGCTTATTATCTAGGAATACGCAATTCTTAGTAATATTAAACCGAATATTACTCGGTATATAACATAAGGAGTATAGCTGAATTTATTAAGAAAGTGCATCATAATTTTTATTGCAAGCAGAGCGGTTAAGAATGAAGTGAGGATAGCGACGGCAAAATCTTTTGCTAAATTTAAATCTCCCGAAACAGCGATGCCGGCAACAAGTAACGTTCCTGATGCTATTATAGTTGGAATTGACATTAACATTGAAAGCTTAGCCGAATCTTTTCGTGAAAACCCTAATACTCTTGCCCCAGAAATAGTAGAGCCTGCTCTAGATGTTCCTGGGATCAATGCCAGTGCTTGCCAGAATCCCATTATTACAGCAGCTTTTATTGACCAACTTTCTATAGATCTATTAGTTGAGCCTGTTCGGTCAGTATAATACAAAACAATACCAAATAGCAGCATTGCCCAGCCTATTATTTTTACAGACCTTAGGCTTTCATCTAGCCCAGTAACTTTTATTATTAAACCAAATAAAATTACTGGTATTGTCGCTACTATTAAACAAATCACTAATGAATTACTTTTAACCTTTTTCTTAAGGGTAATCATATTAATAAAATCAATTACGATTAATTTTATATCTCTTATGAAGTAAATAATTACAGCAAATAGTGTACCAATATGCACTGCAACATCTATAGTAACCCCTTGATCTTTTAATGTTGTAAGCTTTGGAAGTAAAATTAAATGGGCAGATGATGAAATAGGAAGAAACTCGGTAATGCCTTGGATTATAGATATTAACATTAACTGAAAAATAGGCATTAATTAGTATCCTCAGTTCCCATTTTATTACAAAACTCATTTAAAACTTTTTTGTAAACTTCTTGTTTAAATGGAACTATGCTATCCATTAGGCTTGATGGACGCATCCAACACCAGTTTGAAAACTCCTTATGCTCGGTATTAATATCAATATCGGCATCCAGCCCATTAAATTTAAATAGAAACCATTTTTGCTTTTGGCCTCTATACTTACCCCCCCAAAGCTTTGGGATAAGTTCCTGTGGTAAATCATAATTAATCCAAACTTTTGATGTGGCTATTTTTTCTACTTTTTCTTTTTTAATTCCTGTTTCTTCATAGAGCTCCCTATGGGCTGCATTAATGGGTGTCTCACCCTCGTCAATACCACCCTGAGGCATTTGCCAAGCCTGATTGTTATTATCTAACCTTTGTCCACAAAAAACTTTTTTGTCGTGGTTGACTATCATTAGCCCCACATTCAAGCGATAGGGAAGTTTCTTATATTTGTTGCTTAACATTTAGATCGCAACCACACTATTATTTTTTTCCATAAGATAATGCACTAAGTCCTTTAAGAATGTCTAGCGCGTAAGCTAGTTGATAGTCTTCGTCTCTTAACTTTGCGGCGTCCTCAGCTTTTTTCTCTTCCTCCTCTAAGAGATCTCTCTCATCACTTGAAATTGAGTCGTTATTTAACGAACCACGTAAATCAGCTTCGGATCGTACTGGACGCTTAGTCTCTTCGCTGTCGGTTTTTTTATTTGGTTTACGAGAAGGCTGCTTAACAATTATGTCAGGCGAAACCCCCAGTGCTTGAATTGAACGTCCTGAAGGGGTGTAATAACGAGATGTTGTTAACCTCATGGCCCCATCACCCTGAACAGGGATGATCGTTTGAACAGAACCTTTTCCAAAACTTTTCTGACCTACAATGACTGCTCTTTTATGATCTTGTAAAGCGCCTGCTACGATTTCTGAGGCTGAGGCAGAGCCGTTATTAATTAACACTACTATAGGCTTACCCTTGGAAAGGTCACCACGTCTAGCATTGTACCTTTGGCTGTCATTAAGGTTTCTACCTCGTGTGGACACAATTTCGCCTTTATCTAAAAAAGCATCAGAAACTGATATTGCTTCCGAAAGAAGCCCTCCTGGATTGTTGCGTAGATCTAAAACAATACCGTTGACATTGCTTAGACCGCCTGCAGCTTTTATTTCTTTTGACAAGCCATTTTTAAGGTTGGGGTAAGTTTGCTTGTTAAATGCTGATATTCTAAGAACAATGCTATCACCCACTCTTCGAGACTTTACAGCAGTAATTTTTATAATATCCCGAATAATTGATACGTCAAACGGGTCATCAAACCCTTCCCGTACGACTGTTATAATAATTTCAGAACCAACAGGACCCCTCATTAAATCTACCGCCTCGTTAAGAGTTAGGCCAAGGAGGCTTTTACCGTCAACCGAAGTTATAAAGTCCCCAGCTTCTATACCCGCATCAAAAGCTGGGGTATCGTCCATTGGTGTGATAACTTTTATATAACCCTCGTCTTGAGTTACTTCGATACCTAACCCACCAAACTCTCCTTTTGTCTGGGTGCGCATATCCTCAAAGTCGTCTGGTGCGAGATAAGATGAGTGAGGGTCAAGAGAAGTTAGCATTCCATTAATCGCTGCCTCAACTAGATCCTTAGTTGAAACTTCTTCAATATACTCTTCCCTAATACGTTCGAATACTTTTCCAAAAAGATCTAACTGTTCATATATTAGAGTATCACTCTCCTGCTCTTTTGCTACCACAGAGCTGTAATCTTTACCTCCAATTAATAGGTAAAGACCCATAGTAAGAACACCAACCAATAGAAAACTTTTACTTTTCAACACTATAACACCCATTTTTTGAGAGCCCACAATACTCTCTGTTAATTTAGAATTTAATACTTAAGTTAGTTTTACAATCAATAATGACTGATTTTGTATATTGTTGTTTGATAATAACAAGAATCTTTGAGAAAACATAGATATAATTATTAAAAATAAGAAAATGAAATATGCTAGAGTGATTATTACAGACCTTGTATAATTAAAGTTTTTCCAGTCATTTCTGATGGTTTAGGTAAGTTCATCAAATCTAATATAGTTGGTGCTATATCAGAAAGCCTCCCGTCTCTAAGGCTGGTCTTGGGTTCATAACCTACCAAAATAGCTGGAACTAAGTTAAGAGTATGTGCAGTATGGGGTTGACGCGTTTTACTATCAATCATTTTTTCACAATTTCCATGATCAGCAATTATTAACATTATACCATTAGAGATCTTTAATTTTTTTACAATTTTTTCAAGCTCTAAGTCTACAGCTTCACATGCTTTAATGGTCGCCTTTAAGTTACCAGTATGACCAACCATATCGGGATTCGCATAGTTTGCGAGAATAAAGCTATAGTTAAGGTCTATCCCCTCTAAAACTTTTTCAGTGATTTTAGTAGCAGCCATTTCTGGAGCCATATCATACGTTTCTACTTTTGGGCTTTCTGGCATACACCTGTCTTCTAAAGGCTCTGAGTTCTCCTTGCCACCATTGAAAAAGAAAGTAACATGTGGATACTTCTCTGTCTCAGCTACCCGCAACTGCTTGAGATTGTGTTGAGAAATCCATGACCCAAGGTTATTTTTTTCTAAGTTTTTTATAAAAATGCTAGACATAAACGTTTGGTGACGTTCGGAGTAGTTCACCATTCCCAAAACGTTGTGAATTTTTTGCCGTGCTCCTAATGGAATTTTATTAAAGGAAGGGTTTGCAATGGCGTCCATTAACTGGAGGACTCTGTCAGATCTAAAGTTAAGGATTAGAAGGCCATCTTTCTCAGAAATCCCTTTATAACTATTGAGCACTGTAGGCTTAATGAACTCATCAGTTTCACCCCTTTGATATGAGCCTTTTAAACTCTCTTCAATTGAGTTTTCTTTTAAACCTGATCCTAGAACTATAGCATTATATGCTAATTTTGTTCTTTCCCAACGGTTGTCACGATCCATGGCATAGTAACGCCCACTTATTGTTCCAATAGAAATATTTCCTGGAAGATTGGAGAACTTTTTTAAGTACTCCAACGCTGATTTTGGAGCAACGTCTCTTCCGTCAGTAATTAAATGCAAAACAGTACGTAATTTTTTTTTTGAGAAGTACTCCATCGAAGTCAAAAAGTGATTTATATGGCCGTGAACCCCACCATCAGATAAAAGCCCCACAAGATGTATTACACCACTTGATTTTTTGACATTGTCGATAAATATTTGAAGATTTTTTTTCTTAAAAAAGGTTTTATTTTTTATTGCAGAATCAATCTGAACTAAATCCATAGATACTACTCTTCCTGCCCCAATATTCATGTGGCCAACCTCAGAGTTTCCCATTTGCCCTTCGGGTAGCCCAACATCAGGACCGTGAGTGATAAGCGTCGAGTTCGGACATGAAGAAATTAATTTATCTAATGTGGGGGTCTTAGCAATTAAAGGAGCATTACCTTCAATTTTTTTGGATAGGCCCCAGCCGTCCAAAACGCATAAGATAACTGGTTTATTCACCTTGGCCAATTTAGTCCTCCTCTAATATCTATGCTTTATGATATGGAGACCCTGAGATAATCGAAGCTGCTCGATATAATTGCTCTGCGAGCATAACTCTTACTAGACGGTGTGGCCAAACCATTTTACCAAAGGAAATAGATAAATCAGCTTTTTCTTTAACACCTTTAGATAAACCAGATGCACCACCAATTATAAGGGTCACTGCTTGGTTACCATTATCTCTCCAAAAGCTAATTTTTTTTGCGAATCCGTGGGAGTCAAGTTCCAAGCCATTTTCATCAATAGTGCATATGATACTTCCACTTGGAATTGAGTCGATCAAAAGTTGACCTTCAGCACGCACACCTTTGTTTTTTTTATCTTCTTTTTCAATAACCTTTATTGGCCCTATACCAATGATACTCCCTATACGATCAAACCGGTCAATATAGTTTTTAATTAACTCTTCTTCGGGGGACTTTCTTATGTGACCAATAGCACAAATATTAATTTTCATTTAACTATCAACTGAAATTTCATTTTGTGACCACAATTTTTCCAATTGATAAAAATCACGAACTTCTGGTCGAAATATGTGAGTGATTACGTCACCAGAATCTATTAAAACCCAATCCCCTTGACTTTTTCCCTCAGTTTTGGAAATTATTTTAAATTCTGTTTTTGTTAAATCTAGAATTTTTTCTGAAAGCGCAGACACTTGTCTAGTAGAGCTCCCAGAACAAATTACCATATAATCGGCAATTTCTGTTCTACCACGGAGATCAATTTTTATAATTTCTGCAGCTTTTTCATCACTGAGAGTTGAAGTGATCAATTTCATCAGTTTTTCACTAATATTTTTTGTAGCCTTTGCGCGCTTTTTAGTCACTTTCGGCTTGGTGACATTTAAAATTTGAGACAGCGGTCAATCCTTTTTTTTAAACGCAATGTGCGTTATAGTAATATAACTTTGAGCATAACATTTAATTTAAACAATCTCAACGGGATAGAGTTCCCAATTTATTATTATTTATTTAAAATTAATAGGTTTCTATAATGCGACGTTTTAGTCTTCTGTTATCTTTTTGGTATTATTTTGAACTCAACTTGTTGTAAAGGCAAAGTGAAAAGGAATTACAATTGAAATATTTTGAAAAAAATGAATTCATGCATTGTTCCAGGTTTAATGCTTTAAGGGTTACTTTATGAATTTTGATAAAATTTTTAATGATCAGTTAGACGTTCTTAAGAAAGAAGGAAATTACAGAGTTTTTGCTAACTTGGAAAGAGCCCGAGGTCAGTTTCCAAAAGCTTATAATATTTCTTCTGAGCGAAATGAAGTAACAGTTTGGTGTTCTAATGATTACCTTGGGATGGGCCAACATCCATCTGTGGTGTCGGCAATGAAAGATGCCGCAGATAAATATGGGACGGGTGCGGGTGGAACACGGAATATATCAGGAACGAATTATTTACATACTTTATTAGAAGGTGATTTAGCAGCTTTACATAATAAAGAGTCTGCCTTGTTATTTACCTCTGGCTATGTGTCGAATCTAGCTACGCTTAGTACATTAGGCTCACGCATACCTAACGCTGTAATTTTGAGTGATGAGGCCAATCATGCTTCTATGATTGAGGGAATACGGCATTCTGGGGCAAAAAAAATAATTTGGAAGCATAATGATGCATATGATTTAGATAAAAAACTGGCCTCCCTACCTAAGTCAGTGGTAAAAATTGTTGCTTTTGAGTCAATATACTCAATGGATGGGGATATTTCGCCAATAAAAGATATTGTTGAGGTTGCGGAAAAATATAATGCTTTAACGTACTTAGATGAAGTTCACGCCGTCGGCCTATACGGTGCGACTGGTGGAGGAATAGCTGAGCAAGAAGGTCTTTCTGACAGAATTACACTAATCGAGGGAACTCTTGGTAAGGCATTTGGAGTTGCTGGTGGCTACATTACTGGATCAGTAGCTTTGTGTGATTTTATCCGCTCTTTTGCCTCAGGGTTTATTTTTACTACGGCCTTGCCGCCCGCTGTTGTTGCGGCTGCAAGGGCAGCAGTTTTTCACCTTAAGGGAAGTAATTTTGAACGGTTTGCACAGCGTCGACAAGTTAATCTTCTAAAAAAAGAATTAACAAAAGCAGGGATACCCTTTCTAAATAATTCCAGTCATATAATCCCAGTTATGATAAAGGATCCAATAAAATGTCGCGAGATTGCAGATATTTTGATGAATGAGTATGGGATTTATGTCCAGCCAATTAATTATCCAACTGTACCTAAGGGTACTGAAAGATTGAGATTTACACCTTCCCCACTTCACACAGATGCGGATGTTAATCACCTTGTTGTTGCCCTTTCAGAGCTGTGGAGCCAGTGTGCCTTGGCAAAGTCAGTAGCTTGAACCCTTGAAACCTAATTGTATAAAAGTGAAAGGTTTATTATTTATAACTTTTCTTCTGAGTATCACTATGGGCCAAGGGTTTGCGGCAGAGAGTCTCTCTGGTAATGTAGCTTATGGTAAGAAATTATTTAAAAAATGCAAATCCTGTCACTCAATTATATCAAATGATGGTATTGCGATAGAGAAAGGAGGGAAAGCAGGGCCAAACTTATGGGGACTTAGTGGCAGAGTTTCTGGAACAACCTCCTATCGATACGGAAGTTCTATTGTTAAAGCGGGAGAAGCAGGGTTGGTCTGGGAAAAAGAAGAGTTTGTTGAGTACGTAGCTAATCCTAAAGCCTTCCTGGTTGCTAAACTAAAGGAAAAGTCAGCAAGATCAAAAATGTCTTACAAACTAAAGAAAGCTTCTGATGCGATAAATATATGGGCCTATTTGGTATCTCACGGTCCAAATAAATAAGGTCGATAAGATTTTAAATATACTAAAAACCAGGCTTCATGTCGAGAAACGGAATTGATTGTTCATATTGTTTCGCTAAAGCTAAAATATTTGCGTCATGCCTCCGGTGCCCAATTAGTTGCATACCTGCTGGGGTGTTTTCTGGACCAAAGCCTATAGGAACTGATATCGCAGGAAGGCCCGTTAAAGAGGCCGGAATAACGACTTCCATCCACCTGTGATAAGTATCCATTTCCCTTTCTAAAATTTTAGTAGGCCAATTAAGTTCACTATCGAAAGGAAAAACTTGGGTGGATGGCAAAACTAGAGTATCAAAATCCATTTGTGCAGTTACTCTAAACCAGTCCGACCTAATTTTACTAGCTTCAAAAATTTCTTCTGGTGTTAATGCTAACCCTTTTTCAATTTCCCACACAACTGCGGGTTTTAAAAGTTTCTTTTCTAAAGGGTTATTGTAATTTTCTCTAAATTTTTCGGACATACTCCAGCTTCTTAGAGTAGTCCAAGCGCTCCAAAGTGCTTCAGCTGAAAATAAGGGCGAGGGTTCAATGATATGGTGGCCATTATCTTCAAGGACCTTTAGCGCTTCTCTACATCTTTGTAAAATAATAGGATCAGTAGCATAGGAACCGCCCCAATCACCTAACCAACCTATTTTTAAATTTTTTGGGGTCTTAGATGTAGTTTTATAAGGCCCATAAGAATGTGGATCTGTTGGATCAAGCTTGGATTGTATGCCTAATAATAGCTCGATGTCTCTAACTGAACGAGCCATAGGCCCGCTTGTCGAAATTTGATTAAAAAATACTTCAGCGCTACCACCTTTTGAAACGAGTCCAGAGCTAGGACGAAATCCAAATATATTACCCCAGGCAGCTGGATTTCTGAGAGACCCCATCATATCAGAGCCATCTGCTAGCGACACCATTCGGGTTGCTAGAGCTACAGAGGCACCACCACTTGAGCCACCACATGTCATTTTTAGATTATATGGATTGAGAGTTTTACCGAAAACAGGATTATAGGTATGTGAACCAAGTCCGAATTCGGGGACATTGGTTTTTCCTATTACAATTGCTCCAGCCGCTTTGATTCTTGATACCATATTAGAATCGAAGTCTGGTATGAAATTCTTAAAGAGTGGCGACCCATAAGTTGTCGTAATACCTTTTGTTTCCTCTAAGTCCTTTATTGCAATAGGAAGACCTTTTAGAGGTCCAGATAAGGGGCTTTCTGCTTTTAGGATAAGCTCCTCACGGTTTTGTAGGGAGACAATAGCATTAACTTTAGGGTTAACTTTTTCTATTCTGTCAAGAGTTGCCTCCATTAACTCTCTAGGAGATATTTCCTTCGAAGCTAATTTTTGTAACTGCGATGTGGCATCAGAATCTAATATTTCATCCAATTGAGAGAACCTCCTTGTTAATTTAAAAAAGTAACATAATGTGCTTATGTTACTTTTTTAAAAACTTTAACTATAAAATCTTTTATTTCTTACTGTAACGAAGGATAGAATTATAAGGTATAGATCTCAAGGTATTTTTTAAGTTTTATTATTTATAATAATATTCATTAAAATTCTAGCTTTCCACTTTTTGTTTCAATTGCGTTACGTTAATGTGTAACCACGATGTAGTTAAGCAAGTTGACTTACTAAATATAAGGGCCAATGGATAATTCTCTTTCCTGGGGAGATGGTTTGGTTTAGAAATATACTGGATAATACTTTTATAACGATAATTTTTAGATTTTAAAATATTAAATAGAATTAGAGGTAAGAATGTCTTCGAAAACATTGTATGATAAAATATGGAATGATCACGTTGCCCACGAAGCGGATGACGGAACTTGTCTTTTATATATTGATAGACATCTTGTTCACGAGGTAACAAGTCCTCAGGCCTTTGAGGGTTTAAGAGTAGCTGGTAGATCAGTTCATGCACCAGATAAGACAATCGCCGTGCCTGATCACAATGTTCCCACTACGCTGGATAGACAAAAAGGTATAGATAATGAAGAGAGCCGAATACAAGTAGAGACCCTTGATAAAAATGCAGAAGACTTTGGGATTCACTATTACCCAGTAGATGATATCCGGCAGGGTATTGTGCATATCGTGGGGCCGGAGCAGGGTTGGACTTTGCCGGGAATGACAGTTGTCTGTGGTGATAGTCATACTGCAACTCATGGGGCATTTGGAGCGCTTGCTCATGGAATTGGCACTTCAGAAGTTGAACATGTTTTAGCCACACAAACATTAATACAAAAAAAATCAAAAAATATGAAAGTTGAAGTAACTGGTAAACTCAAGGCTGGCGTAACGGCTAAAGATATTACTTTAACAGTTATTGGGCAAACAGGTACTGCGGGTGGAACGGGCTATGTAATAGAATACAGTGGTGAAGCGATTAGATCTCTTTCTATGGAGGGAAGAATGACAGTTTGCAATATGGCCATAGAAGGTGGGGCACGAGCCGGCTTAATCGCACCAGATGAAAAAACATTTGAATATTGCAAAGGTAGGCCTCATGCTCCCAAGGGAGCTGCTTGGGAAACAGCCGAGTTGTATTGGAAGACATTATTTTCAGACAAAGATGCTGTTTTTGATAAAGTGCTTACAATCAAGGGCGAAGACATAGCCCCGGTTGTCACATGGGGGACATCACCTGAAGATGTTCTTCCAGTTACAGCAACAGTTCCCCGACCAGAAGATTTTGAAGGCGGAAAGGTGGAGGCAGTTAAACGATCTCTTGAATATATGGGTTTAATACCTGGTATGCCCTTATCCGAAGTAAAGATAGACACTGTTTTCATAGGATCCTGTACCAATGGCAGAATCGAAGACCTCAGAGCTGCAGCAGAAGTTCTAAGAGGTAAGAAGGTTAAAGATGGTTTAAGATGTATGATAGTTCCTGGATCAGGTTTAGTTCGAGCACAGGCGGAAGAGGAAGGTCTAGCTGAAATATTTTTAAATGCAGGGTTTGAGTGGAGGTTGGCAGGTTGTTCAATGTGTTTGGCTATGAATCCAGATCAATTAAGCCCTGGAGAGCGTTGCGCTGCTACTTCAAATCGAAATTTTGAAGGACGCCAAGGCCGTGGTGGGCGAACTCATCTTATGTCACCTGCTATGGCGGCAGCTGCATCTTTGACTGGCTATTTAACTGATATTAGAAAACTAAAGCATAATTAACGCAGCATAGCCTACGGGTTTAATGGGAGATTACTATAAATGGAAAAATTTAACTCACTTACAGGAGTTGCTGCCCCACTGCCATTAATTAATACTGATACAGATATGATAATTCCAAAACAATTTCTAAAGACAATAAAGAGAACTGGTTTGGGAGTAAATTTATTTAGTGAAATGAGATATAAAGATGATGGAAGTGAAAAGCCTGATTTTATTCTAAACCAGAAAGCTTATAGAGATACCCAGGTACTGGTAGCAGGAGAAAACTTTGGCTGTGGATCCTCTAGAGAGCATGCGCCATGGGCAATAAATGATTTTGGCATTAAATGTATTATAGCCCCAAGTTTTGCCGATATTTTTTACAATAATTGTTTTAAAAATGGTATTTTACCAATTGTACTTCCTCCTGAGGAAGTTGACGTTCTTATGAAAGATGCAGAAAAAGGGTCGAATGCTAGAATTAGTATTGATTTAGAAACTCAGACAGTTACGTCTTCTGAGGGTGTAGCTTTTAATTTTAAGGTGGATCCATTTAGAAAGCATTGTTTGATGAACGGTTTAGACGATATTGATTTAACTTTAGAAAAACAGACTTCTATACAAAATTTTGAACAACAGGCCGCTGTTTCTCGACCTTGGGTTTAACCATTTAGATTGTATCTATTAAGATCCAATATATTCTATAAATTTTTAAATATTGTGAAAATAAAATAAGTAACGGAGAAATTTAATGGCTAAACCTTCTATATTAATTTTACCTGGTGATGGAATAGGTCCAGAAGTAATGGATCAAGTGATAAGAGTTATTGATTGGTTTGGAGCTAAGAGAAACTTGCATTTTGATATAACCACTGACTTAGTTGGGGGGGCAGCCTATGATAAGTTTGGTGTGCCAATTACTGATGAAACTGTTGCCAAAGCTTTAAAAGTTGATGCGGTTTTACTTGGGGCTGTCGGTGGACCAAAATATGATGATTTAGATTTTAGTGTTAAACCAGAACGTGGACTTCTTAGGTTAAGGAAAGAATTAGATTTATTTTCAAATTTAAGGCCTGCGCAATGTTTTGATGCGTTAGCAGATTCTTCGTCTTTAAAAAAAGAACTTGTGGCTGGATTAGATATTATGATCATTCGTGAGTTAACTAGTGGAATATATTTTGGAGAACCAAGAGGTATCCAAGAGGACAATGAAGGTGGAAGAGTTGGTATAAACACGCAAAGATATACTACGAACGAAATACGACGTGTAGCTCGGTCAGCATTTGAGTTAGCAAGAAAAAGAGATAACAGAGTTTGTTCTATGGAAAAAGCAAATGTAATGGAATCAGGGATATTGTGGCGTGAAGAGGTGCAGTGGGTGCATGATAATGAATACCCAGATGTTGAGTTAAGCCATATGTATGCGGACGCTGGAGGGATGCAGTTAGTACGAGCGCCGAAACAGTTTGATGTCATTGTAACGGATAATTTATTTGGCGATATGTTAAGTGACGTTGCTGCGATGTTGACTGGTTCTTTAGGTATGTTGCCATCAGCTTCATTAGGTTTGCCTGATGAAAATGGTAAACCAAAGGCTTTATATGAGCCTGTTCACGGCTCTGCACCTGACATTGCGGGACAAGGAAAGGCAAATCCTATTGCGTGCATATTAAGTTTTGCGATGGCGTTAAGGTATTCTTTCAATGAATTAGGCGATGCTAAACGTTTGGAAAATGCTATAGATGCAGTTCTTGCAAAGGGGATTAGGACATCTGATTTAATGCAAGCAGAGGATATGAAACCAGTATCTACGACTGATATGGGAGATGCAATTCTTGAAGCTCTAGATAGCAGTTTGTAATGTTAAAATTAAGGTAAAGCGTAAATGTACGGTCTTTTTTTTGAAGTAAAGCCTAAAGATGGCCATCTAAAAAATTACTTAAGTGAAGTAGATTACCTTAATCCAATTCTATCAAAATATCCTGGTCTTACATGGATTGATAGGTTTTCAAATTTGTCTGATAAAGACTTTCTCTTATCTTTTCAAATTTGGGACAGTGAAGAATCGATTTTAAGTTGGCGGCAAGATCCGGAGCATCAAAAGGCACAAATGAAAGGTAAGAAATTACACTTCGATGACTACAGAATTAGGGTAGGAAAGAAAGTAGTTAAATATGAAAGCAAAAAACTCAGTTATTTTGATGAAGCAAAAAGAAAACTGGAATCGAAGTATATTGTATCAATCAACAGTACTAATGAAATTCAGGATACTTCATTTATATCTTTTAAAAGTATAAATAGAGAGCATGCATTTACCTCTATGGCCTCTACTTTAGACTTTGAGAGCGCATCAAAATTAATCTCTAATATTGCTACACTGGATGCTATGGTTGATGCAACGATATATGAAGTATTACG
>ENA-ORXF01001102-ORXF01001102.1-marine-metagenome-genome-assembly--contig:-NODE-1102-length-17959-cov-15.307069_pt1 | contig 17959 bp, 23 predicted proteins | sample MGYA00237864_ERZ511476 | MGnify/ENA primary metagenome ERZ511476 (study PRJEB26306, sample SAMN06343908) | marine metagenome | isolation source: coastal waters | place: Atlantic Ocean: West Antarctic... | reverse complement strand
ACTTTACATAAATCACCATTTAATAACCATTTTGGTGATTGGAAAAATTTATTAACCTCTCTTTGTACTGGAGATTATATTTACCAAATAGACGCTGATGAAATAGTTTCAGCTTATGTTTTAGATTTTCTCCCTGAAGTTTTATCACATAATGATGTTGATGTACTTAAAGTACCTAGAATCAATACAGTAGAAGATTTAACTCAAGAACATATCCAAAAATGGGGTTGGAGAGTAGATGAAAAAGGATGGGTTAATTTCCCAGATTTCCAATGGAGAATATATAAAAATAATGGTAAAATAAAGTGGAAAAATAAAGTCCATGAGATACTTGAAGGATATAATATTGTATCTTATTTGCCAACTGAAGAACAATGGTGTCTAAAACACCCTAAAACAATAGAAAGACAAGAAAAGCAAAACTCTTATTATGATACCTTATGATTAAAGTTAAGATATTAAATCCTACTAAAGGGAGGAATGAACCTACATTTAGACCTTTTTGGTTTATAAAAGATAAACTTCTTGACTATAGCATTGAAATAACAGACTCAAATGATTATGATTATTTATTTGTTGGAATGGATGATTTCATTAATAAAAAACTTAGTTTAGAGGAATCAATCAATTCAGGATTAGAAACTCTATCTAAAATAACAGGTGATTATTTTTTATTTGATGGTTCTGATTCTCACTCATTAATGGGGGCCTATGAAGTATTTACCCAAAGTGATGCCTTATATTTATTCAAAAATCAGCTTTATAAAAATAAAGATAATTATAAAATACCAAAAGCCTTTAATAAATGGTATTTTGGTTCTGGAACTGATTTAGACTTATCTTATAATATATCTGATAAAGATTGGAATAATATTAAATTAACAGGATGGAATATGATGAGTAATGTTCCTAGTCATAAAGACTACCAACTTATTAATTCGAATAAGCCTATAGATATTTGTGCTGTTTTTGGTCTTGGAGGAGATATCAGCTATGATCATCATGTTCGTAATGATATTTTATATAAGGAACATAGAACACAAATATTTTCAGAACTAAAAAAACTCTCTAAAAAGTATAATATCACTTCAGGTAAAATGGATTGGGGTAACTATATGAATACCTTACATCAATCAAAAATTAATATATCTCCTTTTGGGATGGGTGAAATTCGTCAAGGTGATGGAGAAAGTGTCCAAATGGGTACTATTATATGTAAAGAAAATATGTCTATGTTTAATTATGGGGCTAATGTATGGGAAGAAGAAAAAACATATATTCCTTTTGAATATGATTGTTCTAACTTAGCAGATCAATTAGATATGGTATTATCAAATTATGACAATTATAAACATATTGTTAATAATATGAGACAAAAATATCTTGAAGAATATGATCCCTTTAAATTATGTAAAAAATGGTATGATATTTTTAGTAATATGGAAAATGTGACTAATGAGTAAAAATGTTAAAATAATAGGTGCTGGATTATTTGGATGTGTTATAGCATATGAGTTAAAAAGAGCAGGCCATAATATTACTATAATAGAACAAGATTCAGATATTATGCAAAGAGCTTCTAAATGCAATCATAATAGATTGCATTTGGGATATCATTATCCTAGAAGTATTGAAACTGCTCAACAAAGTTTAGATGGGTTAGTTACTTTTCTTACTAATTATAAAGAAGCTATTGTTTCTAATTTTCCTAATTATTATATGATTGCCCAAGAAGGTAGTAATGTAACAGCTACAGAATATTTAGAATTTTGTGATAAAGCAAATATACACTATACTGATCCTAGCTCAGAACTATTTTATGATGATAAGTTAGTTAATAAAACTTTATTACAGTTAGCTATTAGAACTGATGAATCAATTTTTGATTATGATATACTAAAATCACTAGTAAAAAATAATATTAAAGATATAGATATAAAATTTAATACAGTATTTGATGGTGATATTAATGACTGTGATTATCTTATTAATACAACATATGCTGGTATAAATAATGTTAATAAACAATTAGGTGTCCCTGAGTTAAAATTAAAATTACAAGATGTATTTATACCTTATTTTAAAATGGATTCAAAACCATTTGGGGTGACTATTATGGATGGACCTTTTTGTAGTGTACTACCTAAAGGTAATAATAAAAATGAATTCTTATTGTATAGTGTAGAACATTCACTTATCAAAGATGAGATAAATATAGATAATATCTATAAACAATCAGAAAAATACTTCCCTTTTCTTAAAGATGTAAAACATTTAGGATATTGGAGAACTCATAGAGTTTTACCTATAAATGATAATGATGAAAGATTATCAGAAATATTTACCTATGATAAAAATCCAAAAGTTATAAATGTGTTATCTGGTAAAGTATCCACATGCCACAAAATTGGTCAACAAATAGTAAGAATGATATGCAGGTAGGTTTAATTGGTAAAGGTTATTGGGGTAAAATTTTACTATCTAAATTAGAAAAAATAAGCAATGTTAAATTTGTATATAGTAGTAAAGATGATTATATAACTAAACTAAATTCAGTAGATTGGATTTTTATAGCTACCCCAAATGATACTCACTATAATATAGTTAAAAATTGTATTAAAAAAGGTAAAAATGTATTCTGTGAGAAACCCTTAACACCAACATATAACCAATCAAAAGAATTATTTGACTTAGCTAAAGATTATAAGACAAAATTATATGTTAATGATGTATTTAATTATAGAGATGAAACTATTAATTTATACCCAACATTAAATAAAAAAGATAAAATTAATGTAATATGGGAAAAAGAAAGTAATAATGAATTTTTTGATATGTTATATCATGATCTATATTTATTATATCCTTTACTAAATGAAAATATAACTATTAATTGGCCCAATATAAATAATATAACTTTTAATTATAAAGGATTATCAAAATTACATACTATAAACCAGATTAATTTTACTCATACAAAATATTCTAATGATGCCTTGCTGAAAATGGTAACTAAAGTTTTATACAAAAATCCTAACTATAACTATAATAAAGAAATATCTTTATTTTGTAATAAAATAATTGATAAGTTAAAAAATAGTTTTGAATAGCAAAAATATATTATTATATTAAATTAACAATATCTTAAAAATCTAATGATATCTCTAGAAAATAAATTTATATTCACCCATATAGGACGTACAGGTGGAGGAAGTATTGAAGCTGCTTTAATTAATTATGGTTCTAAAAAATCTCATTTGTCTCCTTATTTTTTAAATAAAGAAAAAATTATTAAATTTGAGGCTTCTCAACACTGGACTAGTATGGAAGAACGTAAAGTTTTGGATGAAAAATTTTGGAAAAGTTGTTTTAAATTTACTATTATAAGAAATCCATGGGATAGAATTTTTTCTCAATATAAGGGCCATGTAGTAAAAGAAATTCCTGGAGTAAGCTTTGAAGAATATTTACATAAATCATTTGTGGAGAAAGTATCTCATGATGATCTTAGATTCATTCAACCTTGTATGGATTGGATAACAGATAATAATGGAGATATTTTAGTTGATTATATAGGAAGATTTGAAAATTTACAAGAAGAATTCAACATAATATGTAAAATGTTAAAAATTCCTCCTTCATCTCTCCCACATACTAACCATTCTCCAACAACAGAATCTTACCAAAATCATTATACCCCTTATTTAAGAGAATTAGTAGCTAAGACTTTTAAAACAGATATAAAACAATTTGGTTATAAATTTTAAAAATATAAGAATAGAAAAAATGTATAATAATAGATATTCATTATTTATAGGTAGATATCAACCATTCCATGAAGGTCATAGATGGTTAATACAACAAAGACTTAATTTAGGTAAAAAGGTTTGTATAGCAATTATGGACATACATGATTTAGAACCAATTAAAAATCCATTCCCAACTAAAGAGGTAAAACTATATATAGAAGCTCAATTAAAAGATTTAATAGATAAAGATTTAGTTAAAACTATTATTATTCCACCTATTGAATCTGTAAATTATGGTAGAACTGTAGGATATGATATTATAGAACATCTACCACCAAAAAATATAAAACAAATATCAGCAACTAATATTCGTAAAAATCTAAATAAATAATTATGCTTTTAATTTCAAATCACCTAACTCAACTAGACCAGTTTAAGAAACTAAAAAATGTAGTCATTAGAATTAATATGGCCCATGTAAAAGATATAGAAGAACTGAAAAGATTTGTAGATGTTCCTTATGATGTATTTTTAGATTATCCTAAAGGTAGAACCAAGCCACCAACACCTTCCTCATCACTTACAGAAGCAATAGATTTTACAAAAAATTACTCAAATATTAAATATTTTGCAACTTCAAATATTGAAGAAGTTGCTGAAGTAAATTTAATATATGAAATGCTACCTAAAGGAGTAAGTTTTGTACCTAAAATAGAAACTCTAAAAGGAGTTATTAATCTATCAAAATTATTTGACACTGGCAAAATCAACCATATTATGCTTGATAGTGAGGATCTTTATACAGATATTAGAAATGATGTAGAATTATTTGTCAATTTAAAAGATAGAGTAAGAAGAGTATGTAAAGAATATAATGTTGAATTACTTGAGCTATATGGAGTAGTATTTAATGGATAATAATATGAATTATAAAGAAACACGCCCATGGGGTATATTTGAAAATTTACTAGACACAGATTACTGCAAAGTAAAACAAATAATAATCAAACCAGGACAGGCACCTAGTTACCAATATCATTTTAAAAGAGAAGAAGTATGGGTAGTAGTTCAAGGTGAAGGTGAATTAAAGTTAAATGATAAAATTATTCCTGTGATTACAGGACAAATAATTCATGTCCCTATAAAAGCAAAACATCAAATAAAAAATAATTCTAATAAGAATTTAATTTTTATTGAAGTTCAACTAGGAGAGTATTTTGGAGAGGATGATATTATTAGATTAGAAGATAACTATGGTAGATCATAAAGTTTTAATAACAACAAGTGGTATAGGAAGTAGATTAGGCAAACTAACTGATTTCACTAATAAATCTTTGGTAAGAATAGGTGACAAACCTGCTATCTCTCACATTATAGAACATTATCCTAAAGATACTTCTTTTGTAATCACATTAGGCCATTTTGGATCTTATGTAAAAGAATTTCTTGAATTAGCATATCCTGATAAAGATTTTATATTTATAAAAGTTGATAACTTTGAAGGGAGTGGGAGTAGTTTAGGACATTCTATACTACAAGCTAAATCTAAATTACAATGTCCTTTCATATTTCATGCTAGTGATACTATATTAACTAAATCTGATATTATACCAAGTCTAGAACATAATTGGTGTGCCGGGGCCTATAAGGAAGAAACATCCCAATACAGAACTTTAAAAATTAATAATGGTTTAGTAAATGCCATAAATGAAAAAGGTGAAATTAATTTTGATTATTCATATATAGGCTTATGCGGAGTAAAAGATTATAAGTTATTTTGGAGTAGTTTAGAAAATCTCCCTAATAATCACTCACTCTCCGATGTTCATGTGATAAATAAAATGTTAAATGGTGTCTCTTTTAATTTCCATAAAATTAATAATTGGTTGGATATAGGAAATACTAATGAATTAAATAAAACAAGAAATTATTTTGGTAGTAGTATAAAAGTATTAGATAAAGATAATGAATCAATATATTTTTTTAAGGATTTTGTTATCAAATTCTTCTCTGATTCAAATATAAATAAAAATAGGATTAAAAGAGCTTCAATGTTAAAGGGATTAGTTCCAAACATGATAGATTCTACTCTAAATTTTTATAAATATAAAAAAGCAGAAGGTGATTTATTTGCTGAATCTGTTAATGAAAAAACATTTAAATCTTTTTTAGAGTGGGCTAAAAATAACTTATGGAAATTTAAAACCACAAATAATTTTCATTCTAAATGTTTTGATTTTTATATTAATAAAACAAATAAAAGAGTAGATCAATATTTAGATGGAAAAATAGATATCTCTGAAGTTATAAATGGTGAGCCTATCCCCCCTATACATGAAATACTAACAGAAATAGATGCTGGATGGTTATGTAAAGGAATCCCAGCACAATTTCATGGAGATTTTATCTTAGACAATGTAATTGAAACAAAAGATGGATTTTGTCTTATAGATTGGAGACAAGATTTTGCTAATGATTTAGAAGTAGGAGATATATACTATGACTTAGCTAAATTAAACCATAATTTAATGGTTAACCATAATATAGTAGATAAAAAATTATTTGGATCATCACCAAAAAATTGTTATATTTTATGTAATAGCACTCTAATAAGGTGTAGAAAAATATTGCATAAATTTATTATAGAAAATGGATATGATCTTAAAAAAGTAGAGGTATTAAGCTCAATTATATGGATTAATATGGCTCCTTTGCATGAATACCCATTTAATAAATTTTTATTTAATTTTGGTAAGTATAATTTATATAAACATTTAAAATAATAATCTTATGGGGAACCGCACATCACAAAAAAATAATTTAGAACAATCTTTTCAAATTCTAGAACCTAAGGATAAATCTCATATTTTAGAATTTGGAGTAGCAGCTGGGAGAAGTTTAGAATACATTATCAAATTTGGGGGGGATAATTATAAGTATTATGGATTTGATTCCTTTATAGGTTTACCTGAAGATTGGGAAGTAACTAAAGATGAAAAGAATGAATTAATAGCTCTATCTTCATCTTTTTGTTATAAAGGAAATATACCTGATATACCTAGTGTTAAATTTTTTAAAGGATTTTTTAATGAAACTCTTCCAGATTATTTAAAGATAGCTGAAAATATAGCTCTTTTACATATAGATGTTGATTTATATAGTTCTACTAAAGAAATACTTTTATCCCTTAATGATTTTATAGTTCCTGGAACTGTAATTATATTTGATGAGTGGGTATACAATCATAATAAGTACTATGATGACCATGAAGCTAAAGCTTTTTATGAGTGGGTTGAAGAAAAAAATAGGGAATATCTTTTTATTGATTTTCTTGAACAAAAAGATGAAGATGGAGATGTAGAACAAAAAACAGTAAAAATAGTAAAATAATATTATGTATCCTAAATACTATATAGGTCCTATGTCTAAAAATGTTGTAGACGCTATTATTGAGTTTAGTAATGAGACTGGTAATAAAATAGGTTTAATTCCATCTAGAAGACAAGTAGAGTGGGATGGGGGGTATGTTAATAATTGGGATACAAAAGAATTTAGTAAACATTCTAATAATCTCATATTAAAAAGAGATCATGCTGGCCCAGGACAGGGTTATGTTGATGATGATGGATATGAATCATTAAAACATGATTGTAGTTATTTAGATATGATTCATATAGATCCATGGAAAAAATATCCTAAATATGAAGATGGGTTACAGTGGACTATAGAAATGATTGAATTTTGTTATAATCTTAATCCTAATATAGAATTTGAAGTAGGTACTGAAGAGGCTATAAGAAGATTTACCCCCCAAGAATTAAATCAATTAGTTAAAGATCTTAGAAATAATTTACACCCTCACATATTTGCCCAAATTAAATATTTAGTTATCCAATCAGGCACATCTTTAAAAGGTAATTTAAATACTGGAGAATATGATAAAGATAGACTTTTAGATATGATTAAAATAGCTAAGTTTTGGAATTTACTCTCTAAAGAACATAATGGGGATTATATATCTGTAGATCTTATAAAAGAAAAAATGGAGTTAGGACTAAACTCAATAAACATTGCTCCTGAGTTTGGCCTCATAGAAACACTTTCATATATTAATGAAGGAATAGACATAGATAAATTTTGGAAAATCTGTTATAATTCTAAACGATGGAAAAAATGGGTCAATTCAGATTTTAATCCACATACTCAAAAATTAGACCTAATAAAGATTTGTGGGCATTATGTTCTATCAAATCTAGAATTTTTAAAAATAAAACCTAATATTGATAGTATAATAAAATTAAATATAAAACAAAAACTTAATCAATTATATGGATAAAAGACCAGCTACTATATTTTGTGATATTGATGGGACTCTAGTAATTCATTCTAAACCTACTGATGCTCAATTACCTTCTCATAAACTAAATTTATTAGAAGGAACAATAGAAAAACTTCTTGAATGGGATAAATTAGGATATAAAATAATTCTTACCACAGGAAGAAAAGAAAGCTTAAGAAAAGTTACTCAAAACCAATTAGAAAAAGTTGGTATAATTTATGACCAGCTTATAATGGGAATAGGTGGAGGAAAAAGATATTTAATAAATGACTTTAAAGAAAATAATAATGAACCCTATGCTTACAGTATTAATGTAAAAAGAAATAGTGGTATAAAAAATGTAAATATATGAAAATAGCTTTATGCTTACATGGTCTTATAGGATCTAAGCACCAAGGAAAATCTTGGTCTAAACATGGTGGAGAAGAGGAGGTTATAGAAAAATGTGCTGCTTCATTTTCTAAACATTTATTATCTAAAATGGATGTTGATGTTTTTTTTCATAATTGGGAAGAAGAGTATGAAAATCAATTAGTAAAAAAATTTCAACCTAAACTTTATAAAATTGAACCCCAAAAAGTATGGTCTGATGAAGAAATGGTGGAATGGAGACCCTATCAAGCAGATGATGAAAGAGTTCAAGCCCATTATAGTAGATGGTATTCCGCTAAAGAAGTTAATAAATTAAAAAATCAATATGAGTCTGAAAATAATTTCAAATATGACTTTGTAATGCTCTCTAGATTTGATATGATTTGGACCCGAGATATTTTCTTTAATACTTTTATCCCTTCATACTTTTACATCCCCGGAACTCATGATACTCATGGACAGGCCTATGGTTGGCCTAATTCACATCATGGAAATGAAGTAGCTGATCTATGGCAAATAAGTAATAGTGAAAATATGGACAAGTTTTGTACTTTATATGATCATATTGAATCCTATATAAATGAAGGATGTCCTATTTGGAAAGGTATATCTAGCCATATGTTAACTAAATATCATCTCCAAAAATTACAGTTAATCCCTAATGAAACAAAAATATTATATAATGATATGTCTTCTTATTTAGGTGATTTTCTTTTATATAGAACTTATGTTGAGAAATTAAATAAAATTAAATTATGATGATTACTTTATTATGTAGGGGTAAGTCTTTAGGATATATAAACAAAATCCCAAAAACTAATCATTGTGTTTTAGTTAATTCATTTCATTTTGAATTGGGAAATTCTAATGTTCATGAATATGTTTCTTCTTGTTCTAAAGTATCTCATGTATTAAGTTTAGGGGCTTATTTTCCTAAATCCGGAGCTAGAGAAATTTACAAAAAATACAACTTTATAGAAATAATTCTACCATATATAAAAGAAGTCTCACCCCCAATACCAGGAAATATCTGTAATATAGAAGGACCTAATGGTATCCTTCCTGTAAAAAATATGAGTGATGTAAATAAAAAAGATATGATATCACATCCTAGATATGCTTTTACATCACCTACTTGTGGGTTAGATGCTTTACTATACACTGTAAATGAATTAAAACCTAATATAGTTAATATTATAGGACTAGATTTTTATGATAAAGTTGGGTATTTAACCAATTCTAATGGAAGAGTTTTAAATGAGTCTCCTGATGATGTTGCTATAAAATGGGGAGAATCAACAAGTAAAATGCAGGATTTCTTTATCAAGTTTGTAGAAAATAATTTGGATACTCAATTTAATCTTTATACATTATCAGATATAGAATTTAAAAGTCCTAATTTAAATATAATTAAAGTATGACACCTGATTTACAATCAACTATAAAAGAACAAGGAGAAACTGTAACCCAAATAATTCATTTTATAGGAGGTATTAAAAGAACTTACTCTGGAATATTAACTGAAAATATTAAACAAGGTCAATTTACAAAAATGAAGTGTAAAGATGGAACTTTAATAGTAGTTAATGACTCAAATGTTTTATGTATAGAAGTTTTTAAAGAAAATGAAAATGATTAATATATATCAACCATCTTTAGGCAAAAAAGAATTAAAAGCTATAAAAAAAGTATTTAAATCTAATTGGTTAGGTAAAGGTCCTTTAACAGAAAAATTTAATTTAGAAATCTCATCTAAAATTAATGTAAAAAGAGACCATATAGAAACTATTAGTTCATGTACTGAAGGTTTATTTACCTCAATGAAACTATTAGGAATAGGTGAAGGAGATGAAGTTATATTACCCTCTATTCATTTTATAGGAGCTATTAATGCTATTATAGAATGTGGAGCTACACCTGTTTTTTGTGATGTGAATTTAAGAACTTTAAATGTTGAAAGTAAATACATAAAACCAAAAATCACCACTAAAACTAAAGCATTAATTCTATTACATTATGCTGGAGTTCCATGTGATATGGATCCTATAACAACTTTATGTAGCAAAAATAACATAAAACTTATAGAAGATACAGCCAATAGTCCATTTTCTACATATAAAAACCAAAATACAGGTACTATAGGGGATATAGGCTTATGGTCTTTTGATTCTATGAAACAACTTGTTACAGGAGATGGTGGTCTTATTTACTGCAAGGATTTAAAAATGATTAATAATTTAAAACAAGAATCATATTTAGGATTAGTTTCTAAAAGTGGATTTAATAATCCTAATGATAAATGGTGGGAATTTGATATTGATAGACCTGGAAGGAGAACTATTACAAATGATATACAGGCAGCTATAGGTATAGAACAGTTAAAAAAAATAGATAAACAAATAAAAAAGAGAAAAAAAATACATGATTTATATTCATATGAATTAAAAAATTATGTTGATGTTCCTCTACCTTTAGATTCAATAAAGACAAGTTCATATTATATGTACCATATTCAAACTCCTTATAGAGATGAATTAGCCTCTTTTTTAAGGGAGAAAGGAATTTACACTACTTTTAGATATTATCCCCTACATAAAGTAAAATATTTTAAACAATATACTACAGACTTACCAAATACTGAATATATTACAAGAAACACTATTTGTATTCCAATCCATCAATCTTTAACAAAAAAAGAAGTAAATTATATTATTAAATCAATTAAAAACTTTAAAAAATGAAAAAAAATTCACCAAGATATCTAAATATAGGATGTGGTAGCACAATATTTCCTAAACCTTGGGAAAATCTAGATGGAAGAGATATGCCTGGAGTTGACCATATATCAGGTATAGATAAACTTCCATTCCCAGACAACACATTTGATATAGTGTATGCCTCTCATGTTATAGAACATGTAAAAAGAGATGAGATAGAACAAGTACTTAAAGAATGGGTTCGTGTTACTAAAGTAGATGGTAAAATAAGAGTAGCTACTCCCGATTTTGAACAAGCTATTAAAGTATATCAAAAATCTGAAAAAAGGATAGAAAATGTTTTAGGTTTAATCATGGGGGGGCAAACATATGATTATGAATGTCATTATTTAATTTATGATAAACGTTCTTTAACAAAACTAATGCAAAAATGTGGTTTAACAGCTATCCATCCATGGGCCCCAGCTAGAGTAAGTCATGGTGATATTTGGGATTACTCACAGGCTGAAACATTTGAAATACCTATCTCATTAAATCTAGAAGGCAGAAAAACAAATTCACCTATAGAAGGAGAAAATTTGTTTTCTACTTGGAAAAAATCAGATCCTATGGGGGAGGAAATATATGAATAAAGTAGATCAAATAGATTTTGTAACTGTAGTTTACAAAAGGGTAATATATGCTAAATTAATACATGAAAGTATTAAAAAATATGTAAATTATCCTTATACATACTATATTGTTAATAATGGAGATAATACAGAAAATAGTTTAGAGCTAAAAAAGTTAAATGAATTATTTAAAGATGAACCCAATGTAGTGATTGTAAAAGGAGTTCAACAAGTAAATCAAGATGATGGATCTTGTGTTCCCGCTCAAAGTAAAGGAAAATACTCCCAAAGTTATTTTATTGAAAATTATGGTTGGGATGGGTATTCTAAATATGATAGAAGAGCTTTAGGATTTGGTAGTTGGTTACAAGCTGAGGGTATGACTATAGGAACTAAAAGAGGAAATGGAAAATATATTTGTCAAATAGAACATGATATTGTATTTTTAAGTGAGTGGGTTGATTATATTTTACCCCTATTAGAAGAAAATTATTTTGTATCATATTCTTGGAGACATGATATAGATCAAGCATTAACTCCCCAATTCTCAGTTATAAAGAGAGAAACTATTGAAAATAATTTTTATAAAGAAAAAGATGATCTTTATCCTAATTGTCATTACAAAGATACTTATGGTTTATTATCTTTATGGACTAGAGAAAATAATTTACCCTACTTAATACTTCCAAGTAGTGGAAATGATAATTCTTTATTACCCTACCATACTTTAAAATTTAAACATGGAGATGAAGGATTTATTAATAATATTCCTTATATCCATCATGCCGGAAAAGGATCAGCTAGATCACAAGATATAGTTAATCAATGGATAGATGAAGTATCTAAATATTTAAATATAAAAATATAAAAAAATGAAAATAAGAAAAAACATGTTACCAGTTTTACGCCCTCAGGGTGGTAAAGAAGAAGTAGAAGCCTTAAAAGAAGTGATAGAGAGTGGTTGGTGGGGTAAAGGTCCTAAAGTAGAACAATTTGAAAAAGAATTTGCTGAAATGGTAGGAGCAAAATATGCTGTAGCTGTTACTAGTAATTCTCATGGTCAAGATTTGGTAATGAAAGCTCTAGATATTAAAGATGGTGATGTAATTAATCCTACTATATCCTTTATGGCTACAGCGATGATTCCCCTATGGCAAGAAAATGTAACTACAAATGTAGTTGATGTTGATCCTATTACAATGTGTCTAGATCCTGAGGATGTTCGTAAATCAATAACACCAAACACAAAAGCAATTATAGTAGTAAACCAAGCAGGTGTTCCTGCTCCCGTTAAAGAAATTAGAGAATTTTATGATGGGTTAATTATTGAAGATTGTGCCCATAGTTGTTATACACCAGGAGCAGGACAAGCAGGTGATATAGCTATATGGTCATTCCAAGCTGTTAAGACAATGCCTTCAGGTGATGGAGGTATGATTACTCTTAATGATGAAAAGTTATACCACAAACTAAAAGAAATGACATGGTTTGGGGTCTCATCAACATATTCTAGAGTAGCTAAAGAGGACACAGTTACAGGTAAACCTGGTTATACCTGGGATTATGAAGTTGATAAAATTGGTTATAAATGTTACATGATTGACTTAACAGCAGCCTTATGTTTAGAACAAATGAAAAAGTTACCTAAAAATTTAGAGTGGAGACGATATATACAATCTAAATATAATAAAGAATTAAATAGTAAAATTGAAAGACCTCCACATTCAGAAACAGTTCAATATTATTGTGCTAAAGTATCTCCGGAACATAGAGCAGATTTAATAGATTATTTAGCTAGTAAAAATATACATACATCAGTACATTTTAAGCCTCTTCATAAATATGAAATCATTAAAAATAATATGACTCATAAAGATAAAAAATTCCCTATAGCTGATAGAGAATGGTTAAAATTAATTACTCTACCAGTTCACCCAGCCATGTCTGAAGAAGATATAGATTATGTTATATATTGGGTAAATAAATACTTTGAAAATGAAATATAAAAAAGGAATAGATTTTATTATTGTTAGTTATTGTAAACAGGATTTTGTAAGACTATGTGTTAAAAGTATTAGCCAATATATAGGTAATATTGATCATACTATTAATGTGGTTGTTAATTATTTAGATAAAGATAAAGAAATAAATCTACACAAAGAAATATTTAAAAACAACCCAAATGTCAATATTGTTGAGGGTGTTGATCAATCTCAAACAACTAGTATTGGTCCTAAAGGTGAATTTACTCAAAGTAAAACTTGGATAGGTAAAATTGATGATTGTGAAGTAGCCTCAGGAAGTAAATATGCTGAATTAGCCAACACAATAGGAATAAAAAAAGGACAAAGAGAACATATTTGTATTTTAGATCAAGATACTATTATATTAAATCCATGTTTTAAAGAATTAATAAAATTATCAAGTCAATACTTTTTTATCTCAAATAGATGGGATCCTGGTAATATTTTTTCAAAATGTAAAAACCCATTACCTGAGTTAGGTATGGCTCGTGCTATATTTTGGTTTAGTAAAAGATCTATTTTTGAGGATAATAATTTATATCCTACATGTGATTATAGAGACGCATGGGGTAATATAACTTATTTTGCCCAACAAAATAACCATGAATTTTTAATTTTAAAAAATTCTTATAGAGATAGATTTAGATCTGATAATGGCTTATGGAAAGAACATGTTTTAAATATAAATCATGGATATTCTGAACAAGCCTGGGTAGATAATATACCTTTAGTTTTTCATTATGGCCGAGGAGGCTATAGAAAATTAGAGGATTTAGAAAAATGGATTGAAGAAACAGAAAATTATTTAAAGAATAATTAGGAATTTGAATAAAAAATTATTATATTTATATTAATGAAAAAACATGTATTATTTTGGATTGGAGTTAAAAGCAATGATCCTCACCTTCAAAACAAGCATGGAGGTTTTAAATATTTAGATATATCTAAAAAATGTTGGAAACTCTGGTGTGAAAAAAATGATGTTATATTTTTTGAGTATGACACCCCAAATGAAGAAGATACATCAGCTCATAAAGTAACATGGCAGAGATGGTTTGATGTTTTTCCTTTAATTGAAAAAGCTAATATTAATTATGATAAAATAGCTGTAATTGATGGTAGTACCTTAGTTAGAGCTGACACACCCAATTTCTTTGAATTAGTTGATGATGAAGTTACAGCTTTTAGATCCTTAGAAAATTTAAATTGGGTTTATGAAGGAGTTTCAGGTTATAAAGAATTTTTTAAGGGATATGATTTTGATATATCTAAATATGTAAGTTGTGGTTTTCAAATATTTGGAAAAAATCATAAGCCATTCCTATTAGATTTAAAAAAGTTTTACTATGAAAATTATGAAAACATAATGGAACTTCAAAATAATGTTGTTAAAAAAGGAACAGATCAACCTGTATACAATTACTTACTCCAAACCCATAATATAAAAGTAAATACAAAATTACCAAAATCATTTATGTTAACTCATTTAAATAGATTTGATTGGTTTGGACATAACTGGCAACTTAAAGAAGATAATACTCCTTTTTTCTTAAAATATGGTTACATCTGGTTTTATTCAGGTTTTCCTAATAGGGGAGATAGAGAAAATTTAATGTCTCAAACATGGAATATAATAAAAAACCAATATGGACAATAATTTAGAATTAAAATTATCTTCTCTTGAGAATTTATATCTAAAAAATAAGGATTTTTATGCTAAAAAATATGAATTCTTTTGGGATGATTCTCCTAAAGCGTGGAATGATAAATCACATGGAGCATTAAGAATTAATGATTCAATCCCTGAAATTATTAAAAGAATTGAAAGGCAAGATCTTCCTTCTGAGGCTATTATATTAGATATTTGTTGTGGGTCTCCTAATCTTTTAAATAAAATTAAAAATAAATTCCCTAAATATACTACCTATGGTATAGATATATTCACCACAGAATATAATGATTTTGAAGAAAATTGTTCAAATGGAGTAAGAGTTTTCAAATTTCCTTTTCAAATGTTATTTGAAAAAAACTATAAAAATAATTTAGATTTTGATCTAATTATGATGTATAATTCTTATAGAGCTTTAAATAAAGTTTCAATTGAAGGGAAAAAAATACAAGATAAAACTAAAATCTGGATTGAAAATAATTCTAAAAATAATTTTTTAGATGCAGATCCACTTAAATATACTACCTAAAATATAATTGTTAAAAAAATATAGAATGACTGAAATAAAATCAGATAAAAAAAATATAATTTTACTTCAAGTAGTTGATATACCTGAAATGAGACAAACTCGTAAAGATTACAATTCAGATGTATTTAGAGTAGGTGCTAAAAGTTATGAAAAGTGGGCGGCTAAACAAAATAATGTAGATGTGTTTATTTTAGATGAATTATTATATCCTATTAAGGATATGAAAATAACTGTACAACGTTATCATGCAATGGAAATATTAGATGCAAATGGTATTGAATATGATCAAGTTTGTATTACAGATTGTGATGCTATTATCCACCCAGAATGTCCTAATTTTTTTGAATTAACAGATCATAAATATACAGTGACAAATACTTTTGGAAGTATGGATTGGGTATGTCGTAGTATAGAAAATTGGGGAAAGTATTTATTTGATGGTAATCAATTCCCATTTTATGATTACTTTAATGGTGGATTTCAAATATTTAATAAAGAACATAAACATATACATGAAAAACTTCTAAAATTTTATTGGGAAAATAAAGAAAAAATTCTATGGTTACAAGATAATTTCCATGTAGGAGGAGATCAACCACTAATCAATTATATGGTACATAATTCAGGAGTTGAAAAAAAATATTTACCCTATGAATTTTGCATGACTGATTTAGTAAGAAGTGAATTACTAAGAGATGATATGCTATTTGCAAGAGAATTTAAAGGTATCTATCAATTTAACTGTTTACCTTCAAGAGATGGTAAAGCTTTAATGGGGGATGTTAATTATTGGGTTAATAAAACTTATAATTATTTATACGGAAAAAATTAAAAAAATGAAATTAAATCATAAATATATAATTGGAACCCATATCATGTTTTATGAAATTGATATGGCTGAGGAACATATCCAGAGTATTTTAAATGCTATTCAAACTGTAGACAATAAAGAAAATATTCATGTTGATTTACTTTTTAATATATCTGAGTATTTTGAAAAGATAGATAATTCTAAAACCACAAAAGAAAAATTAATTGAAAAATTTAAACAAGTAGTTAGTATGTTTGATAGTTCAATATCATATAAGATATATGATGATAATGAACCTTTTACTATGGTAGATTATAGAAGAGATTTGAATTATAATGGATGTAAAAAGTATGATTATATAATTTGGGGAGAAACTGATTGTTTATTACCTAGACAGCTATTCCACTCTCTAGAAATTATTAAAGAATATGCTATTCAAAATAATATCCATAAATATGTTACTACTTTTGGAATGAGAAAAATGTGGGATCAACATTGGGAGCCCTTAGAGCATGTGGATATGACAAATAAACCTTTACATAATAGAACCTTAGAAGATGGCAGTAAAAATCCTTTAGCATATAATAAACCATATAGTATAAGATATACAATGGGAATTGATGAAATGGATAAAATTAATGAAAGGTATGATGAATTAGATTTAAGAATTCTTAAAAAACCCCATTTTGATGGTTCAGGATTAGTTTTATCTTCTGATCTAATTAAAAATGGAGTTAATATTCCTCAATCAGTTGTAGGCCATGCTGTTGATGACACAAATATGATGAAAATGTGTTCCTTAATAATGAAGGAGCAATATGTTCAATTTATTGTTAAAAATATTTTAAAAGTTCATAATAGAGAACACCCAAAAAAAAGAAGATATTGTTTACAGATGGACTCAGATAAAGTATGCACTCAAGAAAAAGGTCCTAATCAAAGAGGAAAGTGGTATGAATTATTAAAACAAATGGCTAATATAAATTTAAATAATGTTGGAGATAATCAAAATAAATTTTATGATTATGAAGACTTTAAAAAAGAAATGAAGAAATGAAAACAGCATTTATAACAGGAATTAGTGGTATGGATGGCAGTCACCTAGCTGATCTATTATTAACTAAAGGATATAAAGTAT
>ENA-ORXF01001099-ORXF01001099.1-marine-metagenome-genome-assembly--contig:-NODE-1099-length-17967-cov-13.556847_pt1 | contig 17967 bp, 22 predicted proteins | sample MGYA00237864_ERZ511476 | MGnify/ENA primary metagenome ERZ511476 (study PRJEB26306, sample SAMN06343908) | marine metagenome | isolation source: coastal waters | place: Atlantic Ocean: West Antarctic... | reverse complement strand
ATTTTCGAAATCTGAAGCCGAATCCGTTGAGGCTCAAGGAACTTACTGCATTGATAAAATCGTTTCTGTTCCGCTGGTAAATGTAAATTCCATTATTGATGAATATTTTACCAAAACCCCTAACTTCGTATCAATAGATGTTGAAGGGTTGGATCTATCTATTTTACAAAGTTTCGATTTTTCAAACCATCGGCCAGAAGTTTTTTGTGTTGAAACGCTTGAGTATAATGAGCATGTACGTGCACCAAAGATAAAAGAAATAATAAATTTTATGTTAGAAAATGATTATTTAATTTATGCTGACACTCATATAAATACTATATTTGTAGATAACAAAAGATGGAATCAGGTTCGCTGATTATTCGATAAATAACTCAAATCTAAAATAAAAATGGGATTAGACCTGTATTAATTTTTTTGAGAACTTAATCCACCAATTGGTTTAAATAAAGATAGAGATATGTTAATTTTTTTTGCAGATGGTAGGCTTGGTAATCAGATTTTTCAATACGTTTTTTTGCAGACGATAAAAAACAAAAATGAACTAGTCATTAGTTCTGGTTTCGAAGAATTAAAAGATATTTTTGAAATCGATAACATTAATAATATCAATAAAAAAAATCGATATTTTAGAACGGTTACTTATAGAATTTTAAAACCTCTATTAAATTATTTTTCTGAAAAAGGTTTAATATCGTCAATATCTGTAGACTATGAAGTAATTTTAAAAAAATATAGAAGAGAAACCGTCAGTTATACAGAAACGAAAGGTATTTTTAGATTTTTGACTTTCGTAAAGGAAGGATTTTTCCAAAGTGAAGTTTTTTTTAATAAATCAGTTGCTCAAAATTTATATATTAAAGAAAAGCATCTCTTATCAGCTAATGTATTTTTAGACAAAATTCCAAAAGATAAACATAAAGTCTTCGTACACATTCGAAGAGGAGACTACAAGTTTTTTAAAATTTATGGCAAAAGTACATTACTGCCAATAAGTTTTTTTAAAAATAAAATTGAGTGGTTTTTGAAAAACAGGAAAAATTGTTTCTTTGTTTTTTTAAGTGATGACCCAGAACTTATAGAAAGAGAGTTTAACTATATTTCTAATAAATCAATTTCGAGTGGAAATGATTATGGTACTGATTTTTCCATCATGACGAAATGTCATAGCTCAATCCTTAGTCCCAGTAGTTTTGGATGGTGGGGGAGCTATTTGTTAAAAAATAGGGATGTAGTATTTGCACCGAAGTATTGGTTAGGTTTTAATAGTAAAATTGAATTTCAGTCACGATGCATAGCAAATTTTATGGAAACAGTTGAAGTCGATTGTGATTAAATATTATTAATTAGACTTTAACTTTATGTAATAGATACAATTAAAAACAGATCGGTTTTCTTACTTTAAAAGAAGTGACTAGATATCACTAAACCTAATATATAAAGTCTTTGAAATGAAAAATAAAATACTAGTTACTGGTGGCGCTGGATTTATAGGCAGCCACCTATGTGAGAAATTAGCAGAAGATACGCAGAACGAAGTGTATAGTCTCGATAACTACTTTACTGGATGTAAAGATAATCATGTCGAAAAGGTAACGTATATAAAAGGCAATACAAGTGCCATCTCTTCATTGATTACCTTTATACCGCATATAGTTTATCACCTTGGTGAATATAGTCGAGTGGAGCAAAGTTTTGATGATATTGAAAAGGTTTGGGAATATAACAAAGTTGGTATATTTGCAGTTTTAGAATTTGTTCGAAAATCTGGATGTAAAATCCTCTATGCAGGCAGCAGCACCAAATTTGGTGATGGTGGAAGTTGCCGTAATGCAAGTCCCTATGCGTGGACGAAATCCACCAATACTGAGCTCGTTCAAAATTATGGCACCTGGTTCGATGTGCCTTATGCAATCACTTATTTTTACAACGTTTATGGAAATAGAGAAATACAGAGAGGTAAATACGCTACATTAATTGGTTTGTTTAAAGAGAAAATGAAAAATAACGATGTGCTGACCGTTGTGAGTCCAGGTACTCAAAAAAGAAATTTTACCCACATTGATGATGTTATTAATGGCCTTATACTTGTTGGAAATAATGGCTTTGGAGATGATTTCGGCCTAGGTAGTGACGAAGCATTCAGTATAATGGAAGTTGCTAAGCTTTATGGGGGGAGTATTGAAATACTACCAAAACGTAAAGGAAATAGAATGACAGCAGACGTTAATACAACAAAAACTAAAGAACTTGGGTGGAAACCAGAGCGGAAGCTCGATGATTACATAAATGAGCAGAAAAGCCATGACTGGAAATAATAAAGTAGCTAAGCTTAAGTCACGGCCCGTCCTAGATACTGCGGTGCTGTTGATTGTATTCAATAGAATAGACACTACAAAACTAGTGTTTGAAGCTATAAGACTGGCGAAGCCTCCAAGGCTTTATGTTGCATCAGATGGTGCAAGAGAGTTCAATAGTACTGACGACGTATCCGTAAGAGAGGTTCGAAACTATATCATTTCGAGCGTAGATTGGGATTGTGAGGTTTTTACACTATTTGGTGAGCAGAACTCTGGCTGTAAAGTGGCAGTCAGCGAGGCAATAAACTGGTTTTTTCAAAACGAAGTGAAGGGAATCATTCTTGAAGATGATTGTTTACCAAGCCAAAGTTTTTTTTGGTTTTGTGAAGAGTTACTTGAGAAGTATCTAGATGATACGAGAGTAGGACAAATAAGTGGTTTTAATTATGGCTATGAAAATAGTGATTTAAACTATGACTACTTTTTTTCCAAATATGGATTTATATGGGGCTGGGCATCTTGGAGACGAGCTTGGAAAAAATATGATATAAAAATGAATAATTATGAAGAATGCAAAAAAATAGATCTATTTGAAAATTATTTTTTTCATGATAAAAAAGCACAAGTAAATAAATTTGAATCTGTTTATTCAAATAAATTAGATACTTGGGATTATCAGTGGTCCTACGCGAGATTTATTAATAATTTATATACGATCGTTCCCCAAACTAATTTGATAAAAAACATAGGGTTCGGTGATAATGCAACACATACTTTTGGAGTTAATCCATACGAGCATATCAAAAATGAAGAACTTAAAGACGGTGATTTAATCCATCCGAATTATTTTATCCAACTGAGAGATTTCTATAAGATTTTTGATAAAAGGGACTCGATTTTTAGGAGAATCAAGAGAAGACTGAAAAGATGAATTATCTAAAAAAAGACTTTGAAGAAAAGGGTTTTATAGTTCTTAAAGGCGTGTTTTCTGAAAAAAAACTCAAAGAACTGAGGGGTTTGCAGGAGCGAATAGTAAAATATGCTGATAAACATCTTATTGATCCTTTCCTTCCTTGGTCAATAGAGCATAGAAATGACCAAGGGGTATTGTTTGACCTCTATCAAAGACACCCTGAGTTCCAAGAGATGGCTAAAAACAAAGAAGTTTTGGATTGTCTCGAAGTGTTCTTAGGTAAAGAAATATATTTATATGACAATTCTTTAATTTATAAACCAAAAGGAAAGCCTAATGGGGTACCTTGGCATCAAGACTTTTTATCCAGACCTACAGAACCCTTAAAACTGATAGCATGGATGGCCCTTGATGATGTTAACGAAGAAAATGGAACACTCCAAATAATACCAGGAAGTCATAAGCAAGGTCATCTACCCTGGCACAGAGTTGATGGTGAAACCCACCATGATAGAGTTAATATAGAGTATGTAGAAAAAGACATTGAGAAAATAATATATGCTAATCTGCAAGCTGGAGATGTGTTGATATTTAACATGTTGGTTATACATGGTAGTGATGAAGTACACACTGATAAACCAAGGCGGATTTTTAGATGTTCATACCAATCACTGGAGAACAGAATTTATACGCCAAGACAATCGCCAATCGTGGTAAGGGGAGGTAGTCCTGAGTTCCTTGCGGAAAAATATAATAAGCCTCATGTGAAATTGAAAAAAAATCCGTTATCCCAGCGAATATTAAACAAAATTGGTAGGGTATTAGTTAATTATGGTTCTTAAAAAAACAATAATTCATTTGGTTAAGAAAAACAAACATTTATTTTTATTAGTTAAAGTGTTTCGTTTTCTTCAACAGTCTTCTTTGAGAAAAATCGACGGGAGTAACAGAATTTACCCAAAAGTTATACAGTTACCAATAACATATAATTGTAACTCTAGATGTGTGATGTGTAATATTTGGCAGATGGATCACAGTGGAGAGGCTACAGTGGACGAATTTGCTAAATTTATGCAAGATGATATTTTTAAAAAAGTAGAGGGTGTTGGTATAAATGGTGGGGAGCCTACACTGGTTTCAAATCTCCATGAATATGCCAATGAAATTTTAAAACTACCATCGTTAAAATCATTAAATATTATTTCACATGGTTTTAATACGGATAGAGCGCTAAGGGCTTTTGAAAAAATCTACTCGGCTTGCAAGGCAGGGGGAGTTTACTTTCATGTTTCTATATCACTTGATGGTTTTGAAAAAACACATGATGAGGTCAGAGGCATCCCAAATGGTTTTTTTAAAACTACCTTGACCATTGATAAACTGATCGAGAACCAATCAAAATATTGTGATAGTTATGACTTTGGATGTACTGTTGTTTCCCAAAATATAGATTACTTGATTGAGCTTGATACCTATGCAAAAAAGAAAAATTACAATATAAAGTATCGATTAGGAATTGACAATAAAAGAATAGAAAGCGATAAACTAAGAGATCAATATTCGGTTATCTATAGCCCATTAAAGCAGACGGCTCAGGAGTTTTTTCATTATCAAATGTCACAATCTAAAGACCTAGCAAGTAAATTCAAATATTATGCAATTTTTTCTTGGTTAGAAAGTATGAACCCTAGGAGGATGCTGGGGTGTGTATGGAAAGATCAGGGAGTTACTTTAGACTCGAGGGGTGATCTATACTATTGCGCTGTTGCAAGCGACAGTATAGGAACGCTCAGAAAAAATAAGGGAGAAAGCATTTTCTTTAAGGATGAAAATATCGATTATAGGAAAAGTATCATTAAAAACAGTTGTGATGGTTGTATCCATGACTATAGCGGAAAGGCAGAATTTAGAGATGTTTGGAAATTTTTAAGTGATTCACTTCAAAATAGATTTATTATGAAAATATATGAGATGAAAGTAAGGTTTTTATATAGATGAAAATCACAATAATAGGCTGGTATGGAACAGAAACAATAGGAGATAGAGCGATTTTAGCAGGGCTTTTTTCAATTTTTAATAAAGCTTTTGATAATTTTGAACCTTCTGTTGCTAATTCTGATGCTAATTTAAGTCCATCTTTACCAATATTTATTTTTGAATCTAGAACTTCTTTATCAAATTGTTTTCTTTTTTCTTTACTTGTTTTTGCTTGTACTAATACGCTTTCATCTGCTTTTTGCAAATGTTCTGTTTCATCTATAAGGTCTTTTACAGCTAAAGTCATTTTTTCTAATCCAGCTGTTCTTTCATCTTCAGCATCCCTTATTTCTTTTATTTTTGCAAGTTCTTCATTTCTAAGACCATTTAAAAAGTTCTGTAAACTTAGCTGTCTTCCTGCACTTTCTTGCCTTACATTTGCTAAATTGATTTCAAGTTCTGATAATGCATCTAAATCTTCAGCCATAACACCATCTTTGCCCATCATAGCCTGACGTTCCTTTTCTAATGCGACTGCTTCTGCTGCTATCTTTATTCTTTTATCTTCTAATCCTTTTTCAATATTGAACGCTTGTGTTGCTGCTTTTTCTCGTTCAGCATAAGTTTTTGTAATGTCTTCAGCTATTAATTTTAGCTGTTCTACTTGCGCTATACTTTGAGCTGTTTCTACATTTAAAGCTCTTTGAGAATCTTTCAATTTTTGATTTGCTCCAACTAGTTTATTAGTTGCTTTTGTTTCTTCTATTATTTCACCTGTAACATTTTTTACTGCTGCTGCTGCTTCTGCTGCTGCTCCTTTAAAATCACCTTTAAAAAACTTTATAACAGCACCCCCTAAACCTGCAATCCTATCAGTAATAACTGAAACAGCCGCACCGATAGTAGCCAAAGTTCTTTCTAATAGTTCTGCTCCTTTTTTTGTTTGTAATAAATGTCCAATAAGTGAAGTAATAACGATTACAAAAGCACCAATACCTGTAGCAATAATTCCTGTTTTTATAACTGAAAATAATGTTTTAGCACCCCCTATTATATTCCCACTAAACATTTTCTTAAAGCCAACTCCTGCAAGTTTAGCTTGTAGAGCAACTTGTGTAAGTCCGTTCTTCATTATTTTTGCAACGTCTTTAAACTTATCTTTAACATCTCCAATACTTACACCAAAAAAACCAAAATTATTTGTCAATTCTTTAGTTTCTTTTGTTACATCTCCAATATTTGATTTGATTTCTGCTTCTAATACTACTTTTTCTGCCATAATTTTATTTTTTTAAAAAAGTGGAACTCCTGGTTTAATTTGTGTGAATGTAATATTACAAGCCCATTCTATTGTTACATTTGCTGCTCCCCTTACACCTATGAAGAAACTTTGTCCAGATACGTTACCTGTTGTTCTCCATAAAGTAACAGTTCCGGAACTTTTTATATTATCTCGTTCGCTGTTAATAACTAATTCATTACCATAAGCAACAACAACACCCCTTTGAACAAAACTCGCATAATCTCCTGTGTTTCCTGTAGCTGTTCCGCCTACTCTTACTGCTAAACAATCAGCGTGAAAATACATAATAGTATTATCAGGAATCTGAAAGAAATTTGCTGCTATATTATTTAACGTACTTGCTGTAACGTTTCCGTTAGTTGTTTGCTTTCCATAAAGAAGCTGAATTGATTGTCGTTCTGCTAATTTATCAGTAGGAGCATTACCCCCTAATACTATAGAGTTAGAGGCTGTAGACTCACCTAAAGTGCCAAAAACATTAGCGTTGTCTACTTGATTATTTATTACATTTTGATTGCCTATTATAACATTATTTCGTGATAAACCTTTTATTGTATTATCTTCCCCCATAACTAGAGATGTATTAGTCCCCCTTTCTACTAAGTTTCTAACCCCAAATGTCCGATTATTTTCATTGGCAAATACATTATCTAAACCTGTATTATATCGAAATGTAGAACAAGTTCCGGTTACTTTATTATAAGTATAACCGTAAGATTCACATTGCAACTGATTAGGTCTTATATCGTTCACACCATCAGTAAATGTAACTTCTCCAAGTAGTGATACTGATAATGGTTTAACTGTAAAGCCTGCTATAAATGGTATTGACATTATGGTATAAGTATAAATTCAACTGTTGCCAAGTCGTTCGGCTTGTAGTCTATAGTGTTTACTCTGTATTCTCTGTTTTTGATTAATACAGTATTACTGAATAAAAACGAATTAATATCTGCAGGACTTAGGTTTACTTTAAGAGTCATTATTCTTGTATTAACATTGTAAAGTTCGGAATAGTAAGGCAACCAATATGTATTAAATAAATTATTTAATGTTGATCCTACGTTTGGCATTAATTGACATTCTCCAAAATTAAAATCCTCTGATAAATAATTAGCCTGTATTTCTGAAAGGTGACTAAACTGTAAAAATTCTGATTCTGTTGGATTCCCTGAAACATCATTTTGATCAGGAACAGAAAAAGTAGTACCGCTTAAAATTTTAATACCATTGTCAAACATAATTCTAGGACTATTATCAAAGCCTTCTGTTGTATCTGTTTCAGAATTGTAAGAATACAGTGATGGAATTATAAAATCTGAATATTGACTCATTAAAGGCTTTACAACTGTAGCTGCAAAAGGTTCTGCTATTATTTTATCTTCACCAATTAATATATTAAATTCATCCGTTGCTTCATATTTTTTACTCCCGTATAAATGACCGCTTACAGAATTTTTATACTGATTAAAAGCATAGTCATCATCATCTTCTAAAAACTTAAAAACAGTATTTCTATTTAAATCAGTTAAAGGCTTCAATTTCATTTCTGAAACATCTACCTTATCAGTCCAAATTAAAGGATCATCTGTATTGTTTAAAAATATATCTCCGTAAGGTTCTATCTTAATAATATTAGGATTATCTGCATCAGGCATAGTTACTAAGTTGAACATTGTAATTATTCCTTTTAAGAATTCCCACTGTCCTATTTCTCCTCTTAATGTCTGTAATAAAGTATCACTTGTAATTCCTTGAACAGTTACGAAAGTAATAAGATGTGCAGCAGGTTGGTTTATAAATGCGGTGTCATTATGAAAAGGGGAATTATTTTGTCTAATATAATTTGAATTACTAGCCTTCCATTGAAATTCTAATGTATCTCCTGGCTCCATTGGTACAGTTACCGTTCCTGTATAATCGTAAATAGGATTGACATTATTGAATACTAAAATATCACTAAAAAGATTATAAGAACCACCTGATGTATCTATTGAAATACTATCCACAGCACCCGAACCATCAATAGTTGTAGTAAAGGTAGCACCATTACCACCAAAAGAACCAGTAGCAATAGTTAATGTTGGTGCTGAAGTATAGTAACCACCATCAACTATAGTAACCGTATCAATTGCTGAACCAAATGTTGTAGTTGTAAATGTAGCTACTGCACTTCCCTGCAAAGGTATTGCATTAGATTGGTCAAATATAACAGGACTTGTTAAACGATTTTTAATCCATCTAAATTCAATATTGCCATCTCTTTTTGCTAGAACGCTAGCTTTATAAGATATTCTAAAAGAAGAATTCGTCTGTCCTGAAGGGCAAGTAAAGATATTAGAAGAAGGATCAAATCCTGCTGATGTTGGCATAGTAATATCTAAATATTTTAAATTAGAATAACTATCAGTTGCATAAATATCAGGGCTAGCATTTAAAAAATATTGAGCTATTCCACTTGTTGTATTAGTATTAGGGTTTTCATCAGCTCCCCAATTAAAATCCATAAATAAGCTCTTAAATTTATTTGTATTAAAGAAAGTAGATTCATAATTAAAATTAGTTGCTGAAAATATTTTATCTACTAAATATTTAATATTTATAAATGGACGGAATGTAGATTCTAAGTTTGGTAAAATAGGGTTTCCTGAAGAATCGACTGAATATTGGTGAGTCCAATCTACAAAAGGATATTTTAGAGTTGTGTTATTTCTTAATCCTGATGTGTTTGCATTTAGATAAACTATTGATGTAGCATTAGTTCGACTGAGTTTTATGTTTGTATAATTATATGAATGTTCTAATTCCTTAAAATCTAACTCTTGAAATGTTAAATCTTTTAAAGTATCTGCTAAAGCTATTACTTCTGAATATAAATTCACGTTGTAACTTATCTCACCATTCTTATCTGTAATATCTAAGAGCCTTAAGTAACCTTCAAACAAAATAAATCCATCTTGTTTTAAAACAGTTCTAGTTTTTTTATAAGGATTGAATAAAAGAGAAGGAATAGTTAAATCCCTAGTTACTTCAAATACTTGGTCAAATATTTTATTATTTCTTTTAGTACCAGGAAGGTTAAAAGCCTTTGAATAACTTTGCACCTTTTCAGCTACATTTTTAAAATTATCAACACTTAAGGTTAAAGGTAAATCTTCATCTTCATAAACATCTAAAATAACTTGTCCATCACCTAATAATTGTATTGCTCCTGAAGGAACAGCTCCAATAACAGGCTGTATTGACATATTTGAAATTGATATTGTATCGGTTTGATTATTAGTATAGGTAATCATCACTATATCATTTTGAGAAGATGCTGTAAAAGTTCTAGTTATTTGACTAGATGCTGCGGAGAAAGCTTGTACTGATGTAATATTATTTGATTGAGCAGTTCTAACATTTAACAAACCTGTTCCGGTATTAGAAATATCTATTGTTAAAGTATATTGTTGTCCTACAGCCAAGTTGGATAATTGTTGATATACACCACTAGCAGATGATGTAGGTACTGAAGAAAGCACTAAATTACCTGAGCTTGCAGATGGATAACTTGGAGTTCCTGAAACACTTGTCCTGATTGCATACCATACATTTATAATACTAGGTGGTGCATTTGTAAGTGCTTCAGTGTAAGGATACAGTGTAGTTGCAGTATAAAAATAAGGTAAATATGTAAAATCAGAACCATAAACCAAAACTTCAGTTGAAGTGCTTGACATCTGGTTTAAAGTTCCATCATCACTTTGCGGATATACTATTAACTGTAAGCTCATTATACTGACTGTGTTCTTAGTGTTTTAGTCTTTTCTACTTCAAAAGTATATTGCATAACCTTATCGTTAGCAATTGTCTTTTCAGTAAAACTAGAAGTTGTAAGTCTGACAGGGATTACGTAATTATTAAGAGCTGAATTTAACGCATCATTTTGATAGCCTTCAATGATATATACTTCTGGGCTGTTTATGAGTTCTTCAAACCAAGCTGATTCTTCTTCACTTACAAAGTCTGTATTCATTTTAATCTTTTCTGTAGCATTTACTCTTAATGTTTTTTTACCACCTTTAAAACTGTCGATTCTATAAAGAGGAGCGTTCCAATTTTTTGACTGTTGTTGGTATGTTGTTCCTTTGGTTTGTATAGTCCTTGTAGACTTCATATTGAAGGTATAGTAATCCCAAGCTCCCCATTGATTCAACCATCCGAGCCGAATAGGTTTAAAACCTTTAAGATTAGGACATAAAATATTTACTCTATAAGTTTTAGTTATTACGTCATCATTTAGATCGAAAGCTGTTACAGTGTAATATGATATATTAGGCAGGAAACCTTGAAAAGCACTACTCCAATTTCTTAAGTTAGCAGGATAGAATCCAAAGTAAAAAAGTTGTTCACTTCCATTTGAATTCCAACCAAAAAAAGCTCCGTTATTAAAACCGCTAAATCCTGTAGCTTCTACAACTATTGAGCTACCTAGCTGTGAGCCTGTATCATCATATAATGAAACTGAAATATAAGATAAGTTTGCTGTATTTAATATTCCTACAGTTCCATAATCATTGATTGTTGCATACTGTGTAGTTGATGCATTAGTTAAAAATTTTGAATTAGATGTTCCTGTAGTAAATAAACTGTTATCAAATCCATAACTGAAATTATTGCCTGGGAACCCTATATTTGGTGTATTATAAGTCAATGGATCACTATGTGTTAAGTACCCATTGTAAATAAGAAATTGAGAAGAATTAATTGGATCAACATTTATAGTTACATTTGGCGTTACTGCTGTATTTAAATATTGAGTGCTAAATTCAATAGCCATATACCTAACTGCAAATTGATTCCTTGAATACTTATCTGTAATGTGAACAGGGTGAACGCCTGTACCACTACCAAAACTTGTGGGAGTTCCTTTGTATTTGCTACCATTACCCCCAAGATTATCAGAATTTACAAAGCTTTCTAAAATAGGTCTAAAGTCAAATATTCCAACTCCTGCATTGTTAGGTGTAATTTTAAAAGTTCCAGTAGGAGTAGAGTTAGCAATGTTGATTGGATTGATGCTTATATATACATTAGCTACAAATTTTACCTTAATTTCATTAGAAACTATTATGTTGTTTCTTAATGTAAAAATTACGTCCTGTCCTATTGGCATTGTAGCGTATGCAGGGGATTGAATTATAGATGTTGCCATTATTTAACTTGTGTTATTGTTTCTTTATTTAAAGTGTTTAAGATGTCTTCTTTAACGCTTCCTAATAAGTCTTTGCCGAACTCCTTTAAACCAAGTCCTAAAGGTTTTTGAAAGAAGCTTATTCCTTGTATTCCATTTCTACCAATAGATCTGGCAATTAAAAATGTTATTGTCTTACGCTTCATAAATTTTCCTTCTGCATCTCTTGGTGCTATTCCTTTTTTTACTACCCATTTATCTAATGCACTACTTGGCGGCTGTGAATGTTTTGGGGAGTTCTTATAACTAAAAGGACTCTTAATAATTTTACCTTTGTAGTCTTTAAAGCTTCGCTTAGTCTTAGTTCCTGAAACTCCTTTATCTACGAACTGACCATAAATAGACATATAGAACTGCAATGTAAATCCATTACCATCAGGTACTACTTCAAACTTGATAGATTTTTCTAGTTCACCTCCTTTTTTTGCTTTCTGAAGGTTTCCTTTAGCTCTATTGACTACTTGCTTTCCAAAGCTTTCTAAGTATCTTTTAATGCTGTCTGTTTCCACTATGCTACTGCAACAAATACTTCAACTCTAGGATTAGCAGAAGAACCTACAGGTCTAACTTGTAAAGAAGCTATGTCTTCCATAGTTCCGAATGAAGGAGTAGTATCAGCTTCACCTAAAGCAATTGCAGCTCCTTGTGATAAGATATGAGAATTACCTGGTGTTATAGTAACTTGATAATTAGAAGCAGTTGTTACTATTGCTAATTCTATTTCAGCTAATGCATCAAGATTAGTTATCCTAATATATTTAGTCCTGTCAACGTCAATTGCTCCTGCTGAAGTATGAGGACTTGCTGCAAAAGTTGCAATAGTAGTAGTTTGAGAATGAGCACAAGTAACGATTCTTTCAAATACGTCAATTATATCTTCTGTAGTTACTGTATTACTTGAACCTCTTAATGAGCCGTTAAGCGTAATCGATTCTGAAAGTGTTGTTGTTAGTGTTGCCATTTTTTATAATTGTATTGTTATTTTAAATTTTTTCCATCCTATTTCTACTGATAACCATCCTATTTTAAATTTCATTAATATCCTGCTCCAAGAGTCGTAACAGGAATATTACAAGTCTGAAAGTCATTCTGTACTAATACACCAATATTAAATACAAAACCACAACAAAGATTATCAAATCTTTCTGAGAAAGGCTCTAATGTAAATTGGTCTTGCGTAAAATAAATAGGTTCATTAATATCATTTACACCTTCTAAAGATTGTCGCTCACTATGTCTAAGCAATCCAATAAAATCTGTAGCTATTTGAAGTGTTTCATTATATACATCTTGCTCATTACTTAGAGTCTTATATAACTTAGGAAAGTTAGCGTCTGCATTGTTCTTAGTCCAATTATCTTTTTCAGTTACCATATCCATAACAAAGATTTGGAAGTTATATGTAAGCTGACTATCTCCTGTTGTTACTGATGTTGGATTAATATGAAGTAATGGGAATTTTGTTTCCTTTTCCAAATCGATTGAAAATATATCCCCTACTGAAGTTGTGCTTATTTGATCGTGATATTCACCGAGTCGTAAAAGTGTATTAACAACATTATTATAAGTTTTATTTTTAACCATTTCTTTTTACTTTATTTTGCGAGTTCAAATCTGTTTCATAACTTAACCAAGTCAAACATTCTAAAAGACTAATTTTTGTTATTGTTTCTAATTTACTTATATCTTCATTACACAACCTGTGCATCACTCCGAACCACGACCATTTGCTTGCAAAATCTTCACTAGCTATTGCGTCGTCATTACCTTCAGCTTCTCCATCAAAAATGATTGCGTAATCTCGGATAATGCCTTCCCTAAAGTGTAAAAAAAAACCAATGCACTTTGCACTTGTTCAGCTGACATCAGTTTCATCTCCTCTGCTCTAAGCCGAATATCACCATCATACGAATCAATTATGTAAATGTCGTTCTTCTTTAATTTAACAGGTCTATAAAGGACGCTCATTAATTCAGGAAGATTTGTTTCTATTCCGTTCTTAACATAAGTTTCAATATCGGCATACTCACCAAGAGTAATAGAATCTAGGTCAGGGTGAAACCCGTACTCAACACCATTAATCTCTATTATCCTTTTTAGCTTTGTATCTTGCTTTGCTTGGAGTTCTCCTATCTTACTCATTATAACTGCAACATCTGATAAGGCTAATTCATTTACTAACTTCTTAGGAATGTTTGAAAGTTCTACTATAGTCTGAGTAGCTTCTTCAGTCTTAGTACCTGTTTCAAAGTCAATGAGTTTAAGCCACGATTCTAAGGTAACATCTGACCAACTATTGATTAGCTTGAATTCTTTTACTTTACCTTCTTTTTTAATTTTAACTTTCATACACTATATAATAGAAATTAGTTGTTTTTAGTTTAACGATTTTTTTACTGAACGAAATATCTTCCTGCGTTTGGATTGTCTAGGTGGTATATAATGTTATAACGGATTCCGTCAATTGCGTGGTTGTAGTTATCTACATAAAGCTTAGAGCCTTTATCTGCATAGACATAGTTGTTTAACTCTTTAGCTATGTTAGTTGATTCAGGACTTACTATAAGTTGATAGTCTTGCAATCTAGTAATTCCACTTTCAATCGTTCCTTTCTTAACTGCTTTTATGTTTACTCCTAAATGCTTGAGGTCTGCAATAAGTCTTGGTTCAGCTGAGTCAGCTATTATTAAAGTTTGACCTACCTTGTCTAATACTATCTGAGCAAGTTCTTGACTCTTCAATCCATTACGATATAGATGTTCCTTTAAGTATATCTTCTTATGCTTCTTATCAATAGCAACTTCTGTAAGACTATCAGGATCAATACTAAAACCGAAATCCATTCCACAAGAAGTCTGTAAGTCATCAGGATTAAATTCTCCTATTGACCAATTCTCAAAGACTACTCCTTCTGCTTTCGCTAACCAACCTCCTAGAATCTTATGCTGATACTTTTTAAAGTTATTATGCTTTATGCTCTTAATACGCTCTAGGAAGCTTGTAGATAGATTATCTTTATTATCTAGGTAGTTAGTATGAATATAACATACATTGTCTTTAACGCCATTAAAACCACCTTCAACTCCTTTGTCTTCAAAGAACCTCTTATATATCCAATGTTCCTTAGTTACAGGATTCAATACTAATATGATTCTATTCTGTACTTTCTTTTCTCTTATACTTAGGTCAATAGTATCAAAGATGTTTTCGTCTACAAGTTCCTCAGCTTCATCAAGTACCCAAGTAGATATACCTTGTAATGACTTTAGACTAGCAGTCTGATTACCTGCTGATGTCTTGATACCTCTAAATAGAATGTCTGATTTGTTTCCTAAGTTTATTACCTCTGCTTTGTTTACGCTAAAGGTGTTGTCATATCCAAGTAGTCCTATCTTCTCTAAGAACTCAGGTATGATTGACAAGTGAGCCGACGTCATTGTATAACGTGTGAATAGGACTCTAACATTCCTAGACATAGTTAAGAGCGTAAGAAAGACTGTAACAGCAAAAGACTTTCCTGAACCCCTACCTCCTGTTATAATAAAGTATCTAGCATCTGACTTAAAGAGTGCTGTGTATTTGTCGCTAAGATTCAGAGCTTATAAAGTTTATTAAAGGTACGTTAAGACTTTCATCATTAGTAGTTACATCAACTCTTTGCTGTGGTCGTCCATAGAAGTATTCAAAGAATAACTTTACTGCCCATTGTTCTTTACCCTCTATTCCTTTTTGTAATGCTTCAAGTGCTTTGCCATTCATAGGCGTTAAGTTCTCTATTAGCTTTTGTTCTTCCCCTTTACCTTTACGTCCTGCTCCTTCTCTTTTTCCTCCGTGTTCCATTTTGAAATAATTTGATTAATCAAGTGTTAATATATAATAGAAATTACTCGTATTCATTTGGTAGCATTAGCCTTATGCCTAAGTCAGTTATTGCCCATACTCTTATTTGTTCTGTATATACTTCAAAGGCTTTAGTGTTTAAAGCTGTTGTACTTCCTATTTTATTTAATGCTATCTGGTTATCGTTAATACTTATCATTTCATATTCAGATAAGAACTTAGCTCTTAGTACATCGTGCATTTCATCAGGAAAATATCCTAGTTCTTCTGCTAGTCCTTGAACTATACATTTCCAATAGTAACTGTTCTGCATATTACTTCTTGTGTTTCTTTGTTTCTTTACACTAACTATGTAATCGTTATCTAATTCCTTTAGGTAACTGAAAAGACTTTGCTTATCTCTATTGTCCTTTATCACGAACTTCATTAGTCAAAGGTTTCATTGATTCCCCTTTCGCCTATTAGCTTTTCTTTTGCTCCTGCCCATAGCTTATCTCTATTCTTACTAAGGCTTGGTTCAGTTCTTTGAAGTGTTGGGATTCCTTCTGTCGGTACACTATCCATCCATAAACCGCACTCGCATTGAGCTTCCTTTGTTACCCATTCACCATCTCTATGCACTATTGTAGCTTTAGATAGTTCTCTAGTCTTTCCACATTCGCAAGTGTATAGTGTCATCTCTTTAGCTTATCAAGTTCAAACTCTAAATGATTAATAGCCTTTTGTATGCACTCAATAGGACTTGCGTGCTTGCGATTTGCTCGCATCAAATATGTACAGGCAGTTCCAACATTATAAGATAAATCAAAGTCCTCTATAACTTTTCTAGCTTCAATTTTATATCGTTTGCCAATATAATAGCTTGGTATTCTATTGCCTTTCATTTAGTCTATCATTTTCTAGTCCTCCTGTTCTTGTTTCTACTTTGTCCATTTTCCAAAGTAACTTTTCTTTAGTCCTTCTTTTTATTCTGCCTTCTATTATAGTCATAAGAATAACTATAAAAATGAAAACAGCTGTTAAGATTCCAAGTATTGTAAATATTATCATTTTGTTAAAAGTTTTAAAAGTTGGCTGCTAGTATAAATCCTATCTTCGCCATCATAGTTTTCATAAATGCAGGTAAAGTTGTCATCTTTCCAAGTCCACAAAGCTCTGACATTCTTTTTGATATTGTCTTTCAATATCCATTTAATTGTTTTGTATGTTCTTTCTACGGCCATATCACTACTATGTTTTTATTCATATCTATTGTTTTAGTTTGTATTGGGGAGGAAACCACTTCCCCCCCTTTACTACACAGGTCTGAAAAATTAAAAGCTTTTAGGTCTTACCCTTTATTTATTAATTATTTCCTGAGTATTCTTTATATATCTTTTTTATTCCATCAAAACAAGCTGCTATACAAGAACCACAATTAGTTCCAGTTGAGTAGTTCGTGTTATGTAAAGTGTTGTATATCTCTATCATCTTCTTCTTAGCTGTTTGGTCTTTTGCCCTTCCTGTTTTTAAATCTTCCCAAAGTAATACAATCTCTGCTATTATTTCTTCAGGTATATCTTCTCTTACTTCTACCTCTGTAGTCTTACTCCAATACTTCTGTGGACATTCTTGACTTGATATTCTAGCTTTCACCTTCATAAAACATAAGCATCTCTTACATTGTCCTGAAGGCTTGAAGTAATAGACACAAGACTTACAGATACTTATTCTATCTTCATATATTTCTTTAGGTACGAAAAACTTATTCACTTAGTATATATTTTAATTCTGTTCTTACTTTATCTATTGTCGTAAACAAACTATTCCTGCTTATCCCTGTCTTACTAGCTAGACTGTCAAGCGTGTTTCCTTCATAGTAATATAACTCAAAGACTTTCTTATCGTACCAAGTAAAGCCGTCTAAGACACTATCTATCTTTTCAAGGCTAGTCCATACATAGTCGTCAGATAATTCGTTAGGCAAGTTGTAAAGGTGTTTAGAAGGTATTGTTTCTCCTGAGTCCATTTCATCATAAGTAACTGCACTTGTTAAACTATCTATGTGTGTGTAATACTTCTTGTATTTATAATAGTAATTACTTCTAGGACTTGTTAAGGCTCGTCTTAATGCTACTGCTCCATAACGTGTAACTCCTAGTATTCCATCTTTGTCGTATATAGCTTTTAATGTTTCTTGATTCATACTTAGAAAGTAAAGCATAAGTTCCTGAACGGATTCATTAACCTCATTTTCGTCAGAGGTTAATCCGTAAGCCATAGTCCTGAACTTATCTGATAGCTTAGATATTTCTTCATATATTTTCTTCATTCAATTTTTTTCTATTCGCCTATATTAGTGAGCAGGGCTTTTCTCTTTGTTATTTAAATTATATATTTCGTTTGCTTTTTCTATTGC
>ENA-ORXF01001098-ORXF01001098.1-marine-metagenome-genome-assembly--contig:-NODE-1098-length-17972-cov-4.937804_pt1 | contig 17972 bp, 11 predicted proteins | sample MGYA00237864_ERZ511476 | MGnify/ENA primary metagenome ERZ511476 (study PRJEB26306, sample SAMN06343908) | marine metagenome | isolation source: coastal waters | place: Atlantic Ocean: West Antarctic... | reverse complement strand
AAATTGAAGTACATCATCTGCTTCAAGCGCAAAAGCAAATTTAATTTGCCCGGAAGATGAATGCTTGTACCAGTCTTTCTTAGCTTCTTCTGAACCGCCAGAAACACCCATACAAAGTAACTGGCCGTTACAATATACTTCTTGAGCTACTACTGCTGCAGCATGCCATTCAGCTGCATCGATACCCGACATAACACCAACATCAAGAGGACTATTAGCAGCCAAAGCAGAAGCTTCAAATACTACCTTTTGTGTGTATGTTATGGCCAAATAGTTTCTTACTTGACTAAGCAATACTTTCTTATGAGCAGATGCGGAATCGTCCCAAAGTAAAAGTTTGTCACCGTTCTCTGGAGCTCCTGAATGTTGAGTTGCACCGGTAATACCCATTTGGATTTGACCAGCTGAATTCAAGCCAACACCTGAGGAAGAATCAGCAGAAACTGCAAATGTACCACCAGCATTTGGAAGAATGATTTGTCTAGCAGCAGTTGGATCCGCAACACGAATTGTCAAATCATTACCATCAGCAGATGTACCTTCAAATCTCAAAGCATCTTGTCCGGTAATCGTACCGTTCATAGCTATGTTATCTGCAGCTGCATCACCAAAGACCATGTTACCATTAGCTTCAAGTGTTGTAAATGCACCAGATTGTCTAACAGTCGCACCAATTGAAGTGCCATCGATAGTACCAGCATTAATGTCAGCAGTATCAGCAACAAGAGAATCAATGTTAGCAACACCGTCGATCCAGAGATCCTTGAATTCCGAACCAGCAGCACCTAAGTCAACACCGTTATCGTTTCTAGGCAATAAAGCACCATCAGCGATCTTAGCATTAAATATAACATCATCTGTATTAGCATTACCAAGAGTAACATTACCGTCAAAGTTAACGTTACCGGAAGCACTGATTGAAGTACCAACGATTGCAGCAAATGAACCAGCAGCAACAGTAGTTCCACCAATGATTGAAGCATTGATAGCTGATCCATCGATAGATCCACCATTAATGTCAGCAGATGTAGCAACTAAAGCACTAATAGTAATTCCAGCTATTGTTCCGCCTTCAACTTTATCACCAGAAATCTGGTTATTAGCTAAAGTAAGAGCACCAGCAGAAACGTCCAAAGTCTTACCAACACCAACAGTAACGTTTGAAGTTGCAATTGTTGCACCATCAATTGTACCTGAGTTAATATCAACATTTGTAATTGCTTGACTGTTAGCATTTAATGGTGCAGTAAGTCTATCAGCAGCAAGATCAGCTGTAACCACAGAAGTTCCAGCATAAATAGTTCTAAACTTATCACTAGCAGAACCAAGATCGATATTAGCCTTTGGAAGAATTGCAGAAGCAACTTTTCCGTTAAAGAATAAATCATCACTTCCAGCATTACCAAGTTTAACATCGCCTTGTAAATCAGCTTCACCTGTAACTACCGCAGATGCAAGAGTTGCAAGACCTGAAGTACCAAGCGTAGAAACTGAAGAAGCAGCAGCTGTTAAAGCACCAACTTCAAGAGCAGCAGCACTACCACCTGAAATTGTTCCGTCACCATCGTCAGTTACTGCAATTTTCATCTTGAACTTATCAGTAGCTTCGTCCCAACCCATAAAGTTGATACTTGCCGCTGAACCGTCATGACGATGCAAAAGAAGTCCTAAGTCTCTTCCTGTTTCGCCTGTAGGCGCAACTTTACCAACTGTACCCATTTCCATAAGGGTATCATCCATGACGACAGTAGTTCCATCGATCTTGAATTGAGCGCCATTAACAGTTAAGTTACCGGCAACGATAATGTCGTCAGAGAAAGTTCTGTTACCAACAATCGTGTTCTTAAGATCCAAACCGTTGCTAGTTACAGCAAGTGCATTAGCAGATTCAAGATCTACAGAAAGAGCAGAACCAGCACCACCTGTAAGACCATTACCAGCAGCAGCTGCAGCTAAGCGAAGAGAATCATCAGAGTGTTGTTCAAGACCCGATCCAGCAACGTTTGGATTCAAGTGTTCTTTCTGAACAGCATTATCTGCAATCAATGCTTGTGTAATTTGATCAGCTGCAATGTGAATTGTGTCGATTGAACCATCAGCATACTGGTCAGAATCAACTGAGTTAGCAGCCATCTTAGCAACAGTAATTTGAGCATCGGCAATGTGAATTGTGTCGATTGAACCATCTACATATTGATCAGAATCAATTGAGTTAACGCTCATATGAGAAAGATCAACTGAACCATTTACTAATTCTGATGAATCAACTGAGTTTGCACCCATAGCAGCGGCATCAACTGAACCAGCAGCATAATGTGCTGTGTCGATTGAACCATCTACATATTGATCAGAATCAACTGAGTTTGCACTCATATGAGCAAGGTCGATTGAACCATCTACATATTGATCAGAATCAATTGAGTTAACACTCATATGAGCCAAATCAATTGCACCATCAGCGATCTCAGCAGAGTCAATAGCATCATCAGCCATCAAAGCATTTGTGATTTGAGAATCAGCAATTTGAGCTGTAAGGACACCGGCAGCTTTAATTGTTACCGCACCGGAGGTTACTGCGAAATCAGCAGGTGCAAAAGAAGCAACACCCTTAGCAGATACAGTTGCATCTTGAATTACCTTTTCAGAAGCTTGTGTAATACGTCCTTGAGCATCAACAGTGAATTCAGGAATCGTAAAGTCACTAACTGCACCACTACCATATTGACCAGTATTAACTGCAGTGTTGTCGAGTGTAACAGTAACAGCTTGACCAGAAGCTGCTGATGTTAAACCAGTTCCACCTGTGATCGTTAGACTTTGTGCATCTAAATCAACCGATCCTGTACCAGAGTCACCAGCGATGCCTAAGTCATCATCATGATCTTGTGCATCAATGTATGCCTTAATTGACTGTTGTGTAGCGAGAGCAGCATCTGAATTTGAAACCATGTCGTCTTCGTCTTTAATGTCAGTTATCTCGACACCCTTAAGACGTAATTTTGAGCTTAAGTGTAATTCAGCAAATCTTTTACTGTCGTCACCTAAGTCTTTAGTGTTCTGTCCAGAAGGCTTGATGTCGACGTGAAACTCACCTGGGGCCGATTTTGCAAATTGTGCTGCACCGTGAATTCTTTTAATAGCAGAAGCCATTTCAGAAAGTGGTCCGAGTAATGAACCCGATGACATTAATAATGCAGCAGCATTTGCAGCTGATGCTTGTTCCGGACGTAAGTCCGATATTTGACCTGGTAAGCTACCGAATGAACCGGTAAGTTGCGCTAGTCTAATTTGTGTTCTTGAAGCCATGTTGTATCTCCTATGATATATAAGCTAATTATTTTTGTTTAAACTATAACTAAAACTATCAACAACGAAACACAACTTTAAATATTCTAAATACTCGTTTTACGAGTTTTACAGTCTATATATCTTCTAAGTTTTCTTTAATTTTTAAAAATTAGATTTTTTAAATTTTTTATGTGCGCATCAAACTTGGCAGACTCTGAATTTGCAAATTCAACTACATTAATTCCAGCTTCTTGTTTAACATCATCAAACTCAAATTTAAATCTGCCGGATCTTTCGCGAGTTGCTGACAAAAGCTTCATACCTTTCATCATAAGAAATGCTGCAAGAGCAATATCTGATGTTACATAAATTTTAATAATACTCATTAGGGTACCACCTTGTTGTACATTGCTAACAATAGACTGCCTTGAGTGGGCACTGACCCAGTTGTAAAATAGACATTTGATCCTGTTACTGAATAATCTTGGAAAGTTGTTAAACTCGGGGGTGTTTGGAGCTGGCCATTCACAAATATACTTATCTCATTTGAGGCAAAAGGTGTATTTGCTAGCGTAAATAATGTGTTCAAACCATTAACTGCCCCTTCTAGCAATTCGTTAAAGACCATTTCCTTATTAACTTTTATTGAAATTGAGCCATTTGAAGAACTTACAACATTAATTCCTGTGCTAGCTTCAATATACGAAGCACCATTTGATAGCTGTGTTAATGAACCGGAAATGCCAGATGAAAAGTTACCTGAGTCTAAATAGTTCCCTATATAAAGGTATGCATCAATATACTTTGGATTATTTGCATGAGCACCTACCCCAGGTGGGTCCTGTTGGAAAAGTATGCCATTAAAATAATCTAGATTCCAGTCTCTTGCATCTAATACAGGTATTTGTGTCTGGCCGCCATTTGTATGATATGGTTTTGCTTCGTATGCTGCACCAAAAGATGTAGGAATTAGTTGCAATGATCCAGAAGTTATGTTTATAGACTGCTGATTTTTGAAAGGATATGTACCCCTTAAAGGATTAGAAGAATTTGATTCATAATCATCAGGTAACTTTAATTCAAAACCGTGTCTACCATCGCTAGTATCAGAACCCGCAATAAAAGATGCAGATAATCTTAAGAATTCTACTACTCCATTACCTGCAACATTATTTAATATTTCATAATTAACTATTGAACCGGTTGTCGAAGGTATCCCTTCTAAAAATATTGTATTGGATGCTAAAGTTAAACCTGTCGGTAAGGATTCATTAGCAACGCCCTTGCTATTAGATGTATGTGCTTTACCAATTAATTTCTTAATCGATATTTGTGTCTTTGAAGTATCATTTAGCGCCATTTAACATACCTTATGACCATGACACTGTGATACCACTTATGTACCCTGTGAATGAAGCATCTGCTTTTATCATAACAACTATGTATTCTCCGGCTGCAACAAATTGCGTCCCAAACGTAACTGTATTTGTTGCATTTAAAGAATTATCTAAGCTACCTGCTAGGCATCCAGAATTATTGTTAACTTGACCGGTAGAAAATGCTGTCGCCATATCCATAAAACCAGTCTCCTGACTACTGTTAGTTGCTGGTAGTTTAGCATAGACTTTAAGTCGTGATGAGTTGAATGATGTACTGTTCGGTACAATTGTGCCTGAACCCTGTATTGTTAAAGAAAACCCGGTCTTGGATCCTCCGCTATTATTTTGAAAATATCTAAAAAATGTTCTTTGACCACTTGTTATACTACTGTAATTAACATTACTACTTGGACCGTTTGTTATTCCTGCAAAGTTACCGCTGTTAACACCTTGACTAGGAGAATAAAGCCGTTGGTTGTAAAAGATTAATCCGTCAGAATGAGCATTACTCCCAGAGACATGTACATTGCTATCCCACGTATTATTAGAATTTGTGACTGTCGATTGACTTGTATAACTACCTGAGATCAATCTATAATTTTCTCTTCTAAATGTTTCTGATAAAACTGTTGACGAATTGGAGTATGCCCACATCAGTATTCCAGCTATCGATTGTGGTCCTCCGCTGGATAAATTAGATTTAAGTGGGTGAGCAACATTAACTGCTGACGTTATTGATTCATTTAGTAATGAACTGGCAGTGATTGTTGCACTGCCAGTCAAATGTAACACTTTATTTTCATTATTTACAGCTGAAGGCATTACTTGTGATGATATCGAGCAGTTTGCTGTTGTGAAAGTAATATTGGAAGTTGAATAAACATTCCTATAAGCATTTGTTACTCTAACTCTGTATTGTGCACTTCCGCCTACATGATATTTAACGCCTGAGAGCCTTACGTCACCTGTCATGGTTAAGGTGTCAAAAACTGAGCCGGCTGCGTTTAGTAAATTATTATCTGCATCGTTAATCCATTCAACATAATTTGTATTTACATTCCCTGCGGGTAAGGTGTGAACTACGTTAGCATAATTCCACCCTAATCGTTGACTTGGTGCATTAATAGTATACCGACCAGTTCTGTGTTTGAATAGATCTAAAGCGGTACCGTCAGCAAACTTAGCATTGCTTGTCATACTTAAGTTTGTAAAACCGGAACCATCAGCATTTACAGATAATGCTGTGCCACTACCAGGGTTTCCGGAACCTGTGAATGATGAAAGGTCCAAGCTATGAATTAAAGATCCGTTAACGAACAATTTAAGCGTTCCTGTATTAGCGTCACCAAAAGCATTTACAGGATAGTTTGTTTGTCCTGATGTATGTGTATCAGCAGTAACATCCTCATTCAAGTCACCTGTTATAATAGTATTACCGCTCAACAAGCCTATTCTTAAATTATTTCCTGCCGTTGATGAGCCATATGTTCCGTCTACATTGACTGCATTAAATCCAGCTGCTGTATCTGAATTTGTATAATTCGATATTGAATTAGCTAAACCAAATGATAATTTACCTGACACTGCTGAAGTATTATAGTCTAGATTGTCAAGGCCTGGGGCTGGTCCCGGTGCTAATGCCTTCAAGACCTCATTAAATCTATCAACAACTGTGCCCAATAATGTGCTTTGGTCTATGTCTGCAAATAAACCATCTGCATATGTCCCGTCTTCAGGATCTCCAATATTTATAGTTCCCGCGACTTGACCGGAACCTGTTAATTGGAAACCAGCTTCAAAAGAAGGCGCTTGTGTAAAAGATGCCTGACCACCTGCAACATTAAAACCAGCGTCAAATGTTGGTGCAGAATCATATGCTGTTGAGCCGGTTACAGTAAAACCTGCAGAAAATTTTGGTGCTTCAGCAAAAGTTGCATTTCCTGCTGCTACATTAAAACCAGCGTCGAATCTAGGGGCTGTATCGTAAGCTGTTGAACCAGTTACAGTAAAACCTGCAGAAAATTTTGGTGCTTCAGCAAAAGTTGCATTTCCGCCGGCAACATTAAAGCCTGCGTCAAATCTAGGTGCAGTGTCATATGCTGTTGAACCAGTTACAGTAAAACCTGCAGAAAATTTTGGTGGTTCTGCGAATATACCGCTGCCACCTGAAACATTAAACCCGTCTAAAAATGAAGGTGGCTTTTGAAATTCCATGGAATCAGCAAATGCTGCAGCACCAGCAACTTCCATCCCACCTGCTATCTTAAGCGGTGATCCTCCATGAAGCGTCCCTGATATAACAACGTCGCCGCCAAAAAGCGCTGTTCCTCTGACCGAAGTACCTGTTGTGCCTTTTGATCCTGAAAAGAACATGTTTACATCAGGATATAAGCCTTCGTTTGTAGATGCGGCAGCACCTCCAGACAAGAATAATATTCGTGAAGATGTAGCAACAATGCTGTTTTGTACTTCTAAATTACCGGAAACGAGTAAGTGTCCGGAGGCAACCTCATCAACTTCAATAACTTGTCTTTCAGCATATAGTGTGCCTGAAACAACAACGTCTCCAGAAAATAAAGATACACCTTTTATAGTTGTACCTTTTGAACCTATAGTTCCGCTTACAAAGACAGCTACATCTGTACCTAAAACATATCCGCCCGCTAAACCCGAAGATTGCGTATTAAATAATATGTTTGTAGGTAAATAGCTGCCAAAACCATCCGCAGCTTGGATAACGCCTACTGATCCAGAAGACTCATTTACTCTTATGGCTGTCATGAACAATACTCAAACTTTAACTAAAACTTAACTAAATAATTTAGGCAAAATTGCCTTTCTATTATATAAATATAATTATTTTGCAAAATAAGTAAATTCTTTTTTAATTTACTTCATACTGTTTAACATAGATTGAATATCTAAGCCGGCACAGTCAATTTTTTTACGAGTTATATGATAATGACTTACAAAACCTTTGAATCTGCCAGAAGCTACAGAAGTGGAAACACCTTTTAAAGTCTTCCCTTCCTTGTCATTAGGACATTTAAGCGGAATTCCTACCCCTTCATGAACTGATTGCCATAACGCTTTGAGCGCTTCAAGTTGGACATCATAAAATCCGGTAAAATCTTTCATTGATGCACCATGAACTGTCTCGCCGCTCATAATTGGTCTTTCACCAAAACCATTTTTCTTATACCAATCCTGGTATTTTGGATAATATGCATTAGATATTTCTACACCAATAGAACTATGATTATGCTTTTTGCTGCCAGCGTGATAAGCAGCATGATTCGTATCTAATAACTGGTATATCGTTCCGTCGTTATCAATTAAGAAGTGTACAGCTAGGCCGCGTTTGTCAAGTACCCTATGACATGTTTCACTATTAAGGCATACATCCCAATGATTGACGAACATTTTAATATCTCTAGGTTCATAGTACGACGTATACCCCTTTCTTGCCTTGTAACCCTTATCTTCAGACCACAAAACCACTTTTGGCCAATTAATAGGTATGAAGTTACCATGATGCACAATGAAAGACTCATCTTTGTCTTTGATTAAATCAGGCTCGTAATCGTCGATCACACTTTGTCTTTCTGTAAATATTCTTCTGTGTGTCCCTGGCCCGCATAAGCCATCTGCTTTAACACCATTTTTCTTTTGCCACGACTTTATCGCGGTGACTAAGTCGTCATCAAAATCATTACAGCCAAACCAGTCAGGTGTCCAACCTAGCTTTGCTGCTGACCCTTCATTATAAAAAACCTTATCCATTTTAAACTCCTCGCTTGACGCGCTGTGTTAATAAGTATATATAGCCTTCGTATTGATTTGCCGCAGAAGCTAAATAATCGTCCATGCCTAAAGTCAAGGCGCCACAAGAATCTAGGATTTTATATAATTCAGTCAAATTATTAACATGATTTCGCATGTATTCCAATCCAATAGCAGAAATTGCATCACCACCTCTACCTGCAGGTGTCTCATACTGTGATAGTACTTTTGTTGCTATTTTAGTTATCATGATTGGACATGCAACATCTTCACTGTCTGCAGCCATAATTGATTTTTCAACTAACTTATCAAAATCTTCTGATATTCCGTTGTATATCTCACCATATAAATTAACGTGATCGCCTGCAAAACCTACGCCTTTTGTCACGTGATGTGCAGCGTGAAACCAAGTGTGTAAACCTTTTGTACAGCCAATATAACTTAATAATGCATCTAACATTTATTCCTCCGAATAACAATAATTATTCGAAATCTATAGTAACATCCACATTAACACTAATTTTTGGCACCCTAGTATGATTAGCAAGACTGTGCTTAACACATTCATCTGCATTTAAAAACCAGTCAGCATGCTTTTTCTTATCAACTAGCTTTAAAAAGTAATCATCTTTTTTACCACAATTTTGGGCCATCATCTTGTAAACAACAGCATTCAATCTTTCTGTTTCTTTTGCACTAGCTACAACTTCTTCAACCTTACCTAGCTGCCCAGAGGAAACATCGTGAATCATTACAGTAGCATGCTTATCGACAAATCTATAACCATCTGAACCAAAAGAAAGCAATATTGCGCCACAACTCATTGCCTTACCTTCAACAATTGTTGCGATAGGCAAGTCTGAACTTTTAATTGTTGATATCATTGACATTAATGAATATACCTGGCCGCCATACGAATCAATAACTACAGGAATTATTTTTTGACCTGTATTATGAGCCATAGCAACTTTTGTTCGAAACTCTTTTGCCGAGTCTTCATCAAATTTATTAACTGTTATGATTACTGGATTGTGATGTAATTCAAATTCTTTTACTTCTGGAGCAACATTATATTTCCACAACATTTTTTACCTTCCTATCTGACTTTAAGTATACGAAAAAAAGAGAGACTTTATAACTCTCTTTATTTTTTTAGTGGCAATCACATGGATCACAACCACAACATGGACATGTGTCTATTAACCACATTTTCCTGATCCGCAACTTTTGCATGTAACACAGCCCTCCTGATAAACTAAGCTGTCTTTTACGCCGCATTCGCTGCAAATTTTATCACTTGCTGATGTTCCGTCGTCAATATAACTTTTTAAACATCTCGCAATTACTTTGCTAAAACTCCACATATTCATCTCTTTATCTTTTTGCATCTGCTCAAACAAGTACTGAACAGGTACACCATGTCTTAAAGATGTTGAGATAACTCTCGTATATCCTGCATGATCTGGATTGTCAAAAACGCTTACAACATCCTTGATGATTAATTCATCATCATCTATACCTACAGTTAAATCATACTTACTATTTAAAGTTTTAAAGACTCGCTTGTAGAGCTTTCCAGATCGATATCGGCTAGGTATTTCTATCTGATCTGCTTTGCCTCCAATAACTTCATAAGGCTTACCGTTAAGCAAACCAATTAGCACAACCCATTTTTGACCTTTTATTGATGTGTGGTATATATCACATGCTAACTCCTCTGGACGTTTTGGTGCAGCTCTTTCAATAATGGCTGCTGTTTTTTCTTTTTTGTCATCAGTAGCAACAAGAACACCGCTACGAGAACCATCACGGTAAACTGTGACGCCTTTACAACCTAATTCCCAACCTAACATGTATATATCTTTTACAGTCGCTACATCGACTTTTGCAGGCAGGTTTGTTGTATTAGAAATTGCATGGCATATCCATTTTTGAGCAACAGATTGCAACTTAACTTTTGCTCGCCAGTCAATTTCATTAGCAGTTGCACCAAAATATGGAGAGTGTTCTATCGCGATATCAACTTCTTCATCAGAAACACCAGTTGAATCCATCCATTCTTTAAATTTATGGTGATACACGTTAAACTCTGTCCATTCATCACCAAGATCATCGACAAACATTATCTCTTCACCATTTTGTACTTTCTTACGTCGAGTATAGCGAAGCATAAATGCCGGCTCGATGCCCGAAGTAGTTTGTGTGAGACATGACACAGAGCCTGCAGGTGCCGTAGTTGTATTTGCAATATTGCGTCTACCGTACTTTCTATAATCTTCAATTACTTCGGGTGTAAGTTCATTAAAGATTCTTTCTAAAAACGGATGACCCTTCTCTTTATGATGATTAAACACTTCAAAAGCGCCACGTTCTTTGGCTAGTTGTATTGATTCTTCATATGAAGCAAGTGCTAACCATTTATATATTTTTTCTGTGGTTTTGATGCTTTCTTCAGATCCGTATTTCTGACCTAACATTGCTATAGTGTCACCTAAACCTGTTATACCTAAACCAGTTCTTCGACCGTTTAATGCAACTTGTCTTATTGTTTGCCATAAATTGCGTTCATAGTATTTAACATCATCAGATTCCGGGTCATTGTCAATTTTTGACAAAATTTTGTCAATTTGTTTGATCTCCAAGTCAATCATGTCATCCATTAAACGCTGAGCTTTTTTTGCAATATTTCTAAAAAGACCAAAATCAAACTCTGCATTGTTTCTCCATGCATTTTTAACAAATGATGTCAAGTTGACGAGCATAAGACGACACGAATCGTAAGGCGACAAAATAATTTCACCGCAAGGATTTGTTGATACTGATCCAAACCCTTCGCTAGTATACGCATCTGAGGGTGTCATTCGGGTAGCTGTGTCCCAAAAAAGTACGCCTGGTTCTGCAGAAGCATGCGCACCTTCAATTAAAGCATTCCAAACTTCTCTTGCGCTATTATAATCTTGAACTTCTGGATCGTCTGAATCGACAGGCCATCGCTGATGATACGTAGTATCTTTTTTAACTGCATCCATAAATTCATCAGTTACTCTTACAGAAATATTTGCGCCAGTCACCCTTTTTATGTCACGCTTAATTTTAATAAAGTCCATTACTTGCGGATGATGAACAGACACTGACAGCATTAAAGCACCACGTCTGCCGCCTTGTGCTACCTCTCTGCAACTATTGCTAAATCTATCAAGGAATACTTCAATACCGTCGGTTGTCTTTGCAGCATTTGATGTGATCATACCTTTTGGACGAATAGTTGATATATCAAACCCTACCCCGCCACGTCTTTTCATAATTTGGACTTGTTCCTGGTCTGTCTTAAGAATTCCTGCATATGAGTCAGCTGGTGCTTCAATAACAAAACAGTTAGACAAAGATTGAATTTTTGCTTCATTGCCAATGCCACTCATTGGTGAGCCTTGAGGTATTACATACTTAAAGTCTTTAAATAAGTTGTATATTTCTTTATAACACATTGACATGTCGTATTTTGCTTCAATCCCGGCAAATTCAGATGCTAATCTTTGATGCATATCATCTGGCGTTAACTCTAAATAATTACCTTCGGTATCTTGCAACGCGTATTTACCTGCAAAAACACTTGATGCTAATTCATCACCATCAAAATAATCTAGACTGGCTTTTAAAACCTCATCGTATGTATACATTCATTCTCCTTATTTGTTTCCTGTAATTTCTTTCCATTTGGATTTTAACATATTTTTTGTTCCTGCGTTATCCCGTTCAATTGCGTCTACGATTGACATTTCACTTACATCATCTAGCACTTCAATTTTTGACATTGCACAATCAATTCTAATTGGAAACATCAACCCATCACGCCCTGCACGATTTTTAGCCACAAAGAGGCGACCTGCACCTGTTGCTTTTTCCATCGGCTTTCTCGATAATGATACAACAACATCTGCAACCATCGCTTTTCCATATGCTTCTGACATATTTTCTAAACCAACAATTTCTGATTTTGCTGAATCACGATTTGCCTGCGAAGCTGTCCAAACGGGTATGTTTAATTCCATTGCGAGGTTCCTAATTTCTTCATATACTAATTTAAGTTCATGTCTAAGTGAATCGTAAGTGCGTGTAGAACGCATAATGTCTGCATAATCGATAACTAGTAAGTGGGGTTTTATATCTTTCATTTCAAGTTTTTCTAAATGATTTCTAATCGTTATGATGCTTGCGGCACCTGTCGGGTATTGTTTAATTATCAATGTACCAAAGTCATTTTCCTCATAAGTTTTTAAAACTATTTGCTTATTTTCAATAACATCGTTAGACGGAATATTACATAAATTACTATCGTATCTTATACCAACTGCTGTCTCAGTTAACTCAAAAGTGTAGTGCACAACATTTTTTCCACGACGTATTGCCTCAGCACCCATAGAAACTAGATAATGTGATTTTCCAACGCCAGTATTGGCAACAACTACACCTATTTCGCCTCTGCCTAGCCCACCGTTTAATACATCTTTTTGATCTAGATGTTTGATACCTGTTGCACATGTTGCTCTATCTACTAACTGAAAACGTGCTTCATGATCTTCGAAGAAATTATGACCAATTGTTGATGATGACCCTTTGGAAACAGCTGCTTTCATAATATTTAAAACAGATTCATAGTTTTCCTGCTTAATTGCTTTAACACTTTCCTCTAGTGCTTGTTGAAGTGCTTGTTTTTTGCAAAAATCGAGTGTCTTGGCTTTAACAAACTTTAAGTCTCCTAAGTTTGGTGATGATTTCATTCTTGTAAGATACTCTATAACTTGCTCACGCAATATGATATCATCCCCTGCTGTCAACTCATCCTTAATCATTGATACCAGTAATTGTAATGTTGGGAAGTTACGATATTCTGTATAAAAGCTAAAGAACCTGTCACATAAAAATTGTAAGTATTTTAATTCAAAATAATCATATTGCATAATCTCAATCATTTGAGCAGACCAATTGTGATCTTTTAACAATGCTTGAAATATTTTTTCTTGGAAGTCTTTGCCATATTTTGAAAAGTAGTTTGGATTTTCCATCACCATAATTTTCCTTTAGTTAAGGTTCTTAATAAATAGCTGTGTCTTAAAAAATCAATATTCTTTATATTGTTTTCATTTAAGTGTTTAATTGCTTTGATATTATTCCATGCAGGATTAAAATTTTCAATATTATAATCAATTCTTTTTGTTTGGTCATGTACTAAGTTATCAACGTCCAATCTAACCAATCTAATGTTACGCTCAATTAACTTTTCACTGTCTTTAATAGATTTATATATCTTTTTCTTTGGATGTTCTTGGTGTTTAACGTCGTTATCAATAAACAATTGCGATGTGTTGTTTTGGAAATCTTCTTTTAATAACAATTCAGAAAATTCTTTAGATAGTTTTTTGTATCCAACACCTTGTACACCCGGAATATTGTCAGACTTGTCGCCAACAATTGATTTTGCTAAACAAAAGTTATGAGGATGTACACCATACTTCTCGATAACCTTAGCTGTATTAACAAATGATTTTGAGTTAGGAGAGTATATAATGCAATCCTCATCAATCAGTTGATAAAAATCATGGTCACCAGAAACTATTATTTTATTTTTATCTTTAAGTTTATATTTGCACATATAACCTATTGCATCATCTGCCTCAGCGCCTTCTACATAAATTTGACAAACTGGTAAATTAGATAAAATACCAATAAGCGTACTCATTTGAAAGTTTCTATTCTCTAATGAATCAGGCATCTCTTCTTTATCATAGTATCGATTCATCTTAGGCGGTCGCTTTCCTTTTTTATAATCTGGGTATAGATCACGTTTTCTTTTAGAACCACCGCCTTCCCAAACAACAATAACACTTTCAGGATTGCACTTTTCAATCATATTAACTACATTGTAGTAAAAACCAACAATACCTCCAATCTGTTCACCATTGTCAGACATTGCTGGGTGTGCAATATAATGACGCATAAATACATTTAATGCGTCAAATATCAATACTCTATTTTTTACCATTACATATCCAGTTCGTCTGCGAGTGCCTTCATCTCTTCGTATGATTCTGTGTCAATGTCTACACCTGCTGATGTGCCCATTTTCTTTACCATAGCATCTTTAAGTATGATATCAACAATCGGGCCCCAAAAGTCATCTTCTATGATTTCATTAAATTCAGTTTTTCTAAACTTTTTAGAATCAATTACCGTGCCGTTTTCATCAAATAATTCTATAGACTTCCAACCACCCACTCCTGACACTAGGTATGATCGCTTAGCTTCGTCATCATCGTAAGCAATACCATGTTTTCTTAACAAGTCAAACATCTCTTCATGTTCAACAATACCTTTACCAAAATGAATTTGGAAATTAACTTTTCTAAAAGGCGGTGCCACTTTATTTTTAACAGTTTTTGCCCAAACTTGAATTCCAATTACATCATCACCGTCTTTAATCTGTTGTCCGGCACCAAGCTTAATTCTAATTGACGAATGAAAGGGGATAGCTTTTCCACCAGGTGTAGTATCAGGGTCACCATACATTACGCCTATCTTTGTTCTTATCTGATTTAAGATAACAAAAAGTGTATTAGTTTGACCTATAACACCTGTTATCTTACGCATGCCTTTTGATATTGCTCGTGCCTGTAAACCTATTGTTTCTTTATCATAATCACCTAATAGTTCAGCTTTTGGTGACGAAGCTGCAACTGAGTCCCAGATGATGGTAATTGGTACATCTTTTTCCATTGCCCGAGCTTTTAAGATTGTCTTTTCAGCTAGATCAAGTACTTCTTCGGTACAGTGTGTGTCAACATAAACAAAACGCTGTGCCACATCAACACCTAAGTTCCCTAGATTCTGGATCGACGTTGCGTTTTCAGTATCTATATAAACCACAATGCCACCCATTTGTTGGGTACTGCGGGCTATCTGCGTTGCTACATGAGATTTACCAATAGAGGGCGGTCCAAATATTTCTACAATTCTACCTTCTGGAAAACCACCGTCAGGTTGATTTGCGCAAATATAATCTAACATTTTAGAACCAGAAGAAACCCATCTTTTTACTTGTGTTGGGCTTTCATCTTCAGAAAGATTATATGCTACTTTAGTTTTGTAGTCTTTGTTTAATGATTTAATTAGCTGGGATGTGAAATCGTCGTTTTTAGCCATCATCTACTCCTTTGTGTTTAGTAGATTATATAGCGTATAATTTGATTTTTCAAGTAATAAGGTTGATTAATTTTTTTTGTTCTAGTATAGACCTTCGAAGGTTGGATTCCCAAATAATGTTGTCTAGGTAGAGTGATTCTTTTAAACCTTTTTCCCTAGCTGCCATCCGGCTTTTACCTCTTATCGGACTCTTGTATGCTTCTACATCAAAGTCATCAAACCCGCCACCTTGTGACGCAGCTAAAACTCTTGCTACTTCTGGGCCGGCTTTTTTTGCCATGGCTGGCGCAAACTTGGTGATCGCTGCCAAAATAATGTCTAAGGCAGGATCTTTTATCACAGAAAGATCTCTTAAGAAATTACCGAACATTCTTGTTGATTTACCATCAACGACTTTTCCCGATATGATGTTTTTAATATAAACTCTGGCAACCTTTCCGCTTTTACTTACACTTGCAGCACCCCTAACAGCTCCAGGTAACACTTCACCAGCAGCTGCTGTGAACTTAAAACCTGACCCAGCTCTTCCTTGGAATGTACCTAGCGACCCATAAGTTTTTCCAACTAGTGGTTTAAGTAAATCATCCATCAGCGCTGTATTTGCTGCTATAAATTCATCTAAATATTTAACTAAACTAGCGCGACCACCAGCTGCTGCTTTCCATATATTCCTTCCTAAGCTTTTCAATACTGACTTACTAGCTTTTGAAGTGGCTTTGGCCGCGGCAATTGATGCCGCTTTTGAAGAACTTGACGTAGTGGAAAATGCTTTTGATGCCGCTTTTCTTCCAGCGTCATCTAAATTACTAAACATCCATTTTTTAACTTTTGGATTTTTGGCTAATATTTTTACTAATTTATCACCAGAAACTACACCCATTCCCAAAATCTTTCCGGCATCGTCCAAGTAATTCATTGTCAATCTTCCGCCAACAATACCCGATATTTGTGCTGATGTTGAACCCGCATAATTGAGTTTTGCGCCCTTTATAGTTAACTTTGCAATGTCATCAGATGCTTTTACTGTAATACCTAGGAGTGCTTTCTCTAATGCTCTTCCTGCTGACGTTTTTGCTGCAGTTATAGCCTTTCCAACCTTGGTCCCTTTTAATGCTGCAGCTGCGTCGTCTAACTTATCCTTAGAAGTTTCAAATGCTTTTTTTAAAATATTTTTGACAAGGGCAGGAGAGTCTTTTACATTTGTCTTACCTAGACTTTTTAATCCTGCTACGAGAACGCCTAAACGCTTAACAAACTCATCAATTGCGCCTTTTAAAGTCTTCATAACTTTTGAAAGAAAACCTGATCCACCTAGTTTGGCTTCTAATTTAGCAACATCGTCGCCGCCTCTTCCAACCAGTTTTGCCATTCCGGCTGCTGCTTTTTTAAAAAGGTTTATTGCACCAATAAAAAAGCCCTTTCCTTTTGTTAAAGCAGTCATGGCGCCTTTTGCAAGTAGACCACCGGCGCCAGTTATAATATTTTTCACACCTTTTGCAAACCCTTGCAAAATAGCTTTCATACCTCCGGCTGCCGGCATTGGAAACAATAAAGCTTGAGCAGAAAAGAACACACTGATAAAAGGGAAAAACCACTCCAGGAATGGTTTGTCTATATTGTTTTGAAATTCAGGTGTATATTTTATTAGGCCGGCAATACCAGCAGCCTGGCCTACACCGCCACCAACCATTTGACCAACAGTAATTCCTACATCTGCGACTGTGTCTAATATACCTTCACTTAGTAGCTTATCTTCTTTAAGCATCGATTCGTATAAGTCAAAATGACCCGCAACAAGCATATGTGATCTCAAGCTAGCCCGTTCCTCTAATATCACTTCTTTAAAATAAGGATATAACTCTTTTGCTAGTTCATTTACCTCTTTTATTGAGACGTGTTCTAATAGCTGTCTTTCAAGCTGGGATCTTAATTGTTTTCGAGTTACTTTCATCTCTACTCCATCATTAGTATATTATATATATCAAGAACAGACACAAAAAAGCCCGGGCAATATTGCTCAGGCCTAAAATAATTTTTAATTTTGTATTAACTCATTAGATCAGAGAATGCATCGTCTAAATTAGAGTATGATTCGCTTTTACTATCACTAGTATTTTTTGGAGTTGTGTCGCTACTCTTTGTTTTACTTCCAGACCAGTCAGATCCTTCAGTTTCAACCTCGTCACTATTAAGCCAGCTATTAATAATATTACTTAACTCATCATAAGACTTTGTCTGGAAGATGTTGTTAACATCTGGAATATTAGATAGCCATTCTTTTGCTTGTTTTGCATCTTTAGACACCGGTGATGACTTTCGTTTAGG
>ENA-ORXF01001095-ORXF01001095.1-marine-metagenome-genome-assembly--contig:-NODE-1095-length-18019-cov-3.080760_pt1 | contig 18019 bp, 12 predicted proteins | sample MGYA00237864_ERZ511476 | MGnify/ENA primary metagenome ERZ511476 (study PRJEB26306, sample SAMN06343908) | marine metagenome | isolation source: coastal waters | place: Atlantic Ocean: West Antarctic... | reverse complement strand
CGAATTATTTCCGCGTCGGCGGCGTCCACCAGGTCGTGATACCAGACGTCGCGGTCGGTCATGGTGACGTCGCCCCCAGTCGCCCTGACGACGATGACGCGGGCAAGGCCGGGCGCCCGTTCGGCGGCGGCATCGACATTGGCCTTTAGCGGGATGCGCTTGCCGCCCCGCCGCCCTTCGTCGGCGGTGATGCAAATCGTGCTGCCGCAATCCTCGATCCGGCCCGCGATGGCGTCGGGGGAAAAGCCGCCGAAGACGACCGAATGGATCGCGCCCAGCCGCGCGCAGGCGAGGACCGCGAACGCCGCTTCCGGGATCATGGGCAAATAGATGGTGACGCGGTCGCCCTTGGTGACGCCCTGCGCCGTCAGCACGTTGGCGAAGCGGCAGACCTCTGCATGGAGTTCGCGATAGGTGAACTGGCGCGGCACATCCGCGGGGTCGTCGGGTTCCCAGATGATCGCGACGGTGTCGCCGCGCTCAGCAAGATGGCGGTCGAGACAATTGGCTGCGACGTTGAGCGTGCCGTCGGCGTACCAGTTGATCCGGAAATCATCGGCATCGAACGACCAGTCGCCCGCGACGGTCGGGGCTTTCACCCAGTCGAGCCGCCTCGCCTGATCGAGCCAGAAACCCTGCGGGTCGCGTGCGGCGGAGGTATAGAGGCGATCATATTCCGACGCGTCGACGCTGGCGGTCGTCCAGTCGCCAATGACGGGGTAGCAATCGTTCAGCGGTTGCACGGGGGTGGTCATGTCGCTCTCCTAAAAGCTTTGCCGTTTTTTACCGTAGCCGCAGCCCGATCCACAACGTTCGCGGCGTACCAAGATCGGTAGATCCGCCCGAATTTCGGGTCACGATCGTCGTATCGAACATATTCTCCGTCCGGCCTACCAGATCGAGGCTTCGGGTGATCGGCACGGTCGCGATCGCATCCAGCGTCGTCGCGGCAGGTAGGACGTTGGTTTCGAGGTCATCCTCATATTGCCGACCGACATGCCGCAGTGTCGTTGAGAGCGTCGGGCCGGTTGGCGGACGATAGGCAAGCGTGGCGCTGACCACGTGACGTGGGCTTTGCGCCGGGGTCCTGCCATCGAGCGCGGCGGCGATTCCCGACGCGAGGACATGCGCGTCGTTATAGGCATAGCTTGCATCGAGCGACACCACACCTTGAGACAAATGCGCAGTCGCCTCAATCCCGCGGACGCGGATGGCGTCGACGTTCCGGCGCTGGCGCAACACGGGTGTCAGGGTCACGTTGGCGATCGCATCGTCGAGCCGGTTTTCGAAGCCGGTGAGACCGAGACGGATGCCGGGCAGGGGAGCAAGATCGATGCCGACTTCCGCCCCCTGCAGCTTTTCATTGCGCAACGCCGCATTTGCCTGGGTCAGGATCGGGAAGACGGTGAACGGGCGATAGAGTTCGTTCAGGGTTGGCAGGCGGAACCCGGTGTAGGCCGCCGCGCGCAATGCGACGCCCGTGGTCGCCGTCAGCACCGCGCCAATGCGCCCGGTTGCCGCGATCCCATCGCGGTTCGTGAAGCGGCTGTTCGTCGTCACCGCGCCGGTCGCGCTGCGTTCCTGGAAAAAGCCCTTGGCGATCGTCCAGCGGTCGACGCGCCCGCCGCCGGTCAGGATCAGGCGCCCGAGCGTCCAGTCGTTCTCTACGAACGCGCCTACGGTGCTCGTTTCGCCGCCCGCCTGACGCTTGGCAGTAATGCGTCCGGTCGCGGTGCTATACGCGTCTTCGAACAGTTCGCCCTGCGCCTCGCGCGCATCGATGCCGAGCCGTAGCACATGCGCAGTGTCGACAGGCGGGCGCAGTTCGATCTTGCCGCCAATCCCGGTTGAGGGTGTGTTGCGCTGATCTAGGGTCAATTTGTAGCTGGTCGAGCTGACCACTTTGTTGGTGAAGTTGCGTGCCTGGACATAAGCGAGCGCATCAATCGCCCAGTCGCCACGATGGAGCAGCCGCAGGCTGGCATCCTGGCCATCCGAACTGCTGTCCGCGCCGCGAAAGCGCAGCGTGCGGTTGTCGCGAAAGAGGAGCAGCCGAGCCTGAACTTCGGTCCGTGCATCGACCGGCGCGACGCCACGCAGGCTGCCCGACCAGTCGCGATAGCGCGCACGGACATCGGCGGGGCCGCGTTGCGCGGCGGGCGTGGTATAAAAGCCGTCGCCGCGTTCGAACCGGCCCGAGGCGCTTACATAGCCCGCGCCGACATCGGGATTGAGCGAGGCGGTGACTTCCTGGCTGTTGCGGCTGCCGTAATAGGCACTTCCGTCGACGCGCGGCAGGTCGGCGCGCGTCGCGCTGGCCAGGTCGATCGTGCCTGCGACCGCCTCGGCCCCGAATGCGCCCGCGCCACCGCCCCGCGTGACGCGCACATTGCCGAGCCGGTCGGGCACCAGCGCGTTGAACGGGATATAGCCGAAAAAAGGGTCTGCCTGCGGTACACCGTCCAGCAGCACCAGCGCGCGGCTCGACGCGTTGCCGCCGAGGGCTCGCAGCGTCACTCCCTGTGCCGAGGGATTGGCGGAGCGGCTGTCCGAGCGCCTGAACTGCTGTAGCCCGGCGACGTCTTGCAACACGTCCTCCAGCCGTCCCGACGCATCGTTCGCGAGCCGGGCGCGGTTGATCGCGATCGTGCCATAGGCGGGGGTGCCTGGGGGCGCATCAAGCCCGCGCCCGAGCACGACGATGTCGCGCGTCGATTTGTCTGCTGTCGGCCGATCCTGAGCGATGGCAACTGACGGAACGAGAAGCGCGCCGACGACGATTGGACAAAGTCGCATGGCAGGACGGGACCTTCACATTCTGTTCGGGCAGTCACGCGACATCCGCGGCGCCTGTCGGGACTGGTAGACGAGGCATGTTGCGCTTGTCACCACGCGTCATCGTCCGTGAAATCGCGTGCTATTCTGCAATACGCGCAAGCCATGCGGCGCAGATCGACGGCCATGTCCCTACGGTGCCGCTTCTCCAAGCCGGGGTCCTTGCCCTCGGCTACTATATCGCGGGCCTCGTCGCGCTTCTTCCTGTCGTCGCGCAGGCTGACCTGAAGTAGGTGTCCAAGCCCAGGTTCTTCTCGACGCTGCCCGAGAGATTTTCTGAAATCTTGCGCGATCCAGTGAGCCGGACAACGCCAAAACCCTAAGAATTCCGTGGCTTACAAAGCTCTGTGAGATTTCGTGAGATCGGAAAATGGAGCGGGTGAAGGGAATCGAACCCTCGTCGTAAGCTTGGAAGGCTTCTGCTCTACCATTGAGCTACACCCGCATCGTGGGGCTGCGCGTGCCACAGGGGTGGGGGGTTGGTCAATCAGGCATGACATGATTTCGCCCGACAGAATGTCAGCGTGGTTTATGGCTTGATTACCACTGGTCGCGTACATCCGCGCGATGAAAGATGTCCGCTCACCGACGCCATCCGCTCAGGCCGATGCGCGACCGCGTTCGGCGGTTAGTCGCGGGGCAGGGATTGCGGGGTTGGTCGGCATGGCGCTCTGGATCGGCATCGCGCGGTGGATCGGCGCAGACGGGCCGTATGCTGGACTGGTCAATTTGGCCGCCTGCGCGGTGCCGATGATCGCTTGGTCGCTTGCGATCGACCGGGTGCACTGGCAAGCATCGACCGGAATCGATTGGGGAGGGCGGCAGCCGCTGGCGCAGACGCTCGATATCAGCATCACCAAACTTGCCGGTTTCTGGGCGACGTGGCTGGCCATCACGGCGATTTATGCGACTGGGCGGTTTTACTGGCAGGGCAATTTTGCGTTTGCGATGTGGTGCCTTGGCTATGCGGCACCGGTCATGGTCATCCTATCGGTGCCTTACGTCCTTTGGCTCGACCGGTATCTGGTCGAGCCACGCGATGGCGCCTGGCATCTGGGCGCGTGGCTGACGGGCCAGACGGGGGTAGAGCGTGAAGCTATCTTTGCGCATCTGAGAGCTTGGGGCGTGAAGGCGTTTTTTCTGGCGTTTATGTTGGCGGGAATGCCGGGGGGATTCGGTGAATTCATCCGTTGGGACATCGTCGCGGCGTGGGCCGATCCGGCGGCGGTTGCGCGATGGCTGATCACGTTGATGTTCGTGATCGACATGGCGGTGGCGACGGTGGGCTATGTCCTGACGTTCCGCCCGCTCGATTCGCATATCCGGAGCGCAAATCCGTTCGCGGCGGCGTGGATGGCGGCGCTGATCTGTTATCCGCCGACGATCATGATGGATAACGGCGGGCCACTCGATTACCGGCTGGGTACGGAGGAATGGTTCGTGTGGTTCGCGGGGCATCCCAAGCTGCTGGCGCTATGGGGTGTGATGCTGGTCGTGCTGACCGCCATTTATGCTTGGGCGACGGTGGCGTTCGGGCCGCGATTTTCGAACCTGACCAATCGCGGCATCATCACCCATGGTCCCTATGCGTGGTCGCGGCATCCCGCCTATCTGGCGAAGAACCTGTTCTGGTGGCTGGCCTCGCTCCCGTTGTTGACGACGGGAAGTCGCGTGGACGCGGTACGCGCGACGGTACTGCTCGGCGTGGTCAGCGGCGTCTACTACTGGCGCGCCAAGACCGAGGAGCGGCATTTGCGGCTCGATTCTGATTACGTCGCCTACGACAGGTGGATGGCGAGACATGGGGCGGTGCCGCGCCTGTTCCAAAAGTGGGGCTGGGCGAAGCGTTGACCCCGTGATGGCGCGCGCTAGAAGCTTTCTTCCTCGTAAACGCGGCTGATGTCGCCGCTCCATTCACCATTAAAGCGATCGAGCAATTGTTGCGCGGGCACCTTGCCGGTGCGGATGATTTCCCGCAGCGGATCGAGGAAGCCGTTTTCGCTGTCGCCAGCGGCGTTGGTACGTGCGCGAGTGGTGAGGCCGGCACCCGCGATATCGAGTATTTGTCCCGCGATGTCGCGCAGCGTCTGCCCGCCCGTGATCGGCGCGTCGAGGCCAAGCTTCGGCACCGAATCGCGCAGTGCCTGGCGTTCGTCGAGCGTCCAGCTCTTGACGACGTCCCACGCCGCATCGAGTGCTCCTTGGTCATAGAGCAGCCCGACCCACAATGCGGGTAACGCGCAGATGCGGTTCCATGGCCCACCGTCAGCACCGCGCATTTCGAGAAAAGTCTTGAGCCGCACTTCGGGAAAGGCCGTCGACAAATGATCGTTCCAGTCGTCGAGCGTCGGCTTTTCGCCGGGCAGGACGGATAGCTCACCCTTCAGGAAATCGCGGAAGCTTAGGCCGGCGGCGTCGATATATCTGCCCTCGCGGAAGACGAAGTACATCGGCACATCGAGCATGTAGTCGGCGTAGCGTTCGTAGCCGAAGCCATCCTCGAACACGAAGGGGAGCATGCCCGTCCGTGCCGGGTCGGTGTCTGACCAGATGTGGCTGCGATACGAAAGCATGCCGTTGGGCTTGCCCTCGGTGAAGGGTGAATTGGCGAACAACGCGGTCGCGAGTGGTTGAAGCGCGAGACCGACGCGAAACTTCTTCGCCATATCCGCTTCGGACGCATAGTCGAGGTTCACCTGGATCGTGCAGGTGCGCAGCATCATGTCGAGGCCCATCGACCCGACGCGCGGCATGTGCCGCAGCATAATCTCGTAGCGGCCCTTGGGCATGATCGGGAGTTGGTCACGCGCTTTGTCCGGCCACATGCCAAGACCGAGGAACCCGATGCCGAGCCTTTCGCCAGCGGCTTTCACCTGTTCGAGATGGCGGCCGGTTTCGGCGCAGGTCTGGTGCAAATTGTCGAGCGGGGCGCCCGACAGTTCGAACTGGCCTGCGGGTTCCAGGCTGACGCTGCCGTCCGCGCCAGTCAGCGCAATCAGGTTCCCGCCCTCCAGCACGGGCTTCCACCCATGTTGTTCGAGTTCGATCAGCAGCGCGCGGATGCCGCCGGGTTCGCCCCAGCTTGGCGCGTGATGATCCGCGGTGGAGTAGACAAATTTCTCGTGCTCGGTCCCGATCTTCCACTGGTCGGCGGGCTTTTCGCCGGTGGCGAAGCTGGCGATGAGCTGGTCGCGCGATTCAATGATCGGCGAGTTGCTAACTGAAACCGTCTTGGTCGTCATGGCCGCGCCTTACGTTGCGAATTCGACCCGCGCTAGCGCCAATCCCCCGCCGCCGCCATCCAGATCGACACGGCAGCGGCAGCGGCGGTGTCGGCGCGCAGGATCCGGGGGCCGAGCCCGATGCCGACGGCGCGGGGGTGGGCGCGAATCAGTGCCCGCTCGGCGGGGTCGAAACCACCCTCCGGTCCGATCAGAACCGCGGCGGGGCCGGGGTGCGCCTGGATCGTGGTCAATGCGGGTGCGCCGCCAGTCTCATCGGCGAAGAACAATGTACGATCATCGGACCAGTCGCGCAGCAACGCGGCCAGCTTCACCGCGTCATCGAGTCGGGGCAGCGCAGTGCGCGCGCATTGCTCCGCCGCCTCGATCATGTGCGCGCGCAGCCGGTCGAGCTTCGGCCGGTCGACCACCGTGCGGGCGGTGATGACGGGGACGAGCCGGTCGACGCCGAGCTCACATGCCTTTTCCGCCAGCCAGTCGACGCGCCCTTTTTTCAGCGGTGCGGCGCAGAGCCACAGGTCGGGGACGGGCTCACGGTCACGCAGTTTTTCGGTGATGTCGAGCGTCAGGCTGCGTCGTCCTACATCGGTCGCGACGCCAAGCCATTCGCCGGTGGCGTCGTCGAACAGCTTGACCGGATCGCCCGCCTTCATCCGCATCACGCCCGCTAGATAATGAGCGGCCGAGCCGTTGATTTCGCGCGGGCCGGGGGCAAGCGGTTCCTCGACATACAGGCGCGGCGTCGATTGCGGGGGCCAGGCGGGGGTAGCAGTCATGATTTTTTCCGGGTGAGTTTGCGCACGACGATCCAGACCATCATCAGCCCCAGCGCCGCCGCGATCACGGCGACCGTCACTGCGCCGGCAACGCGCATGATCGCCCAGAACAGTGCCTCGACGAAGCGTCCGACCGCGACGGACAGGCCGATCAACGGCAAGTATTTCGGTCAGGCGTCATACCCCCTCGTACCCGGCATGGGCTTGCGCGCCTACCGCTGTGTTCATAGGCGCAGTCGCATGCAGAGCGAGATCGTCCCGGATAGTGAACACAGCGGCATCGTTGGCGCGTTGCCGCCACGATTGCGCGGGCTGGCGTTGCTGGCGCGGTTCGACCGGCCGATCGGCTGGTGGCTGTTGTTCTGGCCCGGGGCCTGGGGCGTGGCGTTAGCGGGCGGCGCAGTGGCGCGATGGGACCTTATCGTCTGGATACTCACCGGCAGCATCGCGATGCGGGGCGCTGGATGCGTCTATAATGACATAGTCGACCGCGATCTGGACGCGCAGGTCGCGCGGACGCGGGCGCGTCCGATCCCGAGCGGGCTCGTTTCGATCAGACTTGCGTGGATCTGGCTGGTCGCGTTGTGTCTCGTCGGGCTGGTCGTGTTGCTGCAATTGCATGTGCTGGCGGCGATCGTCGCGGTGGCGAGCCTAGCGCCGGTCGCGGCCTATCCCTTCATGAAACGCATTACCTGGTGGCCGCAGGCGTGGCTCGGCCTGGTCTTTTCCTGGGCGGCGCTGGTCGGATGGAGCGAGGTCGCTGGGGCCCTAGGCTGGCCGATGTGGCTGCTCTATGCCGGGTCGGTCGCGTGGGTGATCGGCTATGACACCATTTATGCCTTGCAGGACCGCGAGGACGATGCGCTGATCGGCGTACGGTCGTCGGCGTTGCGGATGGGCGCGCATGTGAAGGGCGGGACCGCAATCTTTTATGCGGTGGCGCTGATATGCTGGGCTGGGGCGATCTGGCTGGTCCATCGCGACGTGCTGGCGGTTGGGGCGTTGATCCCGGTCGCGCTGCATCTGGGGTGGCAAGTCGCGACCCTTGTGCCCGACGATGGCGCGAACGCGCTGGCGCGGTTTCGCAGCAATCGGTTTGCGGGTTTGTTGATCTTCCTAGCCTGCCTCGTCGTCGCGACGCCGCTCTAGCGATCCGCCGCGCAAGTCCCTAGATTCTTGACGATGTCCGGCTCCTATGGCCCCCCCGATCGGTTCAATGAAGAACGCGCGACCTATGCGGTGCGCGGGGCCGACGCGCCCGACATCGAGGCGGGGGTAGCGGCGATCCGCAACGTGCTCGCGACGCTGCCGACGCGGTCGGGCGTGTACCGGATGCAGGATACCAAGGGTGACGTCCTGTATGTCGGCAAGGCGCGGTCGCTAAAGCAGCGCGTGGCGAATTATGTTCAGTGGAAGACGTTGTCAAAGCGGTTGCAGCGGATGATCGCTCAGACCCGTTCGATGACGATTGTGACGACCAATAACGAGGCCGAGGCGCTGCTGCTCGAAGCGCAACTGATTAAACGGTATCGGCCAGCATACAATGTGCTGTTGCGCGACGATAAGTCGTTTCCGTTCATCCTGCTGCGTGCCGATCACGATTTTCCGCGGGTCCAGAAGCATCGCGGGGCGCGGCGGGCGAAGGGCAATTACTATGGCCCGTTTGCCAGCGCCGGGTCGGTCAACAACACGCTGAACGCGTTGCAGAAGCTGTTCCTGCTGCGGTCATGCACCGACGGGTTCTTCAAGACGCGCGACCGACCATGCCTGCTGTACCAGATCAAGCGGTGTTCGGCGCCTTGCGTCGGACGGATCGACACTGCGGGTTACGCCGAGTTGGTCGAGGATGCCAAGAATTTCCTCGGCGGCAAATCGACCGGGGTTCAGGCGAAGCTAGCGGCGCAGATGCAAGACGCGGCGGCGGCGATGGACTTCGAGCTCGCCGCGCTGCTGCGCGACCGCTTGAAGGCGCTGACTTTTATCCAGGGGACGCAGGCAATCAACGCGGAGGGCGTTGGCGATGCTGATGTGTTTGCGCTGGCGTGTCAGGACGGCACGATCGGGATCCAGGCGTTTTTCATTCGCGGCGGGCAGAATTGGGGGCACCGCAGCTTCTTTCCGCAGCACACCAACGACGTACCCGAGGATGAAGTGCTCGCCGCGTTTCTGACGCAATTCTATGAGGAGGTGCCGCCGCCTAAGACGGTACTGCTTGACCGAGAGCTGGCTGAGGCAGCGTTGCTCGGGGAAGCGCTGGGCGAGCGCGCGGGTTATAAGGTCGCACTCTCAGTCCCGCAGCGGGGCGACCGGCGGCGGCTGATGGACCAAGCAAAGCGGAACGCAATCGAGGCGCTCGAACGGCGGCTGGCGGAAAGCACGACGCAGGCGAAATTGCTGCGCGAGGTCGCCGACCTGTTTGACTTGAGCGAGCCGCCCAATCGGATCGAGGTATACGACAATAGCCATATTCAGGGGACCAATGCGGTCGGCGCGATGGTCGTCGCGGGGCCGGAAGGGTTCCGGAAGGGCCAGTATCGCAAGTTCAACATCAAGAACAAAGACACGATCCCTGGCGACGATTTCGGCATGATGCGCGAGGTGCTGACGCGGCGCTTTTCGCGCGCGCAAGCGGAGGACCCCGACCGCGATACTGACATGTGGCCTGACCTGGTTCTGTTAGACGGCGGACGCGGGCAGTTGAACGCGGCCAAGGGGGTGCTTGAGGAACTGGGCATCGAGGATGTGTGTATGGTCGGCGTCGCGAAAGGACCGCATCACGGGCGTGAGGGGCGCGAGGTGTTCCACCTGATGGACGGGCGCGATTTCCAGTTGCCGGTCAACGCGCCGGTGCTGTTCTATCTCCAGCGACTACGCGACGAGGTCCATCGGTTCGCGATCGGCGCGCACCGGGAAAAACGCGCCAAGGCGATCGGCGCGAGCCCGCTCGACGAGGTCCCTGGCATTGGTCCGGCGAGAAAGAAGGCGTTGCTTATGCACTTCGGTACCGGCCGTGCCGTCCGCAACGCGAGCCTGGAAGATCTGCAACAGGCACCCGGGGTTTCGACGGCGGTCGCGCGGCAAGTCTACGATTTTTATCATGCGCGCTGAATACACAGCATAGGACCGCTTTGAATGGGCGTTGCGCTAAAGAATAGGTCGGGTAGATTGGCCCCTTGAATTGGGGGAATTTTTAATATGCGGCGGTGGATTTTCGTGGCGTTGCTGGCATCCGTCAGCGCGGCGGCGCAGGCGAGTGAAAAGCCGCTGTATCAGGCCGTTCCCGACTGGGTGAAACCTGCACCTGCGATCAACGCTGACAACACCGATGCGCAAGCGCCCGCGACCGTTGTTTATGACAACCAGATCCGCATGGAGGGCGGCACGGTCTGGACCTATCTGGATACCGCGACCCGGGTCGCGACCAGCCAGATGCTGAGCCAGATCGGCACGCTGAAACTGCCTTGGAACCCGTCACGGGGTGATCTGATCATCCACAAGCTGGAGATTATCCGCGGGGCCGAGCATATCGACCTGATCAAGGGTGGCGATCCCTTCACCATCCTACGGCGCGAGGAGCAAATCGATCAGCGCCAGCTGGACGGCGTGTTGACCGCGACGTTGGCTGTCAATGGGCTGGCGGTGGGCGATGTTCTGCATCTGGTGTTGTCGACGACGATCAAGGATCCGACGCTGGAGGGCGACGTCCAAGCGATCGCGCCGCTGGTATCCGCACCTGCGCGGGCGGGGTTTGCACGCGTCCGGATGATCTGGCCGACGGCAAGCGACGTACGTTGGCGCGCTTATGCCGCCGGGATCAGTGCCATGCCGACGACGGTGGGCGCGTATCGCGAGTTGCTGGTGCCGCTGCCGCTGGCCAAGCAGCCCGACATCCCTACCGACGCGCCGGCCCGATACCAAAAACTGCCGATGATCGAAGCAACGAGTTTCAAGGATTGGGGTGCGGTAGCGGATGTTATGACGCCGCTGTACCGTAGCGAGGGACTGATCGCGCAGGGCAGCCCGCTGGCGGGCGAGGTCGCGCGGATCAAGGCTGCGGAGAGCGATCCGGTCAGGCGCACGGCGCTGGCGCTGCAGTTGGTGCAGGACAAAATTCGGTATCTGTTGATGGGCATGGATACGGGCAATTACGTGCCCCAGACTCCCGCCCACACTTGGGATGTCCGCTATGGCGATTGCAAGGCAAAGACGCTGCTGCTGCTCGCAATCCTTCACAATCTCGATATCAAGGCTGTGCCGGTGCTTGCCAATATCGGGCTTGGGGGGCTGGTCCAGTCGCGGTTACCGGGGGTCGGGGCGTTCAACCATGTCTTTGTTCGCGCGACGATCGGCGGGCGAGACTATTGGCTCGACGGCACCGGAGCGGGCGCGCGGCTGGCCGCCATCGGTGACGTCCCGGATTTCGGCAAGGTACTGCCCTTGGATGGCACGAACGCGCTCCTGGCGCTGCCACGCCGCGCCAACGCGCTGGCCGATGTCGAGGTGACGCTCGACCTGGACAACAGCGCGGCGCTGAAGTTGCCGACACTGGTTCATGCGCGGATCGTGGCCCATGGCGGAACGGCCGAGGCTATGAATGTCGTGGCGAACCAGGCGGTCGGTGAGGAGCGTGACAATTTCATTCAGTCGGCGGTCAATCAGTTCGTTGGCGAAACGCTGATCGGATCGTCGTCGCTACGCTATGACCCCGTAACCGCTACCGCCGTGGTCGAGGCGACAGGCATCGTCACGACCAAATGGCAACGCAGCGACGGGCAGTTGCGCCAGGACCTGGACGGTGTTGTGCAGTTGATCAATTTCACGCCCGATCGCGCACGACCAGAATGGCGCGACATTCCGGTGGTGGGCCCCAGCGGGATCAGCGTCCATCGGCATGTCACGATCGACGTGCCGGTTCAGGGCAAGGGGTTTACGATCGCGGGTGACCGGACCCTGCCGCCGATTTTGGCCGGAGCCGTCCTGTCGCGATCGGTGGCGGTCGATGGCGGGCGCATCATTGTGGACGAGCGGATCGACGGCCTCGGCGCTGAGGTCGCGCCGGCCGATATCGCGCGCGTTCGTGCCGAGGTCGCGCAAGTGTCGTCACGCACGTTACGCGCGATCGCACCCGCGGGCCATCCGCAATATTATGAGGAGATCGCGGCAGCGACTCGGGCGGGCAAGGTCAAGCCGTATGAGGCCTTTTACGCGCAGGCAGTCGCCCGATCGCCGAAGGAGCCCGAGGCCTATGCGTCGCGCGCGGCGTTCAGATTTGGCGTGTTCGACTGGAACGGCGCGATCGAGGATTACACCAAGGTAATCGCGATTCGCCCAACACCCGACCTCTACCTCAGCCGCGCCTATACCTATTCGATACTCGGTCAGGACGCGAAACAACTGGCCGACATCAATGCGGCGCTGGAAATCGATCCGTCGTCTGACAATGCAAGCGGTGCCCTGATTTCTTTCAAGGCGAACCACGGTGACGCGGCTGGTGCGGTCGCGCTGGCACAGTCGCGGATTGATCTGGGGGGAGAGTCGCGCGTCGGCTATCAGATGGCCAAGGCGCAGGCGCAGGCGGACGGCGGTGATGTCGCGGGCGGAGTCGCGACGATGGATGCTGCGATCGCGGCCAAGCCGGGCGATCCGTCGCTGTTGAACGCGCGCTGCTGGCTGAAGGGGACGCGTGCCACCGCGCTTGATACGGCGTTGAAGGATTGCACAAAATCAATCGAGCTGTCGGAAAATGCCGCTGCAGCGCTCGATAGCCGGGCGATGGTCTACTACCGGATGAACCGATATGACGAGGCGATGGCCGACCTGGCTGCCGCGATCGAGGCATCGGGCGGACAAATGGGCAGCGTCTATCTGCGCGGGCTCGTGCGCCAGAAACTGGGGAAGGACCAGGACGCCGCCGCCGATTTCGCGCTGGTCAAACTGGTCAGCCCCAATGTTCCGAAGGACTATGCGAAATTCGGAGTAAAGCCGGACTGACGACGCCGCGCCGGATTTTGCAAATTGTTCATCCCCGCTGGCTATGCGAGGCGGTATGACGACACCGGTTTTTATCACGATCGACACCGAATTTGCGGGGCGCCATTATGAGGCGGGGCTGGACGTGGAGGAGATCTACGAACGCTCGCTGGAACCGGCCGGTGTGGGTCTGAGGTTTCAGCTCGAAACCTTTGCACGCTATGGGCTGAAGGCATGTTTCTTCGTCGATCCGATGCCTGCGATGGTGTTCGGGCTGGACCCCATTCGGCGCATGGTCGAAACGATCCTTTCGGCCGGGCAGGAGGTGCAATTGCACCTCCATCCGAACTGGGCGGGCGCGCAGTTTGGCGACCGCGGCCTGACGGGGCGCCCGCACCTTTATCAATATAGCATGGAAGAGCAGGTCGGGTTGATTGAGGGGGCGACCGATCTGCTCGTCGCCGCAGGCGCGCCGCGCCCGATCGCATTTCGTGCGGGCAATTATGCGGCGAACGATGACACGCTGATCGCGCTGACGGCGACGGATTTCCTGTACGATAGCAGCCACAATGGCGCCGAAGCGACCAACAGCCGGATTTCGCTGGACACCAACTGTATCGCGCCGGTTCGTCGCGGTGTCGTCGAGGTGCCCGTCACGGTGATCGAGGATAGCCCCGGCAATCTCCGGACGTTTCAGCTGTGTGCGTTGTCGACCGGGGAGATGAATGCCGCGCTGGACCATGCGATCGACGAGCGGCATGTTGCGGTCACGATCGTCAGCCACGGCTTCGAACTCGCCAATCGCGCAGGGACCAGCCCCAACGGTATTCATGTCCGCAGATTTGAACTGCTATGCGAACGGCTGGCGGCAGACGCCGACGCGCTGCCGACCAAGCATTTCGCGCACCGGCCTGCGCTGCCGCTGGCGCGTGGTGACAGGCCGCTGGGTCCCGACGCGTTGCGGACGGGGTGGCGCAAGGCCGAGCAGCTTTGGTCCAACTGGGTGTCGGAGCGGACGGCGTGAGCACGATCGCGCTCAAATTCCAGATCGGCGCACGCACGCTGGCCAGCGTCGACCGCGCGCTGATCCGTATCCCGTATGGAATTGAGGATGTGATCGCGGCTACCCCGCCGGTGCTGCCGACGCTGACCGAGGACGGGTATCTGATCACGTCATTGCCAGAGACGCTGCTCGCGGCGATGCAGGGGGAGGAAATGATCGCCTTCGTCCGGCAGCGCTACGTCCGCTACCACACCGACTTCGCGATCGGATTCGAGACGTGGCAGCGCGGACTGTCTGGAAATGCGCGTTCGACGATCAAGCGCAAGACGCGCCGCATCGCTCAGGCATCAGGTGGCGGAGTGACTATCCGTGCCTATCGCACTCCCGACGAATTCGCAGAATTCCATCCAACGGCCCGGGCGGTTTCGGCAACGACATATCAGGAAAAGCTCCTGGGGTCGGGGCTGCCAGCCGATGGCGCGTCGCTGGGCAATCTGTTCCAGCTGGCGGCGGCGGATCGGGTCCGTGCATGGCTGTTGTTCATCGGCGATGTGCCGGTCGCCTATCTCTGCTGCACCGCGCATCGCGACGCGCTGCTCTATACCTATGTCGGTCACGATCCGGCTTATGGCGACCTGTCGCCGGGCACGGTATTGCATGTCGAGGCGATGCGGGCGTTGTTTGCGGACCGGTTCAGCCGGTTCGATTTTACCGAGGGGGAGGGCCAGCACAAGCGGCTGTTCTCGACGGGCGGCACGCCGTGCGTCGACTTGCTGCTGCTCCGCCCGACGCTCGCCAATCACGCTGCGGTGGCTGCGCTGGCAGGGTTCGACGGGGCGATGGCGTTTGCCAAACGCGCGACCACCCACCCCATTCTGTCCCGGATCGCGAAAAAGGTGCGGCGCTAGCGACTTTGCCGCTAGGCTGACGCGATGCACCTTGCCGCCACCGCCGTTGTTCTTGCCGTGCGCGGTCACGGCGAGCATGGCGCGATCGTCCGCGGGCTGACGCAGGAAGACGGCGTGCGTCCCGGCTATGTCCGGGGCGGCGGGTCACGGCGGATGCGGCCGCTACTCCAGCCAGGGGACATGATCGCGGGCGAATGGCGGGCGCGGACGAGCGAGCAACTGCCGGGCCTGACGATTGAACCGCTGCATAGCCGCGCGCCGCTGCATGGCGAACCGCTGGCAGCAGCGGCGATCGACTGGACAACCGCATTGACGGCGGCGGCGCTGCCCGAGGTGCAGCCGTATCCGCGGCTGTATGAAGGGCTGGTCGGTGTCCTTGATGCGATCGAGGCCGCGCCCGCCGCGCGTGGGTGGGCGGTCGCGCTGGTCCGGTATGAATTGTTGCTCCTCGCCGAACTGGGGTTCGGGCTCGACCTGACGCAGTGTGCGGCGACGGGAGTACGTGACGATCTGGCGTTCGTCAGCCCCAAAAGCGGCGGCGCGGTCAGCCGGGGCGCGGCGCATGGTTATGAAACCAAGCTGTTCGCAATGCCTGGCTTTCTCAGGGAGGGCGGTGCCGCCGAATGGGACGATATCCTCGACGGCCTCGCGATCACGGGGCATTTTCTGGCGCGCGATATCCTGGTCGACCGGCGGGTCGACCCCTTGTCGGCGCGCGAGCGGCTGGTCGATCGACTGAAAAGGGCGGTTGCGTGAGGGCCCGCGCCTCGGCAAGGGCGGGGACATGACCTTGATCGCTCTGCTGGCCGGTGATGGGATCGGCCCCGAAGTCGTCGCCGAGGCGCGGCGTGTCCTTGATGCCTGCGGAATCGACGCGACCTATGAGGAGGCGCCCGTCGGGGGCGCGGCCTATCGCGCGGCAGGGCATCCGCTGCCGCCCGCGACGCTGGACCTGGCGAAGCGTGCCGACGCGATCCTGTTCGGGGCGGTCGGCGATCCCGCGTTCGATTCGCTCGAGCGCGCGCTACGGCCGGAGCAGGCGATTTTGGGCCTGCGCCGCGAGCTGGAATTGTTCGCCAACCTCAGACCCGCGATGTTGTTCGAGGGGCTGGAAGATGCGTCCGCGCTGAAGCCCGAGATCGCGCGATCGATCGACCTGGTCATCGTTCGCGAGCTGACCGGTGACGTCTATTTCGGCGACAAGGGCCGCCGGACGACCGACGCGGGTCTGCGCGAAGGCTATGACCTGATGCGTTATGACGAGCACGAGATCGACCGTATCGCCCGCGTCGGATTCGAGACGGCGATGAAGCGCGAGCGCAAGCTGTGTTCGGTCGACAAGGCCAATGTGCTGGAGACGTCGCAGCTGTGGCGCGATGTCGTGATCGAGGTAGCGAAGGAGTATCCCGATGTCGCGCTCAGTCACCTGTATGTCGACAATGCCGCGATGCAGATGGTGCGCGCGCCGGGGCAGTTCGACGTCATCGTGACGGGCAATCTGTTCGGTGACATCCTGTCGGACCAGGCGTCGATGTGCGCGGGGTCGATCGGGATGCTGCCGTCGGCGTCGCTGAACAACACGGGCAAGGGCATGTATGAACCGATCCACGGGTCGGCGCCCGACATCGCAGGGCAGGGCAAGGCCAATCCCTGTGCCGCGATCCTGTCGGCAGCGATGATGTTGCGCCATTCGCTGGGGCAGGCAGCGGCGGCGGACCGGATCGACGCAGCGGTGGCCAGCGCGATTCGCGGCGGCGCGCGGACCGCGGATCTGGGCGGCAGCCTGTCGACCCGTGCGATGGGCGATGCGGTGCTCGCCGCGCTGTGAGCGACACGCTCGAACTCGCGGTCGTCATCCCGACCTTCAACGAGCGCGCCAATGTGCCCGTGCTCATCGCCAAGCTCGACCAGGCGCTGGCCGGGCGGCGGTGGGAGGCGATTTTCGTCGATGACAACAGCCCTGACGGCACCGCCGATGCCGCGCGCGAGATCGGCAAGGTCGATCCCCGTGTCCGGGTGATCCAGCGGATCGGGCGGCGCGGCCTGTCCTCGGCGTGTATCGAGGGGATGTGCGCGACCGCCGCCCCCTGCGTCGCGGTGATCGACGGCGACCTGCAGCATGACGAGACGCTGTTGCCGCAGATGCTCGACCGGTTGCAGGCGGAGGCGGCACTGGATCTGGTGATCGGGTCGCGCTTCGTCGCGGGCGGGGGCACGGGCGACTGGGATCGCGATCGGGTCGCCAAGTCGGCGCTCGCGACCAGATTGTCGCGCCGGGTACTGAAAGGCGATCTCAGCGATCCGATGAGCGGGTTCTTCATGATCCGCACCGAGATTGCGCGCCGGCTGTCGCCCGAATTGTCGGCGATCGGGTTCAAGATCCTGCTCGACCTGATGACCGCTAGTCCAACGCCGCTGAACTTCGCCGAATTGCCCTACACGTTCCGGACCCGGAGCGAGGGGGAATCGAAGCTCGATCACGTCGTCGCGATGGAATATCTGATCGCGCTGTACGACCGGATGTTCGGGCGGATCATCCCGGTCCGTTTCGCCATGTTCTCCGCCATCGGGGTGATCGGCGTCGGCGTGCACATGAGTGTGCTGGGGGTCGCGATGCTGCTGGGCAGTGCGTTCATCGCGGCGCAGATACTGGGCGCGGTCGCGGCGATGACGTTCAACTTCTTCCTCAACAACGCGCTGACCTATCGCGACCGGCGGCTGAAGGGCGCGCGGGCGCTGCTCGACGGGTGGGTGTCGTTCTGCGTCGTGTGTTCGGTCGGGCTGGTCGCCAATGTCGGGATCGCGGCGTTCGTGCACGATGCGCGCAACGGAACCGCGGCGAGCGCGGCGCTGATCGGGATATTGGTCGGGGCGGTGTGGAATTATGCGCTGTCGTCGAAGTTCGTCTGGGGCCGTTATTAACGCCAGCTGTCGAACCACATCCAGCGGGTGAAGGCCTGCGCATCGGCCAACGGGGTCGCGGCGAGGATGGGGTAGAAGACGACGAACAGCATTGCGCAGAGCAGAAGATAGGCTTCGTCCCAGCCACGAAAGCGGGCGGGCAACCGGTCCAGCGCAAGCGCCAGCGCGATGCCGAGCCAGATGCTCGACAGATAGTAATAATAGAAAAAGCCGAGCGATTTGGGGATGATCGCCCATATCGCGATCGAGAAGATCCAGAGCAGCGCCGCCGCGCCTTGTGCGGTATCGCGCCGCCGGAACCAGCCAAGCGCGCAGACGAGAACCGCGATCAGCCCGCCCCAGAGCACCGCGGGGTTGCCGAGC
>ENA-ORXF01001094-ORXF01001094.1-marine-metagenome-genome-assembly--contig:-NODE-1094-length-18027-cov-10.822674_pt1 | contig 18027 bp, 17 predicted proteins | sample MGYA00237864_ERZ511476 | MGnify/ENA primary metagenome ERZ511476 (study PRJEB26306, sample SAMN06343908) | marine metagenome | isolation source: coastal waters | place: Atlantic Ocean: West Antarctic... | reverse complement strand
ATTTCAACCTGTCCTCTAGTTTTACAAGTATTATGTACATCATCATGGGTATTGGTGCGGCCTCTATGGTGTTAGTTTTACCTTGGATGGCTTACCTGATTACAAAGCAAAACCCCATGTCAAACCCTTTAATTTTTGCCATTGTTATAGGTCTTTGTCTTACCTGTCTACTTGGTGGAGGTTTTGGAAATTATCTCAGTAGTAATGGTGGGCACTGGGTAAATGCTGCGCCAACGGATGCTAATGGTGTTTGGCTCTTTAACTGGGCAATGGATGGTGGTGACCTGCGTGTGGCGCACTTCTTTGGAATGCATGCAATGCACGCTTTTCCCATTTTTGTAGTGTTGCTGCCGCAACATTGGAGTCCAAGATTTAAGTTAAAAACACTGATTTTTTTCATTGTTGCGTATGTCATGTTTAGTGCCCATACGTTTTTCCAGGCAGTTAATGGACAACCATTTTTGATGGGATAAATGGCTTTGGTAGTCAAAGGCAGTGGGTTTAAATAATGAGGGCATTTTATGCAGCGATTAGTGAGGGTCCATTTTTTCTTATGGATGAGACCATAAAAAAACCCCGAATGATTAATCATCTGGGGTTTTTTTTAGTACTTAGCTGATTATTGACTCAGCTATTATCCCAGTTCGTATAAAGATTTTTAACCACAAAACTTCTAGGATTAACGCAACTATAAACTTCACTGGTAATGGCATCCGCTTTTTCAGCGATTTTGTAATAGTTGTAAGCCATTTCACCTCTGGCCATGAAAGATTGAAAATAGGATAAATTTATAAAATCATAGTCAGGATCTCTTTGCCCTAAGTATGGAATAATGTAATTTACGCCATAGCCTTTCATCCCAGCAGAAGCAATAAGCTCCGCTGCAGCTCGCTCTGCTACTTTCGCGTCACTTAATGTTTTACCTTCATTTAAAGAACAGTCAGCATATTGAACGGGTCTCTTAACATCCGTTTCCATAGAGGCATCCATTGCTGAAACCACTTTATGCTGAAAGGCAGCTAGGTTAGGTCCGCAACTATGTGGTGCTTTTAGATTAGGATACTTCTCTTGGAAAACATTGACATAAGTCCCCCATTCTTTGTACATCTCTAAACCATTAGGCCAGTGACCAACAATAACGTGGGTGAATGTACCCATACTATCACCAGCATGAATAGGGGTTAGTAAGCTCTGGTTGTACTTAAGGCCAGCTTTATTCGCGAAATCACCATATTTTTGCGAATATTTCTCAACATCTTTTAATGTTTTACCTTCATTTAACGTACAAAAATTGTATTCGGCTCGAAGTTCATCATCACCCTCGGCTTTCATCGAAGTTACTGGCTCTTCATGATGGTCTGCGATGCTTGCACCTGTAATCATTAGCAATAATGGCAGTAGTATTAGTTTCTTTTGCATGATGTTATTCCTTAGTAAGTGAAAACTTAAATTTGTAACATTTGATCCATCGTTTTGGTAAAAGGGCAGGCGGATCAGCAAGAGTAAATCACAGAAAGTATGCAAGTGCGAATCATAATGGTAATTAATCAGAAACTACAAACAGCCCCTGCAATTGCGGAGGCTGTTTAAGAGTCTTGGTAGTTACCTAGTGTTTTTAGCGATTACCCGGCAATATATTATATCTGGCCCGAGTGACGCCAATAACGGCCTATCAGTATTAATTAACGCGACTGATTACCGCTTGCTGTTCCACTAATGTCCCGTCCATGTAAAGGGTAGAGTTAACAATTGCCGAGGTACCTTCTACTGAATCAACTGTCCACTGCATAGAGTTAACATAGCTATGGTGCTCTGGATGATAACCACCCTGGGTTGTGTCTAGAGAGACAGCGACCATATCTTTGACCACTTTTGATGCAGTAAATACAGGCTGAGTTCCCAGTGCGCAATAGTGTTTAACGACTAACTCACCGTCTTTATTGTCTGAGTAAGTGGTTAGCATCTCAACACCATCTTCAATGAGAGTCTCAGTAATCAAATTGCCACCTGAAACCAATTTGAAGTCTGAAGAAACGTCGATGACCACTCCGGTAAACTGGGTTAGTTTTCCTTCCCATTTGCCGACCATTTTTTTCATCTCAGTAAATCCAGCGCTATGCGCTGTTTCAGTGATGGCAACTTCACCTATCTTAGTGGAGCTATGCTCCTCATGATGCGCGGAAAACGCACTTAAAGAGACGAGTGATGATGTCATCAAAAGAATAAGTAGATTATAGTTTTTCATAGTATTACCTTTGGTTGAAGTGAGTTTACAAATTGATAAGTAAAATCCTAAAGGACTAATCCGGTAAGGCTACTAGTGAGGATAACCCTTCAAAATTTAATTTAGGTACTCCTTTTCTCATACATATTAAGCTAATTTTATATCTTATCGACTAACTTCGTAAATTCATAATTACATAGTATTGCCGGGTATGGCGTGCTCTTTTTTGCCGTAGGCCCCGCCTATAGCCTGGCTCGGTTGTTTACAGTCGTACAAAAGTCTTATAAACCACGTTTTCTCCTACTCAGACTTTGATGGTTTTAACATTCAAGTTAGTACTAGTTCGGAGTTGGCGCTAAACCTAGGTTCGAGTTTAGAGTTTAGAGTTTAAAAGTTAGAGCTTAGAGCTTGGATTGTGAAACCATGCTAATAATGTAGACGCAAGATAGGAATATTTTTCAATGCCTACACGAAAATTAGCGAGGAGTGGGTGGGGTGATCAAAAAAGGGTTGTCACACTAGCGCGCTGTCATACGCACGGCTAGCGCTCCCTTTGGGGATGGAACGGTGTGACTGACATCGGCCACTTCGTTGACGCTAACAGTCTACAGGTCTGCGATCTCGACAGAATTTTTAATACTATCCTTGTCATCTGGCTGCGTAGCCTGCGATCCACCGGCTGCGTAACGATGATTAACTTCGCTGTGGTGTTGCTCATCGGCGCGCACATGCTTTATAAGATCAGACAACTTGGCGTTGGCCTTCATGCCATAGTAATCTATTGCTAATTGTGGGGCAGGGACGTTTTCCATAGCGCCACTCTCTACCAGGCCTAAGTATTCTGTGTAGCTGAACACTGCTTCTTCTTCAAAGTAGGCAACCATTTTGTGTGCGGTGCGGTTGTCAGCTAGGTACAACACAAAGTAGAAAACACTAAAAGTAAACTGCGCAATCAGCACTAACCAACGCTCAAACCAATTTGGCTTTGCAATCTCGATGAAAAACATTAGGTGCATTCTTTCATTCTCTGCCTCAGCTAGCAGCTCCCTGATATCGGCACCATACCCGGTCTTCATTTTTCTCAGGCTTGTGAAGTGCAGTATCATTCCCGCTACCATACCGGGGACTCCGGCCACTGTTTCCAGTACCACTGCCCGGTGACCATACCTTTTTGCAAAAAACGTGTCAGCGATTAATCTAAAAAACTTAGTCATCGACTTAGCTACTACATCTCTCATAAATAACTCCAGCGCAGGTACATTTTTTTGTCGAGCATTTCATTACAAAGTAGACTAACAATTACGTAACCTTCACACTTTTGGATTGGACTCAGCAACTGTCGAACAGGCCCCAATAACGGGGATAATTTAGCGCTCTGACAGCAATCTTGATTTAGCCCTGATTTGACTGGCTGGGCTATTCAGTCAACAATGACATCAAGTACTTTTGTAGCTAACTAGAGGGGAGATACACGGTGGCAGAAAAATTAGCGACGTTTACTACAATGACGCAAGGCACAGCTGATGATTATCAAATTATTGCTAAAGCCAACATTCAACATGGGATAAATTTGCCGGATAGAATTCTGGAGCATCTTGAGCTTTTAAAGGGAGATCATGGCGGTTTTGCAGTTGATCGTTATACCCACTGCTTACAGACAGCTACTAGAGCCATGAGAGATGGTAGAGATGAAGAATACATTGTGTGCGCTCTGTTGCATGATATTGGAGATACATTAGCACCGACAAATCATGCTGATTTCGCTGCGACTATGCTTGAGCCTTTTATTTCGGATAAAAACTATTGGATACTAAAGCATCATGGTGTTTTTCAAGGCTACTATTTCTTTGGCTTCTTAGGCTTAGATAAAAACATGAGGGAACAATTTAAAGGTAATCCTCATTGGGAAGACTGTGCAGAATTTTGTGCTAAATATGACCAAAATTCATTTGATCCAGACTACGATAATGAACCTGTTGAAACGTTCATTCCGATGCTAAAAAATATTTTGGCTCAAACTAAAAAATCTATCTACATGGCTAACTAGCATAGCTTGAGCACAGGATGTGTAGACTCTAAAGATAATAAGGACTCTTTGGAGACGACAACACGCTAATGAAATAACTTAGTGTGAGTGTCCTAGAAATGACCATAATGTGAACGCTGTACGTGGCTTCTATTAATGTGAGATATATCAGACGGATCGTATAACGTTTTTGAGTCAGCTACTGATGCAGTCTAAGGATTGTTTTGTACATGCCGACATTAGATCGAGGCTCTCACAAACAGTGACTAGTTGAGATCTGTCTGGACTTAGGCATATTATTTAATCACAACTGATAACAAGGGGTGTGTGATGAGATCGTCTGACCGCAATCTTGGAATGGATTGTTCGATTTCGCGAAGAGATTTTTTATTAGGAATGGGTGCTTCTGCAGCAAGTGCGTTTGTGCCCAGTCAGGCCTTTGCTTCGAGGATGCTGAGTCTTGAGCCCTCTAATGGTGCCTACTATCCTCCGGGTCTTACAGGATTACGCGGAAGTCACGTTGGTTCTTATGAAGTAGCTCACCAGCTAGCTCGAGCCGGCCGTAACAATTGGGGTGCAGTCAGCGAACCCGATACAGACCTCTACGACTTAGTTGTCGTTGGCAGCGGCGTTAGTGGCCTCTCAGCCGCGCATTTTTATCTCCAGGAACATCCTAATGCTCGAATCTTAATCCTCGACAACCATGATGACTTTGGTGGCCATGCCAAACGAAATGAATTTCAGGTTGCTGGCGAGAAGCTAATGACCCATGGTGGAAGCGAAATTCTTGAGGGTCCTGGTGGCTACAGCGATATTGCCGCGGGTTTGTTTGATGATCTAGGTATTGAGCCAAAACGTTTAGGTGATGCCTATGATCACGATTTTTATAAAAAGAACAAACTGACTGCTGGGTTGTATTTTGATCAAGAAACCTTTGGTGTCGACCGTACGCTTGCCTATCCACTGGTTAGCAGTAATTACTACAAAGGTTGGATCGCAGCGGCCAAGCCGGCACTCTCCCATAACGATGCCGTCCAAAAAATGCCGATATCGGACAATGCAAAAAAGGAGATGATACTTCTACTCACGACCACTAAAAATGCCGTTCCAGCACATTCATTCGACACAGAAAGTGGTTATTTAAACAGCATTAGTTATCGCGAATTTATAAGCTCTAATTTAGGTATCAAAGAACCTGAGGTCTTTGCGATTTTTGAAAACCTACTAACGGACTGGTGTGTTGGAATCGAAGCGGTACCAGCACTAGAAGCGTTTTACTGGGGGCTTCCGGGAATTAATGCTACCGGTCTTGGTGATGGAAGCGTTGATGCTAGCGCTGGCTTCGGGTCTAGCCCTGAAATGGGTGTAACTTACCATTTTCCCGATGGTAATACATCCATCGCTCGCATGCTTGTTCGCAGCTTAATACCGACTGTGGCACCAGGGAAGACCATAGAGGATGTTGTGCTGGCTCCCTTTGATTATTCTAAACTCGATCAGGCGGACTCCAATGTTCGGGTGCGCTTGCAGAGTACAGTGGTAAATGTTGAGCACGATGGCACACCAGCGTCATCAAATCGAGTCGGTATTACCTATGTAAGGGGAGGACAGGCGAACCGTATTTGGGCGCGCCATACTGTGCTTGCATGTTACAACCAAATTATTCCACACCTCTGTCCGGAGTTACCTGATATTCAAAAAGAGGCGCTAACCACAATGGTCAAGTCACCAATCCTGTATTGTAATGTTGCCCTCCGCAACTGGCAGGCATGGAAAAACTTAGGCGTTGGTGCATTGATTAACCCCGGTGCATATTGTGTGTCGACCCATTTAGATTATCCGGTTGATTTTGGCGGCTATCAGTATCCTCGAGACCCAGATAAGCCGGCTATTGTTCATATGGTGCGTTATCCGCATAGATCAGGTGCCGGACTAACACCCAGTGAACAAAAACGAGCCGGTCGGCATGAGTTATATATCACTCCGTATGAGACTATTGAGCGAAATCTTCGTCGCCAGCTTGCGGGTAGCTTGTCTGCAGGGGGTTTCGATCCTGCCCGCGATATACAAGGGATTACTGTGAATCGCTGGGCGCACGCTTATATAAATCGTGCTAACCCACTTTATGACGAGATTTATGAGGATAAAGAGGATGAGCGTTATCCTTTTATTCGTGGCCGAAAACCATTAGGCCGCATTGCTATTGCGAACTCAGATGCAGGATCAAGCTCGTTAATTAATGTTGCTATTGAGCAGGCATATCGAGCGATTGGCGAACTTATATGACATTTAAACGCTCGCTAACTACGCTATTTTCGTTGTTGATTACGCCAAACATATCGATGTCTCTTGAAAACGACTACGCTAGTTCAGCGGTTGAGTTGTTATCAGCTTTTTCTGGTAAGACCGCTCTGCAGTATGAGTCGGCATTCCAATTTTCCAAAGACACTAGAATTATTAGTATTGATATACATGCTGTTGGAATGGAAAACGTTACAGCGCAATATTCTGGACAGGAGGGCGCTTATCATGAGGTTAACAACATCCTGCGTATTAAGACAGCCGACGGGTTTGAGGGCATATCTGGTGTTGACACTTACTATCAGAATGGATTCAGCGATGCACATATGCAGGAGCTACAAAAAGTAGCCGATGACGTAATTTCCTTTTCATCATTTGATCCGGTGGTGGTGTCCTTGATGCTTAAACAGTCATGGCCCAACTTGAGCCATGAAGCGCATGCAAGCATTGATATTGCACTATGGGATCTAGCGGCACGCAGAACGGGGCTGCCACTTTATAAGTTGCTCGGTGCGACCCGCAGTTCAATGGAGTCCTATGCCAGCTTCCCATTCTACAAGTCACTTTCTGAGCATGTTGCTGCCGTGCGAGAGTATGCCAAGCTTGGGTTCACACATTTTAAGTTTCATGTGTGGGGCTCAATTAAAGAAGATCTTCTTCTGGTCAAGCTTATTCAGAAAACGTTTGCAGATTCGCCCTACAGATTTATGGTTGATCTTGAGAGCATATACTCTTTTGAGGATGCAATAATACTGGGTAAACAGATGGATAAAGGTCTATTTTTCTGGTTCGAAGCCCCAATAGCTGACAGTCAATTAGCGCAATACCATCAGCTTAAAAAAAGACTATCAGTAGCCATTATTCCCGCGGGCTATACTATTTATTCTCGGGAGTTTTTAAAGCAGGGTATTAAGGCTGACGCTTGGGACGCAGGTAGGTTTGATTTAACAGTAGTTGGTGGAATCTCCGAAGCACTGGAACTACTGATAATAGCGAATACCGCAGAGATGCCTATCGATATTCAAAGCTGGGGGCACACACTAGCTCAAGTCGTTAACCTGCACCTAATGCTCGCCAATGAGCGGACTCGCTATTTTGAAGCGCCAATGCCCAAGGATGTATTCGAGTTTGCTATGACTAACGGTAACTTACTCAACAACAGTAGGGTAGTCGCGCCAATAGAGCCTGGTTTAGGCATTAATGTTGACTGGGATCTTTTAGCAACGGCGGACTTCTACTCCAAGGTAACTATAGAGCCGTAAGCATGTAAAATAATGAATTTGACTAGCTAGTCTACTCAGGTATGATTAGATAAAAATGTTGCCTAAGGCGCTTATAATGAAAGTATTAATATCAACACTTGGTTTATGGCTAATATCCCTTTTACTGGTGGGTTGCGCGACGTCCGATCCTTCATCAAAGCCTCAAAAGAGCTGGTTATTTGCCCATATAGCCATAGAAGCCAAGATAATCAACGAAACGACGATAGTGATGCCCATAACGCAAGACATTATTGCTTTTACAACCGAACCTTTTCACAAACATGCTGCGTTAAGTGGTGAGCAATTTACTTTATTAACGCTGGGCACTGAGAGTGAACTTTTTAAAACTGGCCCTCGTAACGCCATATTGTCATGGCTTGACGAAAAGGGTACGCAAGAAGTTCGAGTCGTGGTTACCGGGGCAAAAATAAGTGGGGAGGGTAAAAACATTACCTACACCACAGAGGCTCTCCCGAATATAAAGACGAATATGGCTTTGACATCACCGCATCTGTATCTTGATAGACATTATGCCGAAAAAAAGTACGGCAAGGAATACAGGGAATACCGAGGTAATCAGGAATATCTCGAACTAATACCAAGAGAATTTAAATTCTAACAAAGCGAAGGGCAGGCAAACCTGGCAAAGTGATTTTTGTAATCATATTCAAAAACCCAAGTGCTTTATTGGTGTTAATAAGTTTCCCTCAGTAAAGCTCTAAATAGGTTTGTTAGTAGCCCTAAAGCCTTAATAACCTGTAAAGGTGCAATCTTATACCTCGGTCTCATGTCGATTTGGCTAGATGGACTAATTAACTAAAAGGATAATTAAATAGCGGCATGATTTGGCAACTTCATCATCTTCTTGATTCTCACGATTATTACTTTTGGTATTTACCCTCTTTTCTTTTTTGTGACGCGGCAACAAGAGAATACTGAATTGCTTATTGAGATTAGAGATGAACTCAAAAAGCGTAACTGAAATCCTTTCAAACAAAATTGAATCTAATTAATAAAAGGCGATAATGAAAATGGTCCATATTTATGTCAAACGAGGGCTGGCGGTCAGTCTCATAATAATAGGGTTTTCGATAGGGGCTGAGGCGCCGCAAGGCGGATCTTTTGTTAAGACGGAAATTAATACAACCTTGATCAGTATTAACGATGGAGAGGCTGGAGCCCTAGTGGCTGGTGCTGGGGAGTCCGTCGCAGACTCTGTAACGGTAATAAACCTGTCACCAACGTCGGCGCCAGTCATTAGGACGGTCTATGGGCTGGCTGCTAGTACTCTGATGGGCTCACCCCACGCTGCCGTTATTGGTCACTATGGCATTGTGACTAATCACACATTGCGAGTGGATCAAAATCTGAATTTTGTTAACGCCACAATAGAGGTAGCAGGTAAAAACCAGGTTGTTGTAATGGACCTTCGCACTCTTGCGGTTACAGATAGCATGCAACTGGATGCAAATCCTTGGCTTGCTGTAGCACATAAGGATAACGAGCGTGTTGTGATAGGGCTTTCTGATGGATGGTTAGTACTTAAGTTGGACGATAAAGGAAATATCTCTGGTCAGACGCGCACCGCATTTGACGTTTCCATTATCTCATTCGACTTAAGTTCTGACGGTAGCAGTATTCTAGCTGGAGTCGAAGCTAAATCTGGGACGCAGTCGCTAGCTAAGTTTGTATTGCGTGATGATGATACCGTCACACTAGAGGGAAAGACTAGCGCAATGGGATTTGTTGTCGATGCGCCTTTTTCACCCCGTTTTGCGCCTAATGGTAAAACAGCCTTGGTACTCAATAGTGGAGGGTTTTCAGACGGTATTTTAGATGATGTGCTCGTTGTCGATATTATTAAAAATGTTGTGGTCGATCGGGTTGCGCAAGTTTCAGATGGTCTTGAAAGCCTTGCAATTCATCCGTCCGGTGAATTTGCGGTAATTGCTTGTTTAAATGCTATGCCTTGGTCAGTCACAAGCCATCTAGCTGTTATCTCCTTAACCTCAGGATCCGCGGAACTACTCTATAGTTTGCCGGTTGAGGCAGTCCCTGAGGGTATTGAGTTTTCAAATAATGGTAAACAGCTCTTTGTGGGCTCAACGCTCGCCAATCACATCTCTGTCTATGCCGTTGAAGACATGATGTTGGAGCGATCCCCCTTTGTCTTACCTGTCGGTGAGGGCCATGCGGCGCTCGGTATTGGGTTTGGGATTAAATAAACATGGAACGAATACTCTAATAATGATTACTCATCTTTACCCAATTTACGTTAACCAATTTAAGCGTGCCGTATTCAATGGCTCATTACGAGGGTTCAAATCTGCATTGAATCGGCTAGATATTGCATTTGAAAATCTAGTACAACCCATGTACGGCAAAGATCTTTTGGGTACAGAGATCGAAATTGAGTTTCTGTCTACAAAAGGATACCTGACCCCTAAAGATGAGTATAAAAATACTGACTCTTTAGGAATATACCTATCTATTCCAGGTTTTTCTTTTGCGCCAGATGCGCCATTTGTGCCACCACCTTTTACTGATGATGAGCTTTAGCTGATCACGTAAGTCCTATAATCCCTGAACACGGGCATAGGGTGAGGCCGGCGCACGAAAAGTCCTTTTGCAAGCATCAAGAAATTCTCCCTTCCCTCAATTAAGTCCTAATTTGACTGTAGCTACAATTTAGTTACTATTAGTTAATCAAGAAATAATTGAATAGGGGGAGAACCTAAATGATTTCAGAGTCACGGCTAAAAGATGCTGAGCGTCTAGTTCGAATTACGATGATATTAATACTCTTAACAGCCGGCACCAGTAAGCTTTTTAGTGAGGGTGGATTTTTCGAGTACTACTCGCAATTGTTCCAAGGAGATTTAAGAATTAACCTGTCTCCACTTTTGGTTAATTTCTATCTTACGATAATCCCCTTTATTGAGATACTTCTTGGCTTGGCATTACTAAGTATGAAAAATAAGATCTATGCCGTTTATGGCTGGTTTATTTTTATGTTAAGTTTATTATTTGGCCATTATATTTTACAGGAGTGGTCGGCTGTTAATCAGATGTTGAGCTATATATTTCTCGGGTTGTTATGCCTAATTTTACCTAATCATTCGTTTTGGTTTAGCCGTGATGTCCTTAGTGAAAAAGCGTCGCTAGAAAATTAATAAAATAAATTAAAGGTTATGCTCTTTTTTCTAGCATTAGTAATGTTAGTAAAATTCAAAGACCAATCTGCATAGGTGAAAACTCTCAAAGGCTCTAGTTGATTCTCACCCTGGCCTTTGCAGCTCTAATGATTAGGCGCGCCATTCCGTGTTATAGCGCACTTAAACGTGCTTCTATTACTGGGCGGAATATTGGTTTATGCTTAAGTAATTAAATTGATTTGACAAACTAGAGACTTGAAAAAATGCTAAATAAAATGACACTTCAAGGGCTAGCACACATCGGTGAGTTTATCGGTGGTATAGCGATTATCATCTCCCTCGCTTATCTTGCAATTCAGGTTTCAGACAGCAATCGCTTGTTGCGCAGTCAAGCGCATTATAATGCCATGATGCTGTCACAGGCGCCGGGGACGATGATGGTGCAGAGCCCTGAATTAAGTGATTTGGTTGAGCAATGTCAAATGGGTAAGGAACCACTTTCTTCCTCAGTATTAGCTCGCTGTAATCAATACACTTTAATGGAACTCAATGGTTGGGAGTATCTGTATTATCAGCACTTAGATAGCTCTATACCCCCCCAATTATGGCTGGGTGCAGATGCCTACTACCGAAATGAAATTCAAACTAAAGCTGGTTACACAAGATTTTGGAAGGATTACCACATCGCTTATGCAGAGCCATTCCATAGCTATGTAGTAGCAATTTTTGCAGAGAAAAATGATGTTTCAGGTCAATAACTTAGTGACCTCTATTAACGTGCGCAGTTATCAGATACTTTAACCTTTAGGGAAACGCGGGCAAATTACATCTCGCCAATGCCCGCGCTGATCTTACTTAAGTCTGCTTAATTTCTATTCGTTGATTCAAGAACCATAAGTACTTCGCCATCAACTACCTGAAACAAATTGCCCCAAAGGCCGCCGTCTACACGTGTGCCTTTGGCGTCGCGCTGCTCCCAGCTGCCGTTTGCCATAATATAGCCATTTCCTAGGTCACGGGAGGTATATACCACGGCGTTTAGTGTTGCTCCATCTACAGATTCACCTGCGTTGCTTTCAATGCCAGCCTGGATTGCCGCGCGACCATAAACTGGCTCAGCTAGCCCAGATATTGACCAAATAGCATCTTCCGTATACAGCGCGGCAATATTTCCAGCATCGCCTTGGTTGAAAACTTTGAGAAAATTAGCAGTGAAAGCAGTTATTAGTGACGTGGCATCTGTCTTTTTCTCCGTATGATGATTACCATGGCCATCGGACCAAGCAGTCGTGGATACGGTCATTAATAGAACAAGGCTTAATACTGAATTGATGAGAGTAGATCGGTTAATTCTAGTCATTATGGTTCCTTTCGATTATAAGTTTTAGAGCGTGAATGTTCATGCTAGCATACAAAGATGTTTGTTCGACGCAGAATGGCATAAACGTAACGATTACAAGGTTGAGGTTGAGGTTGATGTGGAGAAGAATGATTGACGTAATATTAGCTTTGGGTAGTATGGCAGCAGTACTAGGGTTTGTAGTTGTTTGGAGTATTGATAAATAAGCAAATACACACTAAAAGAAATGGGGCATAGTAGGCGCGCAACCATACCCATAGATAGGTAGGTAGGTCAAAAGATAGATAGAACGATAGCCCACTGTGTTACTCAAAGATTCCACTTTTATATGCCCTGTATTTTTGTATCCGATGTTTATTTGACAGCCTGCCTCATTTAGCTATGATCATCTATCAATAATTAGAATAGGCTGGGCCGATGAAACCATTGCTTTATATAATGGGACTGTTGCTCGCAAGCTGCGGTGGCGGTGGGTCTTCGAGTAATAATATACAAACACCGCAGAGTGATGGCTCCGATACGGATGTTGGCAATTGTCAGCAGGACGGGTGGAGTGCTGGCACTATGTCAATGAATTTTAACGGCATTGAGCGCCTGTTTAGAATCCATTTGCCAGCAGCCTACAGTAGCGCCAATCCATCTTCTCTGATCATAGGTTTTCACGGCTGGGGTGGTGATCAAAATGCATTTCTCTCTAGTCAAACAGTTCGAGATCAGCTCAATGAACACAACTACGTCATGGTGTCTCCCTTAGGTCTTGGCAGTGAAGAGCCTGGATCCCACGCCTCATCTTGGTCTTTTAGCGGTTCTACAACCGGATTGGATGGTGACGGTTTTAACGCCGGAGTAGCCAATGATTCCGATAAAATTTGTAATACCAATACAACGCCTAACTATACTTATCCTTCTTGTCAGAATGTCGCTGACAATAGTTGTTCTTGGACTCATTGCCTAGATGATGACATCGGCTTTGTGGCCAGCTTAGTATCAGAAGCTAAGGATAATCTCTGTATAGACAGTGAGCGTATTTTTGCTGTTGGAGGCTCCAACGGGGGCATGTTTGTTTGGGATCTGGGTAGGGATGAGCGAACCGCCGACAGCTTTAAAGCCATTGCGCCAATAATAGGCTTGCCCCATCGAGGTTATCTGGCCGGGCCTAAAAAGGCCAATGGCCTTCCAGTTATTTCAATTACTGGCATGAACGACACTACAGTCCCACCAGGAGACTGGAATAATAAATCTTTCACGACCACGTCCAATGGCGAAGCGTTTTTTTATACTGGAGCCAGTGCTATTGCGGAGAGCTGGGGTAATGCCTTGGGTTGTGACACCTCTGTTCCGCCGGAGTTGGTTACACAGGACATTGCCCCTGACTTAGAATGTCGCAGCTGGGATTACTGTGGGGGAGGAGATATATTCCCTGGAATTCTTGATTGTAGAGGTGAGGACATGGGCCATGTGTATAATTTGGGGCAGTCATGGCCATTAATTATGGCCTTTTTCAATGATCAGTAATCCACGGTAGAAAAGAGAGAATACTTCTACACCAACGCTGACTGAGGTGCATATTTCATTTATACCTAAGGCGCTTAATCAAGTCATTCAAAGTCAGGGTTTTCGGTAAAGGTGTGAACCGCTTGATCCGCTGGAGACCATTCTGCTGCGCTTGAACTCCAAAAATTTGACATCACACTAACCCAAGACGAATTATTCAAAGTACCTGCTTTAATTAATTTAATACCGGGGTTCTCCTCTATAAAGCTCATTACAGGAGAGCCGCAATCACCACAAAAGCCTCTGCTTATGTGAGAACCTGCAGTACCAGTTACTGTGAAGAATTTTAAACTACCTTCTAGGGTTAGAGCTTCATCAGGAATCATGACAATCGTTGCTTTACCGCTACCGGTCGACTTTTGGCAATCTCTGCAATGACAGTGATGTGCCGATATCGCACTGTTCTGCAAAAAACTATAGTGTACTTTACCGCATAGGCAGCCGCCGTTTTGCATCATGTCTGGCATGCTTAGTTTCCTCGCAATAGATATTTAAACATTACCCTAATCATAACCAAATATCCGATCCAGTCAAATCAAGGCTAGGCCAGATCGAGGCTGCGACTGAAGATTGTTAGTTGGGGGTAGGAGGGTCAAATCTCTAGAGCTAGTAGATCTGTAGGTCGTAGTGGTAATAAATCTCTTTCATTGGAATAACTCGGAGGGGTATGTATTGTAAGACGCTAATCAATACGCGTACCATTGCGCCTCAAACAATACTAATAAAGCGGTTAGTTTATGTACTTGACGTTGGTTATCCTCATAGGGCTGCTAATAGGCTTGCTTATGACTACGGTTTGGAGTTTTACGCAGGTCGATGACGACAATGCAGACACAGATGCATGGCCGGTGAGTTTCATCAATAATAGTAAATTGGCCAACAATAAGAACGATAGACCCTACGTTCGCTCTGTCCGAGCTTTTTAACTATTTACCTCAACAACCATGACTTAGAATGCTTTTGAATCTAAATTCAGTGCTGACCGCGTCATAAATATGAAATTTAGCATTCAACAATTAAGTAAGGTAAAAAGATAAAGATTATGCTCAAACTATTTATTTATCTCATTCTTGTTTCGGTATCTGGCTTCAGTTTCGCTGAAGATACTGATCATGATGGATTACCTATAGTCGACGTTGCCGTCAGTAATGGTAGCTTTATGACCGTAGTTGCCGAACTTAGCAATACGGGCAAGTTAGATTCCTCACTCATGGACATTGTCAGTCAGCGTGCAATCACTCCTAGTATTGGCGGTCGTCCTCGGGTTCTCTACAATGTACTTATAATACCCCGTCTTAGTATTTCTGCCATTGGTATGAACACTTCATTAGCGGCCTTAAATCAGGACGTTAAAGCTAGCGCAGATGCTGTGTTGATGGTGGTAAAAAGTAAAAATGACTTTGAGTTAACGCGTCGATTCCGATCTATTAATGCGATCGCCGCGACTGTTACTCTAGAGGGCCTCAGAAAGTTAGCGTCAGATCCCTCAGTAGTGAGTGTTGGTTTAGATTCTGGGGGAAGAGGGGGGCTTATCCAGGCCATACCTCAGGTCAATATCGACTCTGTAAGAGAAAGCTATGGTTATACAGGCAGCGGTGTTGAGATTGCGGTGCTGGATACTGGGGTTGATACTGACCATATTGATCTGCAGGCGGTGATTGTAAGTCAAAAATGTCTCGCCGATGACTGCCCCCAGGGGCCGAATCAAGCCGAAGATGATAATGGACATGGGACACATGTCATTGGAATTATTGCCTCTCAGGGTAATCAGGGTCCAAAGGGCGGCTCACCGGGAGTAAAGATTCACGCAGTTAAGGTATTGGATAGCAATAACAGTTTTAGCGTTGCATCTGTTATCTTGGCTGGACTGGATTATGTAATTAATGAGCTACCTAATGTTGATCTCGTTAATATGAGCCTAGGGACTTATGACCGGTTTAGTTCCGATTGCGACGAAACCTACAGCTATACTCAAGCGTTTAGCTCAGCGATTAATACTCTCAGAGATCGAGGAATTATGAGCTTTGTATCAAGTGATAATAATGCGGACAGTGAGGCTGTTTCTGCTCCAGCTTGCATAGCCAAAGCGATTGCTGTGGGAGCCGTATGGGATACAAAGCCGATGGCTTGGAGGGGTGATTACTGCACCGATACTAAACCGGTTGCGGACCGGATGGCCTGCTTTAGTAATTCTAGTGTGTCACTAGATATATTAGCTCCCGGAAGTCCGATCACTTCAACGCGCAGAGGTGGCGGTACCATTACGTATTCAGGTACTTCTATGGCGGCACCCCTCGTAGCATCATGCGCAGCGCTAATGTTGGAATATATTCCTGAGTTAACTGCTGATCAAATTGAGAATGCGCTTAAGACTAGTGATGTCTTAGTGTCGGATGACACAGGCAGGACTTTCCCAAGATTAGATTGCCTGGCCGGTATAACGTCTCTTCGTGCACTTAACGATACTGATTCTGATAGTGTTAATGATTCGTTGGATAACTGTATTTCAGTACCAAATCAAGATCAGCTTGATACTGATGGAGATAAGTTAGGTGACGCTTGTGACCCTGATGATGACAATGATAATGTCCTAGATGACGATGATGCGTTTCCTCTGGATGCTACAGAAACTCTCGATACTGATTCAGATGGCACGGGTAATAATACGGATATTGATGATGATAATGACACTGTACTAGACAGTGATGATGCCTTCCCGCTGAATGCGGCAGAATCAGTTGATACAGACTCAGATGGCACAGGTGATAATGCTGACCAGTTTCCCGCAGATGCGCTTTACTCAGCTGATACTGATAGTGATGGCATGCCTGATGCCTGGGAAACCCAGTATGGACTTGATCCAAATGATGCTTCAGATGCGACAAGTGATCAGAATAATGATGGAGTAACAGCTTTAGATGAGTTCCTATCCGGAACTATTCCTTCAGGTTCTTTAGATCTCGACGGTAATGCTCAGTATGACGCTCTAACGGACGGTCTTTTGCTACTAAGAGGTATGTTTGGTTTAGATGGTGATGCCCTTGTAACGGGAACGGTTGCCTCTGATGCGGCATATACCGAATCAGTGGACATTGAGTCTCGTATTGCAACGCTTGGTGATCTTGCTGATATCGATGGCAATGGAGAAATAGATGCACTTACAGATGGTCTGCTCACTCTACGCTATCTGTTCGGTTTACAGGGCGATACGCTTATTAATGGGGTTGTTGCAGGTGATGCTACTAGAAAGACTGCAGAAGAGATTGAGGCTCACTTAGAGACCTTAATGCCTGCGCTTTAAGCCCATCCAGTCAAATCAAGGCTAGATCGAGGTGAGAGTTTTCACCTATGCAGATTGTTGTCGACTCAAGGGCAGTGGAGGGTTGATCCATGACTTTTGAACAACGCTATTCATCATCAGGCAAAATGGTCGTATTATCGTACCCATCAGGCGGATTTGGTAGCTGATAGTCATCACTTACTTTTGTTAATTCTTCGTCATATTCGCCAAGCCCATCAAAAGCGGGACGTAAAGTAATACTGTCATCAGTCGATGCTATAATGAATCTTGCGTAAAATAATTCCTGTTCGCCGCATTTTTCCGAAACTATAAATCCATAATCTAACCGAATATCACAAGACGAATTGTATCTTTGAAAACTTTTCTGGAGATGATTTATGGTCAAGACGTTACGGGTACGCACAGAACTCGAGCTGCTAAGTGTTATCCTCTGATATACTTCAATGCCACTAGGGGGATGCTCTCCAACAGTCCAAATGTCTGTGCTTGAGCGCCATACCCCTTGCCATTGCGCCAAAGAAATTGTTGGCGGTCGGGTGAAGGTAAATGCAAAGTCATCATCTCCCACCATACCCGGAATCGGGAAACTGAACGATTCACGCTCGTGATCTATTGCAACAATAAAAACTTCCGCGTCATCATTTAAGCGAATTTCAATTGTGGAATTATCAATCGCTATATAATCATTACTTATTTCTTCTTCTGGTCCATATTGCCAAAACGTTACTATGAATTTTTGATCGATAAACTTAGCTGTTAGCACAAAACTTTCGCCATCTGGTTCATCAAAATATTTACTGAACCAAACACCTTCGAGCACCTTGTTAAACCGAGCGTCTGCTTT
>ENA-ORXF01001091-ORXF01001091.1-marine-metagenome-genome-assembly--contig:-NODE-1091-length-18101-cov-12.617732_pt1 | contig 18101 bp, 17 predicted proteins | sample MGYA00237864_ERZ511476 | MGnify/ENA primary metagenome ERZ511476 (study PRJEB26306, sample SAMN06343908) | marine metagenome | isolation source: coastal waters | place: Atlantic Ocean: West Antarctic... | reverse complement strand
TATTTTGCCTGAGAATGATATATTTTTTATTTATATTTGGGGAGATAAAGGTTGTGGAAAATCTCACTTGGCCGAAGTAATTCAAAGTCAAAATATTACAATAATAGAGGATATTGACCAAGCAGACCAAAGCAATCAAATCAATATTTTTAATCTTTATAATGAGCATAAAGCTGCACATAAAAAATTATTAGTTACTGGAAATAATAACCCCAATAACATGATGTTAAGGGATGACTTAGCTAGCCGTTTAAGTTGGGGTCTGGTCTATAAGCTAAATGTTTTGTCAGATATTGAAAAAAAACTAGCTCTAAATCAATACTCTAAGGACAGAGGGCTTAATCTTAAAATTGAAATTATTGAATACTTACTTCGGTACTACAAAAGAGACCTTCATTCACTTATTGCAACCCTAGACGCATTAGACCGTTGGTCACTTAAGACTAAACGGCCTATTACTATTCCACTTCTTAAAGAAATGAATCAAGAAAATTTATTTAAATAAATTAAATTTTTCCTACCAAATCTAATGATGGTTTAAGTGTTTCAGCCCCTGGTTTCCAGGATGCAGGACAAACTTCGTTTGGATTAGCTTCAATGTATTGTGCAGCTTGAACTTTTCTAACCAAGTCTGCTGCGGAGCGTCCTATCCCTAAATCATTAACTTCCAGTGTTTTAATTTTACCTTCAGAGTTAATAATAAAAGTACCTCTTAATGCCAAACCTTCTTCTTCAATCATTACGTCAAAGTTTCTAGCTAATATTCCTGTTGGATCTCCAATCATTGGAAACCTTATTTTTTTTATCGATTCAGAAGAATCATGCCAAGCCTTATGACTAAAATGCGTATCTGTAGAAATAGCATAAACTTCAACATTTAATTTTTTTAATTCTTCATAATGATCTGAAAGATCACTTAATTCAGTTGGACAAACAAAAGTAAAGTCGGCGGGATAGAAAACAAATACGGACCAATGCCCATTTAAAGTTTCTTCGGTAATATCTACAAACTCTCCATACTCATCTTTTGCATGATAAGCCTTAGCATTGAAAGGCTTAATGCTGGTGTTTATTAATGAACTCATTATATAAATTTCCTTTTAATTTTTATTGAAAACATGATTTTAAGGAGATTATTTAATTTGTATAATTAATTATATATATATCATTAATAAATAATTCTTATTATAAGTTTGCTTTACTTATCTCGTAAATCTCTTTCTCTCTTTGAAGTTGTTTTAAACGTGACTCAACTCTAGATTTTTCATAAAAATTACCATCTCTGGCTCTTGCTGCCATATCCATTTGTACTATAGCTTCCTGTAAGTTGTAACTATAATAAAAAGATTCTGCAAGACTTTCATATTGCAAAAGCTGCCTTCCATTTAGCGAGTATGCTTTGGCTAATAATTTATATATCTTTGGATCACTCTGAAAAATACGAGTATAACTTTGTAAAAATTTAACAGCTTCCTTCACAGATTTTTTTTCAATTAAATAATTAGCTAACCCATAAACAAATGCTCGGTAATTTGGATATTTTATAAGAGCTTTCTTTATTGCTAAATATGCGTCATTTATATCACCTTTTTTAATTAAAATTTCAATATTTAATTGATCAATCATTGGGTTCTCAATTTTTTTATTCTTAATCCACTCCAACTCCCTTAAAGCTTCACTGAAATTTTCATTTAATAAATAAGCATATGCAAGGGCATACCTCTCTCCTAATTGATTTACATAGGTTTTATTTTTTATATTACTTTCCAGTTGTTTTTTCATTATTTTTTTATCCTGGAGAAATACTTTTATTTTCGCTTTTACAAAATGGAAACTTGGGTCATCTAAGCGCTGTTTATATGGATATTCTGTTAAACGATTCTCAATATCGCTTATACGTTCTGAAGTAATTGGGTGTGTCCTAAGAAATGAAGGAGCTCCCCCCATTGAATATTGGTTACCTTTTTGCAAAGTTTTAAAAAAATCAATAGAGCCCCTCACATCAAAACCCGCTTTATGGAGGATTCCAATACCAACACGATCTGCTTCTTTTTCATTTTGCCTAGTAAAGTCTAATACAGTTTGAACTCCCAATGCTTGTGATGCAGTTAATGCTCCTCTTGCCAGTTCAGGATTTGATCTAGCCAATAACAATGCTAATCCTAAGCCAAGATAAGATTTAAAAGAATCTTTTTGAAGTTTTCCTATTAATCTGGCTATGTGCCGTTGGGTAACATGTGCAATCTCGTGACTAAGAACGCTAGCAAGTTCTGATTCAGAATTTGATGATAATATAAGGCCAGTATGAATACCGATTACGCCACCTAACATTGCAAATGCATTTATAGATCGATCATTTACTACAAAAAATTTTATTCCACCTCCTGAATAATCACTTGATTTCACTAATTGATTTGTTAACCCATATAGGTAGTCCTCAATTTCAACATCGTTAATAATACTAGGGCTCTGATGAGCTTGCTGAAGTATTTGAGTTGCAATAATTTTTTCTTCATGCCCCCCAATTACTGTTTCACTATAGTCACCTAAATCTGGAAGCTCATTAGATAAACATATTTTGGAAATAAAGAAAATATAAAAAAGAAAAAATTTCATCATTTTATTTAAAGTTATTATGCTATTTAATATATAAATTAAGTATTATAAACCTATGCTCACACATATTGATAAAAATGGGAATGCTAAAATGGTGGATATATCTGAAAAAAAAAATACAGATAGAATCGCAATAGCATCTGGCTTTATTGAATTAAATAAAGAAACTATTAAATTAGTTGAAATTGGAACCCTGAAAAAAGGAGATGTATTAACTGTTGCGAAAATTGCAGCGATTCAAGCTGCAAAAAAAACATCGAGCTTAATACCTCTTTGCCATACAATTAATTTAAATGAAATTGATATTAAATTTAATATAGATACTCGAGAAAATAAAATTCATTGTCAATCAACTGTTAATTGTTCAGGTAAAACTGGGGTAGAAATGGAAGCACTTACTGCCGTATCGGTTGCGCTTCTGACTATCTATGACATGTGTAAAGCATCAGATAAAAATATGATAATTTCGGAAATTAAATTATTAGAAAAACATGGTGGTAAATCTGGAATCTGGGTATCTAAAGAATAAGTATTTATAAATGAATTAATTTAATTGTTGGATTATTCGATTTGCAATAACTTTTGGATCAATTCTATTTATTTGGTAATCCTTATCCTGTGTCCATAATGCCCTTTCCCCCCATGGTTTATACCTAAGAGGCTCTCCAATTCCAAAAATTGTAAAGGATTGTATTTTTACAGCACTTGCTAAATGGCCTAATCCAGAATCATTGCCAACATAAAAATTAGATTTTTTAATGATTGCAGCTGTTTCTAAAATATTATAATGGCCACAGCAATCAATAACTTTTCCTTTATACTTTGAAATAAACTCTTTAGATAAAATAGCATCCGTTTTATCTCCAACTAAAATAATTACATCAAAGTAATCTTTTAAGCATTCTGCTAAACAAATAAATTTAGAAACAGCCCAAATTTTTCCCTCAAAATTTGCACCTAAACCGAGCGTTAGAGCTCTATGTTTTGAGAATTCCTTAAAAATTTTTATTGAAAGTTCTTTTTCATGATTTGAAAGCCAAATATTTGTTAAAGGTGGCTTTACGTTAATAATTTTTTTCACTGATAAAAAATGTTTTTCAACACTATGGAGACTCTGACCTAGTTTATTTGAAATTTTAAAAAATTTGTTCTTTGCTTTAACAAAATATAAAAGAGCATCTGATCTTAAATCAACAGCTAAATCGTAATTCTGTTGTCTTAAACGTCTTAATAAAAATAAAATGCCGTACAAACCTAAATTTTTATCTTTTTCAAAAAAGTTGCCCATATACGGACAATATTTAAAAATGATTCTAGATCGATTATCTCCAACAATATCAATAATGGCATTTGGGTACTTCAGATGAAGTGATTCAAGGGTTGGTATTGTTAAAATTACATCCCCTATATTTGATAATGTTATAAATAAAATTCTTTTAACATTTGTATCTTTTATGAAAATTTTCATCTTAATAATTTTATAAATTATTTTTCTTGTGATTCATAACCCTTGTGCCTATCATAATTCCAAAGATATTGTGTTGGTGCTTTTTTAATTTGCTTTTCTAAAACTTGATTTAGCTTACTAGGGCTTGATACTTTATTTGGAGAAATTATTTTAAAGTAAATATTAAAACCCCTACCTATGCTTAATCTTTTACCAAAAGCCATTATTACTGTTGCACCTGTTTTCTTAGCCAATTTGCTGACTAAAACCATAGTATAGGCTGGACGTCCAAAAAATTCTGCCCATTCACCTTCTCCTTTATTGGCTGCCTGATCTGGAAGTATTCCTACAGCCTCACCTTTTCTTAGAGCTTGTAAAATTTTCTTGATGCCAGCTTTATTAGTTGGTGCTAAAGTATTAAAGCCTTTTTGTCTCCCTTCTTTAATCAATGCTCCTAACCATTTCTGTCTTGGAGGTCTATACAATATAGTAAGTGGGTATTTTGATCCATAGTAAATAGATGTAATTTCATAACAACCTAAATGGGGGGTTAAGAATATTATCCCTTTTTTTTTGGTATGAGCTTTTTCTATTTCTCTGACACCTTCTACGTTTTTAATCCAGTCTAAAATTCTTTTTTCTTGACTTGACCATATAGCGATACTCTCTATTATTGTTTTACCTGTTTCTCCAATATTTGCTTTTATCGCTCTGTTCAATTTATTTTTATTTTTATAAATTTTTGCGGAAGATAAATTTTTTACCAATAAGTACCTACTTTTTTTATTAATTACATGGAAAATATATCCAAGAATAATTCCTACTAATTGAACTAATAAAAGAGGGATTCGTGAAAATAAAAATTTAAAAATATTGAAATAAATTTTATTCATTATTAAATTTTTTATCTTTAAAGGTACTTAAAAAATAAAAATATTTTTTTAAAAGTCCCTCTTGAAGTTTAAATATGCCTCGTGTAATTGGATATATTAATTTTTCCCATCCCGTTACTTTATTTTTTTCAAACCTTCCATCTCCAATAGCAGATTCGAAACTTTTGTCCCATGATGATATTGCCGGCTGAATAGTTAAAACCTCTAATCCGGACCTCCATGGTAAACCCATAATAGTATCAATAGGGCAGGAAATATTATTCATAGATTTAAGTAGTTTTTTTGCTCCTGAATAGGATATTACATAAGCATAAGCTCCGCCAGGTGAGGTAGCTAATCTTGTCAAATAAAAGTTTTTATATATTTTAATAATCTTTCTTTGCATTAATTTAGCTATTTTTGGCTTACCTAAAAATCTCACAGCTTCCCACGGATAATGACAATTAATTAAATTTTCAATCACTATTCTAAAATCTTTTTGCAAAGTAACGTCATCTTCAAATATCAATGAAATTGATATTTTGTTTTTAACAATTTTTTCTAATACTGCTCTATGTGACAAAAAGCAACCCAATTCACCAGGCGCTAAATCTTTTCCATAACAAAGTCTTCTTCTTAAACCATGATAATCTTTATGCTGCATTAAATTTGTCTTTCTTGCATCTATTGCATCAAAAAATTCAAAATTTTCACACACACCATTAAGTTTCTTTCGAATAGTTTTTCGTCTTAGAATTTCATGTGGGAGGCTTATTACAAAAGTATGTATAGAGTTTATTTTTATATTCATTTTAAATTATTCTCTCATACTCTTACAAATACTGATATAGAATTAGATACTCTTATATAATGTTTTTTTTACTCAGTTTAAATATGTTAAATAATAATCAAAATTGGACTCCCCCATCTTCTATTGAAGAAAAAATTAAAAAATTCTTAATCCCTGGAAAGCTTTACTTAAATCAGGATAAAATAACTAACCGATGCTGAATAATATTTCCGCCAAATTTAAGCATTTGCTTCCTATAAGTTTACCTCTGCTATTAATTTTTTATAGGGGTATAGCAGATGTTACAGTTTTACTAATAGGTCTTGTTTTTTTGTACCAGTCTTATAAGTCAAATAATTGGCAATGGGTTAAGCAACAATGGTTTATATTCAGTTTAATTTTTTGGCTTTATTTATTATTAATTAACTCCCCGTTAAGTATAAATTCTTCGGAAAGTGCTCTATATTCCCTTGCATTTATAAGATGGCCACTTTTTGCAATGGCTATCAGTATGTGGCTTCTGAACAATAATGCCTCTCAAAAATATTTTTTAATCTCTTTGGCTGCTACTTTCTTTTTTATAACACTAGATGTTTGGTGGCAATATTTTTTTAATTATGATTTTTTTGGCAATCCAAGATATTCTTTTACCCCTGAAAGACTTACTGGGCCTTTTAGAGATAACCCTATGCCAGGAATTTTTATGGCTAGATATTTTTTCCTTCTTTTATATCTTGGATATTTTATTAAATATATTCAAACGCCAACTAAGAATACATCTTTTATTTTTCTAATACTTTTGCTTGGTACATTATCTATTTATATAACTGGTGAAAGAATGGCTTTAATTATTTTTATCAGTGGAGCAAGTTTAGTAATTATTGGTCTATTTCTTGAATATATTAAAATTAGAAAACATATATTTTTTGGTTTATTTTTAATCGTTAGTTGTCTTGCGATAGCCCAACAAGCATTTCCCAATTTAAATGATCGAATGATTACTGATTTATTACATAAGCTTTCAAATTTTAGCTCTTCTGATTATATGCTAGTTTTTAAAAGTGCTTATGCTGTTTGGATGGAAAACCCAATATTTGGAATAGGTTTTCACCAATATCGAGAAGGTTGTATTGCTCTTGGCTATTGGGGAACTAGCGGAGGCGTTTGCATGCACCCTCATAACATATCTCTTGAACTTTTATCTGAAACTGGAATAACAGGTTTTATACTTTATTATTTAATAATAATTTCTGTTGCCTTTAGCTTAGTTAAGGACTTTCTCCATAGCAAAAGCTGGCTATTACTTTTTCTTTCTTTGAATTTACTATTTATAAGTTTTTTCCCTTTAATCGGAGGCATGAGTCTCTTTAACAATTGGATTGGTGCAATAGTATGGCTATTTATTGGGTGGGCACTTGCTATACCCAAAAAGAACTAAATTAACTTTTTAATCAATCTCCGAACTCTACTAACTGTTAAATCTTTTAGATTCTCTGACTCTAAAATTTGAAAAGGCTTTCTTGCTAATTCGGATTTTGTTGCAGAAGTTGTTGGTCCAAACAATGCAATACCTGGCTTTCGCAAACATGAGGCGATATGACTTGGTCCAGAATCATTTCCTATTACAAATATAGATTTTTTTATAATTCCTGCCACATCTATTAAATCTAAATTCTTAAACTTATGCCCTGGAATACTATTCTCAAGATCTAATTCATCAGGGCCAAGTATACTTACAACTTTAAAATCTTCTTTTATTAATTTCTCAGCTAGTTCTTTATAATAAGGCCATCTTTTTTCTTTATGCTTTTTAGATGAGCCTGGAATCAAGACAATGTAAGGGCCTATAATATTTCTCTTTTTAAGAAGTAATGATATATCTTTAGCCATCCATGTAATATTCGGTTTTAATATTTTGTTAAATGGAATACCACAATCATTTAGCATATCAGCTAACCCTTGAAGCCCTGATATTGGATGATCTTTTCTCTTTGTTGTAATCCACGTGGGTGATGTTACTAATGCTTTATACAGGAGAGTTCTTTGTGAATTTTGTAAATCAAACACATGACTAAAATGTAAATTATCTATTTTATGAATTAGTTGAAATATTTTTCTTAAATTCCAAAATTTAACTCGATTATCAACAATTACTTTATCTATGTATGGGCTTAAAAGCATTAAATTCTTGTAAGAAGAGGATGTAAGCAATATTAGATTTGCATTTGAATAGCAACGCTTAATGGTTCTAAATATTCCATCAGATTGAATTAAATCACCGAAAGCACCATGCTTAATAATTAATATATTTTGTTTTTTTAATTTCATTTAAATAATCTTAAGTCACTACCCTTTTACCTCTAATACCTTCGTATAAATAGCTAAAATATTTCGGACAAATACTTTTTCTGTATAAAATTTTTGAAATTTATTATAGCCATTATTTGCTAGTTTTTTTGCTAGCTTCTTATTATTAATTATTTCATTTACTGATTTTGCAAATTCTTCAGTATTATCAATCTCAACTAATATGCCATCTTTCCTATGAGATATTATCCCTAAGGGTCCTGGTGCTCTGCATGCGACTGTTGTTTTTTTTGCAGCCCAAGACTCTATTGTAACAGCGCCAAATGAGTCATTACGTGATGGGAAAACACATATATCTGCAGTTGCCATTAATATTTCTTTATCTTCCCTCCACCCTAAAAACTTAACTCGATCATCAAGTCCAAGTCTTGAACTTTGCAATTTTAATTCCTTTTCTAAAGGTCCTGAGCCTGCTATCCATAAATATGCATCTGGTATTTTAAGCATTGCATCTAATAAAATATTAATACCTTTAACAGGATGAAGTCGAGATAATGAAAGTAGTAATGGCTTATTATTAGGCGTACTAAATTTAGCTCTATTAATTGTCTTTAATTTATTTTTTTTAGTATAGATAGGTAATTCATATATATCTTGTTCATTAATACCTTGCTCAGCTATATGGTTTTTTAAGTCGCTAGTTAGAGCAATATGATAATCACACCTCCTAAATCTTTCAACGCCCCGATAGCCACTATGCCACCCAATATTTATATGCTTTCCATCAACAGAGAAACTAGAAGCCCTACCCATCCAGTAATGGATAATATCAGGCTTAAATTCATTTATTGCTTTATTAATAACTATCTGTGTAGGCCATTTAAATAATTTACCAAATGATGCAGTGGAATACAAAAATTTTAAATCACTTATTTTTTTAACTCTTTTTTTGTTTCGGTTATTAATGATTATGTATTGATTAATCTTTTTATTTTTTAAAGCCTCTATTGCATCTATAAAAAATTCTTCAGCTCCGCCTTCTCCAGCTCCAGCCATTATTTGTAGTATTTTCATTTTAAATTTTAAGAATAAATGGTATAAATCGGCCTAATCTTCTTTGCCAATCTATCCATTTTCTCTTTGGTGAATAATTATGGTTTTTACAATCTATCAATGTTACCGATTTACATTCAGATAATGTATGAAGGCCATCGGAGTAGTTCTTATTTAAATTAGGCTTTATCGATCTTACGCTTGTTGCTTTAAAGTCATGCTCAGTTAATTTTTCAATCTTTAAAATATTAATTTCTCCACCATAAGTCTTTTTACAATTTTGAACTGGTAAATGAATTAAGTTATCATTAATAAAAGGGGTTCCCCCAGGTCGACTATTTTCAATATCAACTATTACTGGATTCTTTGGATGCTCTTGCCAACTACTTAAAAGATCGTCTGCAAACGCAACGTGTAATTCTTTAATTGCGCGTCCATTAGGCCCTGGTAAGGAATAGAATATCCACCATCTTTTTTGATACTTAATTAAACTTGGATCTATCATTGGCACATTGTTCATGATTTCTTTAATTTTTTCCCATTTTTGTGGAAAGTTCTTAGCTTCATATATAAATGTTTTACCGGATTGGCTAGATTCTGGGATCATATATATTTTATTCTTATGTTGAACTATAAATGGATATGATAAGTGAGACTTATTTGATAAAACATGATGAAAATCAATTCTTTTTAAATCCTTATCAAATACAAAACAATCAATTTCTCCTTTTTTAATTCTGTAATCTAATGCCTCAACAAAAATATATAATTTATCATCTTTCCATATCCCAAATGGATCAGCATAGAATTGATAAGGTTTTTTTGGGTATATCCAGACAACATCTTTCTTGCTCTTATTTTTAATAAATGTAGATATCTTATTATTTATAATCCCAACAACCCAAATATCCGTTTTATTATTTTTATTCACATCTTTATCCTAAACACTTTTATACACTTTCAATGTATTGTCTAGCATTGCTTTTAAACTAAATGATTCAGAAAAATGGACTTCTGGTGGTTCGATGATCCACTTTGAAGCCAAATTGGTTGCTTGCAGTAAATTTCTTTTCTTAATTCTTCCCTGTGGAAAAATTTCTTGTAATTGTTCTCCGACTCCGCCATGGTCATAGCCAATTACTGGCACACCAAGCTTTAATGACTCCATAGTAGTCCTTCCAAAAGCTTCGGGTTCTATTGATAAAGAAAATACAATTTTCGATATTGACATAATTTCTCTTAAGTCAGATCGATGCTCAATAAATAAAATATTTTTTCTGACATCTAATTCCTCTACTTTTTCTTTCAATTCTCTTAAGAAATATTTCTTATCTGATTGTACATCGCCGACTATCAATCCAATTATATTTGAATGTTCTTGTTTTAATTTTGCAATTATTTCTATAAAGTCTTTTTGCCCCTTCCATCGAGTTATTCTGGCTGGCAATGTTAATAGAATTTTGTTCTTTGTATTTGGATAGCTTTTATTCCATTTACCAAGCCACAATTTGTCTGGTTTATGTAAATATGGAAACTCATGAGAATCAACGCCACGATAATTTAAAAATAATTTCTCTGGATTTATTTTGTAATTTCTTAGTACATATTTTTTGATTGTTTCTGATATGACAATGACCTTATCTCCCTTTGTCATTACCTCACTATAGAAATTTACAGAATATGGACCATGAACTGTTGTTATAAATTTTGGCCTCTTTTCGATAGGAATAATTTTTAGAGCAAAAAAACAGACCCATGCTGGAAATCTTGATCTTGCATGCACAATATCTACTTTATTATTTTCTATAAATCTTGCTAATGTTAAGACATATCTTAATGTAAATAAAGATTTTTTGCCTATTGGCCATTGAATATGGGTACTTCCATCTTTTACGAGCTGCCTTTTCATTCTCCCGCCACCAGAAATCACAATTGAATTATGGTTCTTATGGACTAGATACTTTCCGACTTCAAGAGTTCCTCGTTCTACTCCTCCCGAATTTAATTCTGGGATTATTTGTAATACAGTTAATTTTTTTTGTTTAGTTTTTATCATGAAAATTATTTATTTTAATAACGCATTAAATGATTTTATTATCTTATTTTTTAAATATTTTTTAGCGACTTTACTATTTTTTACATAATATTCATAATTCTTTGAGATTTTAATTATGGCAGATGAATACTCACTTGCAGTATCTACAGATATTGCATTATCAAACCTTACTAAATCTTTCATTGATGTACCTTTTCTATTAATTATTGGCTTTTCTAGAAAAATTGCATCGGTTATGAATCCAGATCCAGTGTATTTATATTGAATATTTGAATATGGCAATAAAAAAATATCAATTGATTTAAGTAGGAGAATAAATTTTTGATTATCTTCAGCTCCGTATACATACTTAACTTTGACAGAGCTAGAAATATATCTACTTAAAAATTCATTAATCTTAAATAAAAATGTTCTTTTATTTTTATCTTTACTCAACTGAATTATGAAAGTTATTTTAAATTCTTCTTTATTAACTCTAAAATACTTTCTTAATTCTTTTATAATTTTTGGAATTGTAAATATTCCTTTTGAGCGCCTCGGTCCTCCTAAGCAACCAATATATATAATCTTTTTTTCATTTTCAGGATGTATTTTAAAATTATAATGAATTGATACGGGTAATACTAAATCTCCTGTGCACATAATTCCCAAATCATTCTTAATTTTAGTTGATAACTCCACTGTTTCTGTAAATAACTTTACTAATCCTTCATTAACCAATTTTGAAAATTTGATTATTATTGGTTTGGGTAAATTTTCTATAAAACCAATATCGTGAATTCTAATCAATGGCATTAGGGTTGGTGGGAAAATATTTTGCGAATACAGATACGTTATTAATGCTATTTCTAATCGCCTTGCAGAAGGTATGATAATTTTATTAAATTGTTTAAAATTATGATTTTCTAAAATTTTAACTAATGCATTTCCAGATTTATTGATATATTCAAATTGCTCCTCACCCTCTTCTTTTAGGTTAAGTCTTGGCAGTTCAGAAATTACTTTATTATCAAAAGGCATGCTATCTTTATTAATACCTTTACAAGATATTACAATTGATTTTTTATTACCTATGAGATCATTTATTGCATTTATTTGTGTTCTTTCATGCCCAATGGCAGAAAAAAGTCTTCTCTCTAAAATTATTATACTTTTATCCATTTTGTTTATTTTTTTTTAATTTACCATTGCTAATAAAATTTTGCTTTATCCAATTTGCACATTTTTTTGCTTGATTTGGGAAAATTTTTAATTTATTTTTATTTTTATAGGTTCCGTCTTGATCGTAAAATATGAAGCCTTCTTTTTTTAAAATATCAAGACTAGTTCTTTTTTTATTTTTTTTATAAAATTTATTTTTTGGCAATTTTATAATTCCAACTAATTGACCTGCTGTTAATGATTCAGAAATCATCGATATTGAATCTTCAGTAATCCATGCAAATTTTGCCACACTCATTCTGTCCTTTACCCAATTTTGATTTTGATTTTTTGAAAACGATATTTTTAAATTTTTCTTATAATTTAAAGAAATATTATTAAGACTAGTCTTTAGTTTTTTTATGTTTAAAGAAAAATCTTCTGGTGTTCTTCTGGAGGTAGTTAGTTCAAATTTAATATTTGGATTATTAATAACTAATTGCATTATTTGCTTCAAAACAGAATCTGCATCCCAAATAAAAGTTTTTGAAATTCCTCCAATTAATATTAGTCCTTTATTTGATTTTTTCTCGCATTTATTAATAACACCACATAGTGCACCCTTGGTTCTATAAACTAATCCTTTTCCATTATATTCATCATGATTTGGAATTATGCAAAGATCAAACCAATGAACCGGGATACTGGGCTTCATAATCACTATCGATTTTCCTCCAAATAAAAATTTGGCTATTAGTATACTTAAATGTACCCTGTGTCCAACCCCTACTATTAAATCTGGTCTAGGTAGTTTTATTAATTTTCTTATATTTATAAGGATTGTGATTATTAAATTAGTTATAGGAATATTTAATAATTTTATTTCTAGATTTAATGATTTAACTAGAGCTAAAGATTGCTTTTCATGACCAATTTTTCCATCAAGAAATCTCCATACAATAATTTCTTTTTTTAATCTCATATTCTTGATTCTACCAACAAATCATTTATTATTTCAGCAGATTTTGGAGCCATAGTTATCCCATATCGAAAATGTCCTGAATTAATATATAGATTTTCAAAATTATCATCTTTACCGATGATTGGAATATTTTCTTTTGAGCCCGGCCTAAATCCTGCCCAATGGTTCTCCACTAAAATATTTTTTAGTCCAGGTATTAGTTGTTCTGCTTTTTTCTTTAGATAGTCTATTGATTCAGGTTCGACATTGGCATCAAAGCCAACCTCCTCTGCTGTGCTTCCAGCTATTATCACTCCATCTTTTCTTTGTAAAATATAAAAATCATCTGAATAAAGTATATGATTTATTTTTAAAGATGAGGCTTTGTATTGAATCATTTGACCTCTAACAGGATAAATCTTTTTTTGGTATTTTGCTTGAATCATGGATGTCCAAGCACCTGAAGTAACTATAAAGTAGTCTGCCTCAATTGAATTACCATCTTTTGTTGGCCATTTATTTAATGTTTTCTTTTCCGCCCGAATCGGGCATAGCTCTGTATTTTCAATAACATTAATTCCTACTTGGCTTAGATACAACCTAATTGCCTTCATTAGCCTTGGAGGTCTTATTTGAGCTACTGAAGGAAATAAAATAGCTGAGGATTTTTGAAATGTGGAATTTTGGATTTTATAATCGTGGTTTCTTGCCCATTGATAGATATTATTTTTACTATGGGGTGGAATCAGCTTGATGCCAGATCTATTAAATTCTGGATCTATCCCTGTATCTCTAAATAACTTTCTTGAAAATTCTTCATAAAATTCAGAAGAATTTAAGCATAGGTTATAAACTTCTGCTGAATATAGCCATGGCATGAGTGGAAATAAAATACCCGCCCCTGCCCATGAAGATTCTTTACCAATTTCATTTTTATCTACTATAACAACTGAAAATCCACTCTCTCTTAATTTAATTGCTGAAAGACATCCAATAATACCGCCACCAATAATTGCAATTTTTTTACTCAATTATTTACACACCATTTATTGAAAATTTTTCGAATTCGATTAGGTCTCTTGGCAAGCCTAAAATCACTATTACATCTCCCCCCTTAAGTCTTATATCTAATCTTGCTTCAATATCTTCCAACATATTTGGCCTTCTTAGATGCTGTATTTCAATATTAAACTTATCGAATGGTATTTCATTAATTTGCTTATTTAATAAATACAAATTATTTTTAATTTCAATTGAATGAAGTTGTAATTGATCTTGGCCTTGCAAGTCATCGCCTGCTTCCGAAGAGCCCATAAAGTAACCGCGAAAGATTTTATATCTTTCATTTCTAAAAGCGCGTATTTTCTTTATAACTCTTGCTAGTGGCACATCTAATATAACAAGAGCATGGGATGCTAGCATTAAACTGCTTTCTAATACCTCTGGAACTACATCTGTTGCTCCGGCATCTTGAAGCTGTTGAATTGATGATTCGTCACGAGTTCTAACAATAACAGGTAAATCTGGGTATATTTCACGAATGACATTTAATACTTTTAATGAAGATCTGTCATCAGAATATGCAATTACCAAAGCTTTTGCTCTTTCAATGCCAGCCGCTCTTAAAACAACTCTCCTACTAGCATCTCCATACATCACTTTTTCTCCAGCATTTGCTGCATCGTTCACACGATTTAAATCCATATCAATTGCAATAAATGAAATATTTTCTTCCTTAAGAAACCTTCCTAAATACTGGCCCCCTCTTCCGTAGCCACATATAATTACATGCCCACTAAAATCTTCACTGGATGCTTCTATTTTATTTACTAATTTTTCACTATTTTTTAAATATTCTTTCGATATATATCTAGCAATGCGGCCATTAAATGGAATAATAAATGAGGCAAATAGCATTGATAACAAGCATACTGATAAAATAATCTGAAGTATGTCTCCAGATATAAGGTTTTGCTCTTGGCCCAATGCTAGAATTACGAAACTAAATTCACCAGCTTGTCCTAAAATTACTCCTGACCTAATTCCAACACCTAATTCATATTTAAATAGCTTAGCTAAATAAGTTATAACTGTCGCTTTGAAAATAGTGTAAACAAAGAATAATAAAAATATTGTAGGATAATATTCAATAAGGACCTCTATATTAAGCATCATGCCAATACTAATAAAGAAAAGTCCTAATAAAATATCCCTAAAAGATGCTATGTCGGACTCAACTTGATATCGGTACCTTGTTTCAGAAATTAACATGCCTGCCAGAAATGCTCCTAAAGCATAAGATAGTCCCGTCAGCTTCGTTACATAAGCAAAGATAAGAGTAATCATTAAAACATTAAGTACAAATAATTCTCTTGATTTTTGTTTAGCAACTATTCCAAACCAGAAGTTCATCACGGGTTGTCCAACTCTAAAAAGAATAAAAAGTAAAACTATAATCTTAAATAACGACATCCATAACACACTGTATAGGTCAACTACCTGTGAATTAAAAACTGGGATTAAGATTAAAATAAAAATTACAGCTATATCTTGAAATAATAAAATTCCAATAGATAGCTGACCGTGACGACTATTAAGATCGATTCTTTCCATTAATATTTTAGATACAATTGCAGTGGATGACATCGTTAATGCTGAGCCAATAATAAATGCTGCTGCAAGATCTAACCCCAGGAAAGTTGAAAATACCATGGTTGTCGCAAGAGTTATGGCGACTTGAGCACCGCCTAGTCCAAATAAAATATGTCGCATAGAATTTAATTTAGGCAAACTAAACTCTAAACCAATTGTGAACATAAGAAATACAATGCCAAACTCAACAAAATGTCTACTTGATTCAGAATCAGGTAATACCCCCAATGCATATGGGCCTAGGATCAAGCCCACAACAAAATAAGCTATCATAGGAGGTAGTCTTAAATATCTAAATAAGGCCACCATAAGAACGGAGCTGACCAATAAAAGAATAATTAATTGGATTGATTCAAACATAAATTATAAGCAATTTCATATATAACTTTATTCTACTATCAAACCCTTTTATACTTATAAAATAAATCATATTTGAAGAAGGCTAATGAATAAAAATTCAGATCAGATTATTAAGCTTGCACAAGAAGTTCTCGCTATCGAGTCAGAAGAAATTCTTAAGGTAAGCAAGAATATTTCTAATAACTTTAGCGATGCTGTCAATGAAATCCTAAACTGTAGCGGGAGAATTGTAGTGAGTGGTATGGGGAAATCAGGCCATATTGCAAGAAAAATTGCCTCTACTTTTGCAAGCACTGGGACGCCAGCTTTTTTTATGCACCCAGGCGAAGCAAGTCATGGTGATCTAGGCATGATTACGCAAGAAGATATTGTCATCTTTTTTTCTAACTCAGGACAGAGTAACGAGCTAATATCCATTTTGCCCACAATAAAAAGAATAGGGGCTAAGATTATTGGTATATCTGGTAATGCCAATTCAGAATTAGCTAGTCAAACTGATATTCATATAAGTGCTGCTGTTACTAAAGAAGCATGCCCTTTGGGTCTTGCTCCAACTGCAAGCTCGTCTGTTTCATTAGCTCTAGGTGATGCACTTGCATTATGCGTTCTAGATTTAAGAGAATTCACTGCTGAAGATTTTGCTAGATCTCATCCTGGTGGAAATTTAGGTAAGAACATATTGATAAAAGTAAAAGATATTATGCGTATTGGAGAAAATATCCCATCTATTAATATTAAATCTTCGCTAAAAGAGGCAATAGAAGAAATATCTAAGAAAAAAGTAGGCTTCACAGGGATAGTAAATAACGAAAATAAATTAATGGGGATATTAACTGATGGGGATTTGAGAAGAGCCTTGCTTAGTAACAAAAATATTGATTCCTCAATTGAGGATTGTATGACAAAAGATCCAATTACCCTTAATGGCGCTGAGATGGCTGTTGAAGCTGTAAATATAATGGAAAAATTTAAGGTCAACTGTTTCCTTATAACTGATAATAATAAAAAAGTTATTGGAATGTTAAATATCAATGATCTTTTTGAATCAAAAGTAATCTAGTAACAAATGGTAAATAAACTTTCGACAATCTTTGTATTATTGCTCATCTTTATAATCGCCTTAATTACTTATTGGCTTAAAATTGAAGTCGAAAAAGAGCTATTAATTAAAAATAAAAATAATGCTAGTGGTCCTGAATTTTACTTAAAATCTTTTAACAGCATACAAACAAAAAAAAATGGTGATGTAAAATTCATACTTAGTGCCAAAAATATGGAACAATTTGATTATGCTGAGTATGCTATTTTAAAAGAACCACTCTTCACAAGATATAAAAATAGTAAACCACATTCATTCATAAAAAGTAATGCTGGAAAAGTCATCAGTGATGGTGATAAATATTTATTTACAGATAATGTTATTTTAACTAGAGTTAAAACTAAGAAAAAAAGAGAAATGAGGCTTTTTACAGATCAATTAGATATATTACCGAATATAGATATTGTTTTAACAAAGAAGCCAGTCAAAATAATACAAGAGCCAAATATAGAGATTTATGGTATCGGGATGAAATATAATAATAAAGAAGGAATTGTAAAGCTATTAAGTAATGTTAAGGTTCATTATGGTAGCCCTAGAAGAAATGAAAAAATTCAATAAATATAATTTAACTGTAGCTTTTGTCAGTACAGCATTATTATTAGTATCTTCTGTTACTCTTTCTGAGGAAGCTGATAGAGACAAAGATATTGAAATTGAATCAGATATGATGACTGTAGACGATGCTAAAAGCATTAGCATCTATAAAGGTGATGTAATAATGACACAAGGTACATTAGTTATTAAA
>ENA-ORXF01001088-ORXF01001088.1-marine-metagenome-genome-assembly--contig:-NODE-1088-length-18133-cov-3.833629_pt1 | contig 18133 bp, 5 predicted proteins | sample MGYA00237864_ERZ511476 | MGnify/ENA primary metagenome ERZ511476 (study PRJEB26306, sample SAMN06343908) | marine metagenome | isolation source: coastal waters | place: Atlantic Ocean: West Antarctic... | reverse complement strand
TGATGGCGGCTTAATTCCTGATGTGCCTCCAGTTATAGATGAAATAACTCAGCTAGTTGCCAGAGAAGGCTTACAAGGCGTTGTAAACAATTTTAATACTGAGGTATCTCGGTACAAATCTACATATTCAGATATTTGGGACATTCTTTTTGTTGAGAACTCTCCGATGAATATTTTCTCCGATATTCTTGTCGATGCGGACTTCGGTCGCTACCAATTGGGCTATACCCCCGCATCCTTAAACACTATCCCAACAGCAGAATATAATGTGTTCCCACTTGGTCCGTATGCCTTTGGAAGCGACATTGATATAACTGGCATTGCCAAAGAGGGCTCAACCAAAAACCCATTTGGCGGCGGCGAAACAGCCGACGACGCACTTTTTGAGCAACTGGTCAAGGATTTAGAGCCATATGTTGCATCTTCTACCCACACATTTGGAAATAAGATGTTCAAAGCACCCTTTGCCAAAAGCACAGGCGGCGCAAAAACCCTTGGGCACACGGGCGATCAAGTCGGGACATTTGATGCCACCAATGGAATTTCAGGAGCACGAGCATATGCATATTTGTTAATGAAAGAAATGGATACCTACCAAGAACGCGGTGATGCGGATAACCCAAGCACTAATCCATATTGGGACGAAGTTTTCAATGGTCAAGACAACCAATTATTCGATCTCACGGTTAGCTATGATGATGCCAACGTGACTGTGAATATTAAAACTTATTTAGGAGAAGCTCCAGAAGCCATTGTCAGAGATAGTGGGTGGAACAATCGTATTGTAGAAGTAGAAGTAAACGACGGCTCAGAAGCAAAACCTTTGTCTCTTAAACAAACATCTGAGGATTATTATGTAAGTGCCAATGCTGCTTTCCTTGGAAGACAAGTTTCAACCGGCAGACTGGATACACAGGAGTATAAATATTTTAATTTATCATTTGGTTCACTTACAGATGTAACAAATCCAGAGCTAACCTATGGGGTGCGCTCCAATGCAGAAGTAACTGATGACATTTATAATGCAACAGGCGGCCGCTTTACTGATATTGCTTCTTCTGGAACAACTACTGCTCCCGACATGATAAAAGATATTTTAGAAGATTTTGCAATTCACATAGCTGAAGGAAAGTATTCTACAGAAAACAGTCTTGACAATATATCCCTATTATATCCAAGCAATGACATTTTAGATTTTTCGGGACTTATAAGTTTTAGTCAAGTTTTTGCTTCACAAATACTTTCTGATACTCTCAGTGGGAACTACTGTGACGCGCTTGGACCAGTTCGTAGAGCTAATTCCATTTCTAGTATAAAAATACTTATTCGTTTATTTATTGTGGAAAGAGCAATGATCGCGATCCAAGCCACGAATGGTTTTGATATTGATTTTATGCAAAGTGATCTTTTTATATCTTCCATTTATAAGCGCTTAAAGACTGAGGTCCAAAAATATAAAAGCGCTTTTGATAATATCCCAGGAAACTTATTTCCTGATATGAGAGACACCGCCACCAAATATTATGAGATCTTAAAACTGGATGACGAAGGCGTAGAAGTACCGGAAACAGGAAAAGATGCTTTTACGCAAATAATTGTAGAGGAGATACAGAGTCTAAGAGATCCAATAATTGATAATTTAAAATTAAAATGGGATTATTCCACTTGGGATCGCTTCCTAATTAAGGTAATTTTTGGAGAGATAAATGAATTGGACGAACTTGAATCAAACAGAGGCACAATTGTTAATTTCAATACTGGGGGAACGGGTTTTGTATTTAAACGAGGGAAAGAAAAACAAGGTGACGATGTTGTTTATAAATATGATTTGTTGTTTGTTAAATATGAACAAGATAAAAATAATAATCTCACAATTAAAGACTACTCGATAGTATCTGCCCAGTGTGAACAAAGCGAAGAGCTTGTTCCCGAACTTGATGAAGAATCGCTTCCTGAAGCGACCATAAAAGAATATGGTCCGTATAATTTTGGGAAAAAAGTTAAACTTTATGGTGGCTATGTAGGTGAAGACGCAAATTTGGCTGAAACAATTGCTAGAGAAGTCGAATTATCTTACGGCAATGTCATCTTACCAGCAGTGAAATGGGCTAAAGAAAAATCAGAAAGCGATGCTGACAAAGATAATGCAGACAAAACAGGGACACAATATACACAGACTGGAGGATGGTCCCCTGAAGAAGGTGTAGAGGTGAGTTATGTAGTTGACATAACATACCCAAACCGCGACCTTGCTAGTCGCGACAAATATGATCAAGAAATACTTTTCACAGTAATTAAAACAGGCAACCTGACTGCAATAAGGGAAGCAGAAGCAGCAGCAGAAACAGCGGAAGAGCAGAGGCAGGCAAAAATTATTGAAAAGGAAAACGAAATCTACTCGAATTTGCGAGACATGTTAATTGAGACAAAAGAATACCAAATATTATTTAACAATTTAATACCTATAAAAAATATGATAGCCTCTTTATCTTTATATGAATTCTGCGCTCTTTCTGATAAAGCTGTTTACCCAGAAGTATCAGAAGCAGGTATAAACTTGGGTGATATGTTAACCAAAACAAAGCTTTCAATATTACAAATATTTTGTGCTTCTATCTATGGTAACAAGAAAATAGCCTATACAGATCCATTTCTTGAAAAAGCAGGAACGGATCTTATAAGTTAGAACTACTTATAAGAGGAGCAATATTAAATGCCTGGACTATCCCCACAATTACCGCTAAACATAGGACCAATTGATGGCTACAATTTAAATACAAATTTTAGACAAGTAGCACAGCAAAACCTTAAGATGGTTATAATGACAAATCCGGGTGAGAGAATAATGATACCAGAATTTGGAGTTGGGATTAGAACTTATTTGTTTGAGAACTCAACACAAAGAACCTTTGATACCATTGAAGACAAAATCCGTGAACAAGTAGAAAGATACTTGCCTTATATTTCTATAGAAGCAATACAATTTAATTCTAGTGAAGCCGGGTTTAATATGTCGGAGATTGATCCATCCACAGCCTCAAACTTTGTAAGCATTCAAATTAAGTATAATATCCCATCAGCTTTTATTTCTGATGTATTAATTCTTGAAATTTAATTATTTACATAATTACTAAATAGGAGACATCTTTTCGTGGCGAGCAAACAAGAGAATGTTAAAATAAATTATCTAAGCAGAGATTTTGCTTCAATCAAAAATGATTTGATTGAACATGCAAAGAGATATTATCCCGATACTTTTAGGGACTTTTCCGACGCCGGTTTCGGCGCACTTATGGTTGATGCCGTATCTTATATTGGTGATGTTTTATCCTTTTATTTAGATTATCAGGCAAATGAAAGCTTTCTTGCCACGGCGATTGAATATGGCAATGTGCTTAAGCACGGACAAACAGTAGGCTATAGATATGAAGGAAGTCGCTCAACCTTTGGAAACGTGACCCTTTATATTTTGGTACCAACAAACTCTTCAGCAACCGGTCCAGATTTAGCCTATGCCCCAAAATTAAGAGCAGGATCTGCTTTTGGTTCAGCAAATGGATCTTCCTATTCGCTTCTTGAAGATGTTAATTTTGCTAACCCTACAAACGAAGTTGTTGTAGCGACAACCAATGCCTCAACCGGTGTACCAATCAATTATGCCGTGAAAACAACAGGTCAAATTATATCTGGAGAACTTCGTACACAAACTTTTGATATTGGCAACTTTGTAAAATTTAGACAATTAACAATTAATAGCCCCGCCGTTACTGAAGTTATTTCAGTTAGAGATACAGAAGGCAACGAATATTATGAAGTGGATCATTTATCGCAAAACACTATTTATATTCCAATCGACAACAATGACACTACAACAAATGTTCAAGCACCCACAATTGTAAAACCATTTATTGTCCCAAGAAGATATATTGCCAGAAGAAATACAACCGGCATGAGTATAATTTTTGGATATGGATCAGATACTCAATTAAATTCACCCAGTTTAGCAGAAGCAAGAGATCTTGTTCTGGATCTTCACTCCAAGACTTATGTAACCGATACAGCAATGGACCCAACGTTATTAATTAAGGGTGACAAGTTTGGTGTAGGTCCATCAAATACTGAAATGACAGTTACCTATCGCATTAATACTGCTCAAAATTCAAACGCTTCAGTCGGAGCAGTAACTTCCGTGGCTTCAAGCGTTTTTGAGTTTGCTAATCGGACCACACTCAGCGCAGCAAAGATTAACACAGTACGCGGATCTTTAGAGGTTACGAACGAAGAACCAATTCAAGGAGATGTAACAGCACCCAATATCGCCGAATTGAGAGAATTAATTTCTGGTGCCAACTCCGCACAGAATAGAGCAGTTACAGCCGAAGATTATAAAACTCTTATTTTATCAATGCCTCCAAAGTTTGGTGGTATAAAAAGATGTTCAATTGTCCAAGATGTTGATTCTAATTTAAGAAATATTAATATCTATGTTATAAATCAATCCTCACAAGGTTTTCTTGAGCAAACAAACACAATCTTAAAAGAAAATATTAAAACTTGGCTTAATACAAAAAGAATGATTAATGACTCTGTTGATATCCTTGATGCTAAAATTGTAAACTTAGGTGTTAACTTTGCGGCAATTGCGACAAACAATGAAAATAAATCAGTTGTATTCGGTCGTATTAGTAAAAGATTAGGCACATATTTATCAACAAAACTTGATATTGGAGAAGCCTTTAGCATTACAGACTTATATTCTATTATCAATTCCACACCGGGTGTTGTTGACGCAATTTCTGTAAAGGTATTCCAGAAAACAGGAGCAGGTTATGCCTCAACATCTTATAACGTGAAGAAGTATACTTCTTCTGATGGAAGGTTGATACTTGCGCCACAAAACGTTATACTTGAAGTCAGATATCCAAACGCAGACATACAAGGAACAGTTCGATAATGGGAATTAAAAGATATACAGCAAACGCAGATAATACAATTACAAATGCGTATAAATCTAATTTAACGACTCGTGGCACTGGTTCCAATATGGGATTATCGGATTCCATGGAGGTCTTTCGTATATATGGACAGCAAGATTCAGGTTCTTCTGAGTTATCCCGAGTGCTTGTTCAGTTCCCCATATCAGACATTACCACTGACAGAACAAACGGCGTTGTTCCTGCTAGCGGAAATGTAAGTTTTTATCTTCGCATGTTTAATGCGAAACATCCATTTACTTTGCCTCGTGGATATAGCATGATTGCGGCTTCCATATCTCGTGCTTGGAACGAGGGCACCGGATTGGATATGGAAAACTATTCTGATGCAGGTGCTTCAAACTGGATCGAGGCATCCAGTGCCTCTTCTGGAGTGACTAACTGGTCAGCCGCTGGTGGAGATTATCACGCTGAACCTCGGTTTACTGCTTCTTTTGCCAACGGAACGGAAGATATTGAGGTAGACATTAGTGACGCTGTTGAAAGGTGGATCGCTGGATCTCATACAAACTATGGCGTTGGTGTGTTTCTACAAGATGAAGCCGCCTTTTCTTCTTCCTATACAAAGAAGTTTTTTACGAGAGATTCTGAATTTTTCTTTAAGCGACCTGTAATTGAAGCTCGCTGGGACTCAACAAAGAGAGATGACAGAGGTAATTTCTTTTTTAGTAGTTCACTCGCAACATCTGAGGATAACTTAAATACTCTTTTTCTTTACAACTATGTTCGCGGCAGACTTAGAAACATTCCAGATATCGGGACAGGCTCAATTTACGTTAGTATTTATTCCGGCTCAGCCGATAATTCTGCTCCCAGCGGAAGTCGGATTGTTAAGGTTCAAGATGGGACACATGTTATCACAGCAAACCCTTATGTTATCACAGGTGGCTATTTTGCTACAGGCACTTATACCGCGTCATTTTCCCTTACCTCTGCTGCCAACCCATTGACAACAGCATTTGATGTGTGGCACAGCGGAACTACTCAGTATAATACCTCTTCTTTTATCCCAAGTAAACTTGACGCACATGCCTATACTCCTTATTCAAAATATGTAATTAATATTACGAATTTGCGTGATCGCTATTATCGCAATGAAACAGCACAATTTAGACTTTATACTCGTAATAAAGATTGGACTCCAACCATTTATGTTAAGGCAAGTGCTGTTCCTGAAAACTTAATTATTGATAGCGGATCTTTTAAAATCGTCAGACTTGTAGATAACTTTGAAGTTATTCCCTTCGGGACAGGAAGCGAAAACCACACACAATTGTCTTTTGATAATAGCGGAAGTTATTTTGATTTAGATATGACCCTTTTACAAGCTGATTATGCTTATGGTGTTAAATTTGCTTTTTACGACGATGCCGCAAAAAGTTGGAATGAGTATCCCGATATATTCAAATTTAGAGTAGAGGAATAGAATGTCTATAAAAGACCTTTTTAATAGAAGTTCACAAATTGTAGTTTCTTCGAGCCTCTCCTCTCTCGGCGAAGGGATTGAGTCCGCAGAATATATGACGGAGTATGCCAAGGAACAGGGCAGACTTGAGCCTCATATTGATTTTGGAGATCCATCAAACTTTACAAAGTATGGTTCAGCACAAGAATATTATGAGAAATCTATTGAATATATTTATGGAGAATACCCTTATGACGGATCTTTAAAAGAAAAAATTGAGTGGCGAAATAACGCTTCTCTTCTTGATCTTTATATTCTTGATAATCGGTATCCAAAATCAACTGGTTATGTAGTCCTCTCAAGTGACACATGGGGTGCAAATACAGGAAGCGTTGTTAGCGGTTATGGTGCTCCAGCAGTTGCTGATAACGAATACATAAATCTTAAAGGTGGTCCAAACTCAGTTTATGGAGCTTCTCTTGGTACCTCCTCTTTGTCAGATGTCTTTGGATCAAAATCAAATGTCTTTGATCAAACAGTAACTGGATCCTCTGGACCTCTTTCCGGCACCCAAGAATCTAATTTAAGAACAAATTTAGATGCTGGCGTGACTGTTGAATTTTGGTTAAAAACCGGATCACTCGCAGCCTCATTAACAGAAAAGCAAGTTGTTTTTGATCTTTGGAATGGGCAAGCCTCTTCAAGTGTTGATTATGGTCGCTTACGAATTGAAGTAGACGGCACCCGTGCTAGCTCACCATTTATGGTCACTCTATTATCGGGAGCAGTTGGTCTTAATACCGCTTCTTTAAACATTGGTTCTAGCCTTGACTTAAACTCTTTTTCTGATTGGGGACATTATGCTTTTAGTTTCGCCAATACCGGAAACGACATTGTAACAAGACTTTATGTTAATGGCTCGTTAAGTGAAACTATAACAACTGGTTCGAATGTTGGAGAGATCCGAAAAGACTTACAAGCTAATATTGGTTCGCTCTTAACTGGTACATTTAATATGCCTGCCACAGCCGGTCCAGATATAGGCTGGGGTAAGTTATCTGGCTCAATTGACGAATTCCGTTTTTGGAAAACAAGACGAACCGAAAAACAAATCGGCAGATATTACATTACAAGTGAGGTCGGTGCAGGAACAAACACAGATACAGCCAATCTTGATTTAGGTGTTTATTATAAGTTTAATGAAGGTATCACTGAAGACACTACCATTGATAATATTGTTCTTGATTATTCTGGTCGTATTTCAAACGGAACTTGGACAGGCTATCCAGGCTCCGCCGCTCGTAACACTGGCTCCGCTATTGTCTCTGCTTCAGTTGGCACGGAAGATCCAGAACCAATCATTCGCTCTATGCACCCAGAGGTCATAGCATTAAATACAGAATTTCAAGGTTCTGGCTCAATTTGGGATTATGAAAACAACTCTTCGCTTTATTATACAATGCCTTCTTGGATCATTGATGAGGACGAAGGCAATGGCACAAGCGGAGAACTAAAAAAATTAACTCAGATTATGGCAAGCTATCTTGATAATCTTGATATACTTGTCGGAGAGTTACCAAAATTAAATGTTGCCTCATATCCCAGTGGATCGACTGATGGCAATATGTTCAAGCCCTATCCTTATGCCCACACCGCTGTTCGCTCATTTGGATTAGAAGCACCAGAATTATTTTCTAACGGAGATATTTTAGAATATTATCTTAATCGTAATGAAACAAAACAATACGAAGAAGATCTTAGCACAGTTAAGAATTTAATTTACAACAATATTTACAATAACTTAGTTGATATCTATAAATCTAAGGGAACAGAAAAAGCCTTTAGAAACCTTATTAGATGTTTTGGTATTGGTGACGATGTTATTCGTATCAATGCTTATGCAGATAATACCACTTATAAATTTGAAACAAAAAGAAGGGCAGACTCTTATAAGACTAAAGCAATAAACTTTAATAATGTTAATAATTTTGCTGGAACCGTTTATCAATATGCTGATACCTCTAATCCAAGCAGTGTTTCTTATATTTCAGGATCTTCAACCGATGGAAAAACATTCGAAGATGGTTTCCCGATCACTCTTGAAGCCGAAGTTGTTTTTCCAAAGAAGATTTCAAGACGATTAGAAGGTTCAGGAGTACAAGAGTTTAATTTCTTAACTTCATCTCTTTTCGGCATGCATACAGCAATTGCCTCCTCATCGATGGCTGGCTCAGAAACGGATCTAACTTGGGCAGCAACCGATAATGCAAACTTACAAGTATATGCTATAAAAGACACAGCCACTTCAGATGATATCAAATTTGTATTAACCTCTTCAGTTCCTTGGCCGATACCAGAGCTTTCAAGTAGCTATTATCAAAATACCTATAATAATGAAAAGTGGAACTTTGCCGTAAGATTAAAACCTCAAGGTTACCCCCAATCTTTTGCCAGCGGCACCCTGCTGAACAATTATATAGTGGAATTTTATGGGGTTAGCTACATTGCCGACAGAAAGGTCAATGAATTTATTTTAAGCGGTTCAGTTTCAAAACAAGCAGCAGAAAATTTCTTAATTGCCCCAAAACGAGTTTATGTTGGTTCCCATAAAGAAAACTTCACAGGCTCTACACTTCAATATGCTGATTCTAAAATAACTTCATGTCGTTATTGGTTTGATTATCTTGACAACGCTGCTATACAAAATCACGCCCTCGATCCAGCAAACTTTGGACATCCTTCCCCAAATCGTGACACATATCTTCTTGAGTCGGACTTACCAAGTGTGCAAGTCCCAGAAATTGAATCATTGGCTCTTTATTGGGACTTCCAAACAGTTACTGGTTCCGACAATGGTAGTGGAGTATTAAGTACATTTGATGGTAAGTTTACAGTGCAGGATGTATCATCTGGTTCATTAGCACTGACTTCCCGTTATAATTGGCTTGGTAAAATTCTTAAATACCAACACACCGGTCGCGGCGATGCTTTCCGTATCAACGATACGGGCTCAGTAGAAAATCAATATTTATACTCTGCAAGGCAGCAGCTTCCCGAGGTAGTATTTGGCGATGACAATATTCGCGTATTATCGCAGGAGGAGACAGAGGTCTTTACAAGGGAAACCAGACCTATTAAAACATACTATGCTTTTGAAAAAAGTATGTATCAAGTTATTTCTGACGAAATCATCAATTATTTTGGGTCTATCGCACAATTCAATAACTTAATTGGTCAACCGATCAATAGATATCGTCAAGAATATAAAGATTTAAAATACCTCCGTCAGTTTTTCTTTGAAAGAGTTGGGAACACTCCCGACTTAGATAAGTTTGTTGATTATTATAAGTGGATTGACTCAACTCTTGAAACCATGCTTATGCAATTGGTCCCAGCCGCCGCCCAAGTTAGCGATGGCATTGACAATGTTATTGAAAGTCATGTATTAGAAAGAAGTAAATATCATAATAAGTTCCCTACACTTGAACTTAATATACCCACACCTGAAACAGGTGCCCTCGGAATTAATAAACTTCTCTATAATTGGAAGCGCGGGCATCACCCAATCTCTAATTTACAATCTGACAATTGTTTCTATTGGAATCAACGTGCTGAAAGAACCGATGCTCCAATTAGTAGTAGCAACCCCAATGTTAACTCCAATCGCCAAACGATATTAAATATCTCACTTCAGACTTTTGAAAGAAAATATACAACTCCCTATCAATATAGTGCGGTTAAAACAAGACAAATCCACGGAGGTATCAATTATTCAGAAAATAAAAAGATACACTTCTACAGGGGTGTCAACTATCCCCACGGTGCGAAGAACAGCATCGGAATTCCTGTTAATACATTAAATGCGTATGATGTAGATGTCATTCGATTAAAAGATTGTGATGATGAAATTGTTCCAAACCAAAAGAAAAAATACAGCTTTGGTACATTTCAGGGCACAAACCATTCTGGTAGTATAGATGGTCTTTCTGGCGACAAGGCAATGCCTTTTAATATATACTCGGCTTCACAGGACATGGCGGGTTATAACCGAGGTGTTCAACTTAGGTTCTTATCAAGCTCTCAACTAACAAATTTACACAGCGATGGATATGGTAATGGTCAATCTGATGTGCCAATGCAAGGTCCGTTTACTGAACAATATGTTGGTGGTCATCAATCACGGCATGTAAGATTAAATACTTTTGAGGACCAACGCCGTGGAGGCGATGGCGAGCTTACTACTAATAATTTAGATGGACAATATACAAGACCCGAATCGTGGAGAATTCTACTCGGTGGTGGTCCTGCTGGAGTTGGGGCTATCGGCTTAACTAGTCCAGATTATGGTGCGCCATACCCAGATAAAACAAGATATCGTGCTTGGTTCTTCAGAGAAGGCACCACCAAACGACCCGTTAACATTAAAAACATTCTTCAAACAACGGCTTCAGCAGACTCGGTTCTTTCGGGAACACTTCAACACGGAGCAATCGGAAACTATGATAAAACTTATCAAATTGTCCAGACCTCCGGTCGTAGCACAAACAACTTCTGGTTTAATGATGGACAAAATGACCTATTGCCAGCAAGATATATTACCAATAATCCTAAAACAACAAATGTCCATACCTTAATTGGTGTAAGACCAGAACACGGCGACTATCGTCGAGGAAACACATTTCTGGCAGGCACAACAAATGCTGGAGCCTCCCCATACATTAAAGGGCTTAATAGAAGTTCAAACCTTTTTGATCCAAAAGATGGCGTAATCCCTGCTGCAAAGGTCACTATACCAACTGTATTTCCCCTCCCAGACAGAACCAAACAGGACGCTGTTATCGTTGAACGCTTCTCTGCCCCAGGTGGACCAGAGATCAACTCTCTTGGTTTCCTTGATGTTATGGCTGCTGAAAAATCGGTATATAACGCCTTACCATTTAGAAATTTATCAGTAAGGGGCTCTGGATCTGGTGAGGATCCAAATGTCTTAATTTCTGGTAGCTCAATAAGAGTAACAGATCATCTTGGATTTCGCCGAGGACTACGCACTCTCGCAGCACTGCACGCCGGACCATTTGGTACTGATGGTACTTATGGCGATGTTCCTTCTATAACTTATTCAAACACTGCTTCTTTTTACAAGGTTAACCGAAATGTTAAGATGAGAATTGAAGGAAAACCCGGAGCACCCGGATCTTCATACTCAACAGCATCAGTATATGACAATTGGTATATTCAACATCCAATTCCACAAAATGATTTCCAGTATGCCTGGATTAGTGCCTCGTTCTCTGCTTCAAATGCTTTACCAATCCCAATCGGACACGCTCCAAAATCTGGCTTGATATCTGGAACTGTTGCTTTCCTGCCAGCAATAAATTTTTTAACAGCAAGTAATGTAACGGGTGCAAGCGGTAGACCAGTTGATTTTGCCGGTCTTAACCTATTCTTTCATGTTCCCACTGGCTCTTTCAACGAACTATCTTCTAGTGGAGCTTTGATGGATCGATCTGGAGTTCCCACACCCACTGGTTCCATTAATACTAAAATAGACTTTCTCACCCAAGACGCCAACGGTGAACATTTAACAAACGGATACATCTTACACCTCAATCGCGGCACCGCAGGGTTCTCTTCTTGGAAGCAAATTAACAATCAGTATCACCCTCTCGTTGGGCACTTTAAGAAAAACAACACATATTCAATTATTGATCCGCAGACATTATTAGAAAATCAACAGGTCACTCGCTACAATTATAATCCAAAGTTTACATCAATGGATCAGATTTTTGGAGCATCACCAAACGGATCCGAAAAGCCTGTTTTTAAATCCGAGCAGGACCGAGAAGTATTAGAATATCACGAGCCAGCAGTAACCATAAATAGGTTTAGCCCAATTGTATTTGAATATAATAGTCCTGCCCAAAACCTTCCCTCTGTAAAGGTGGAAGCAACTTATGGGTCTGAAAAGAATTATTTCGCAAACTCAATACTAACTGAAAAATTAAAATTAAAGGCTAATACTTCAACAGCAGCAAATCTTGTCCTTGACATTACGAAGGGTGGAAAAGCCCCTGGTAGATTAAGCAAAATTACATATTCTGAAAATGTATACCCAAGTGAATTAAATGTATACAAGAAACATATCAACCAAAGAACCAGCTTCAACAACGACTTCTGGAGAAACGAAAGAACTGACAGGCTTAAAATTGAAGGCGAGACTCCTCTCGGACATACATCCGACGTTGCGTTTGTTGTCGAACACAGCGCAAGTATTTGGCCACTTGATGCTAGACAGGAATTTGACGAGACAATAACAGCCTTCAGACCTGCACCCCGAATAACTACGGCAAGAGATGATTGTTTTAATAATGTGCCAGATGGCAGAGGCAATTTTGGCGGCGGCGAAGGTATTTTACAGAATTGTTATGTGACTTTTCACACCGGACGAGCAGGATCAGTCACTGACGCCACCAATAAGGCACGCTTCGTAATAACTGCTTCTTGCCTTTATAACCGAAGACATGGGCTAATAACCGGCTCCAGTATCAGGACACGCAACATGCCATTCGGTTTAGGAAGACCTGCTGTTGGATCCGGTTATTCCCACCTCGACGCGAAGCAATTCTCTGGTGATGCTCCATGGGATACAGCCATACAATCTGGCAAAAATCCATTCTATGACTCTTACGGGGATTACATAAAAGATATGAGAGTTCTTGGAAAAGAATATTCCATCTTGCCCGAATATCGTATGAGTGACCGCATGGAAGATTATCTTGTTAATGGTGTAGACAAATTTGATGATGCAGCATTATTCAGCTTAACAGGTGCTCTTGAGAATGTTGCTGAAAGTAATCAAGCAGATTTTTATAAAATATATAGCCATTCTGATTTTGCGAAGTTTTTTGATGTTGCGAAAGATGACATTAAGAAGGGATCAACATTTGAACCAACGGCTTTAACTGTTCGATGTAAGGCAATGTTAAAGCTATTACCTTACGATGGATTTTATCCTGCTTTACGAACAGTACAAATTTCTAAGTTGTTTTCTGCATCACTTGGACCAAATATGACCATTTCAATCGCTGCGGGCACCGCCAACAACCAAAAGCAGTCAGGAATTCGCCCCTTCTATGCTCCAATGATTACCCCCGGCATATTATTCAACACGATAAAATCTGGAATTGCGGTTGACTATCCAGTACTTACATCCAGTAAGAATTCAATACAGGTAACATCTTCTCAAGACAGATTTAGCCGGGGTTTCGAACAAAAAGATTACTATATTAATAATGATTATTTTGATCTTCGAATCCCCTTTGAGGCGCTAGCTGAACCAGAAAATCACATAGCGAATATTGACTTTCTTGATATGGAGCCTCATCCATCTGCTTCGTTTCAAGCCACCAGTTCTTGGAATGGTAGAGCAGACGAAAGGTATAAGCTAGCTATGAACAACTTCTTGGCGGAAACGCCAGAGTTCTTCTTGCAGGATGGTAATTTTACTTCTCTCATTTCTTCACCAGAAGAAAACTTTAAGAAGGCTAAAGCTGGCAGGCTATATACAATGAAGGTTGCAATAAAGCGTAGTTTCTTGCCCCAGCAGGCCTCTTTTGATAACGATATTAAGAGATACCCATATGATCCCGAAGGCAAACAAAATATGGTTATGTATAGCCGCCCCTCGGCGTTTGGTCCACCTGTTATGGGCGCACTGTCGGGCACTATCGGAGAAAGTGATCCCCAAGCACCCACCGTTCCCGCTGGCAATAAATCGGCTTTCAAAGATAGTGGCTCTGCTTTTGGTGGTAGTGCTTATGGTCACAACGGACCATTTACTCCTCCATATTACGACGGCGGTGCTTACGCTATCTTTACTTTTGCTCCTTTGGAGAGCAAAAAATATTCTCTTGACGAAATCCAAGCAAGCTCTAGTATTACTTACCATAGGTTTCCAAATTGGAACTTAACAGGCGCTTTATCTGCCTCTGGACCAATGGGCGGACACGGACCCGGCGACGAGAACCAACGCGCTGATACCAACTCAATGCAAGTCTCCGCATCTCTTAATTTGTTTGGAAAAGTTACGGCTAAGGATCTATTTAAGTTCCAAAATGTTGATTTGACAGGTGGAGATCGTTGGGTTATCCAAACAAAATTTGAAACCCCAATTCTTAATTTTATTGATGCGTCATCTTCTGCTGGTTTGACAGTGATAACAAACAACACCGCCGTTTCTGGAGGGCTAAATACACGCCCATATGGCATGTGGCATCAATATGGAAGACTACCCAAGAACAAAGAAGGCATATTCTTAGAAATGTCAAAACCAGATTATAGACCCATTTCTGGGACTTTTGGTGTAGGGGTGCAGGGTGTTGCACCCGCTGGTGTTGACACCTGGGTAGGCACTGATCCAGTTGCATTAGCTCCCAAAACTGACTTAAGTCTTGTAAGACTTCTTGGCTTTAAGCCTTCTTCGACGAGGTTAGGTAAAGTCGCTAATACAAAAACAATTCGTGAAGCCGTTGTTGCTGTTCCTTTTGTTGAAAAAAACAATCAAAGAAAATTCTTCGATATAAGCAAAGCCAGTCTTTCATTCCAGCCTTCTGCCACAACTGGAGAGACAATTGTATCTTCTACAACAGATTCAGTACAAAATATGTTTGATGCTATGGGTAGATATGTTTTTCCACCAAGCTTTGATTATTTAACATATCCAGAAGATGTTAACCCAGTTTCAATGTATATTTTTGAATTTGAGCATAGCCTGTCGCAAGAAGACTTAACTGATATTTGGCAGAACTTGCCTCCCCGCATCGCCAGATCTTTTGATTCAGAAACACTGCCAACTGGACTGCCAACTGAAGAAATCATGCAAACAAAAGAAGTCACGCACGCTTTGGACACAAACGAATTGCTGAGAGATATGGATGATCATCTACAATGGATGGTATTTAAAGTTAAACAAAAAGCAAAACGCAATTATTTTGACAAAATTATTGATACAAATTCAAAAACAAAGATACCCACAGAATTAGATAAGTCCGGTTTAGGAAAGACCCTCACGAAACAAGCAGAAACCGACTTCCTTGCAGGAGGTAGTGGTAAGGGATCTGCTAGACTCGATCAGGATTTTGACTTTTCTTATAACTGGCCATATGATTTCTTCTCACTTGTTGAGCTTGTAAAACTTGATGAAGATATTATATTTGGAGAACCCTTAGAAAAAACAGAACTAACAGAAGTGGATGCCAAAGTCGCAGCCAGTGTTAACAGAGATCAAGCTCTTGGATCTGCACTCGGGTTAGAAGGTGTTACTGATATTCAACGAAAACAAACCGCCCCAACCACGGTCAATCAAAACATAGCCCTCGGCTCCAGCTTAGGTGTGTCAGGCGTAACAGATATCACAAGAGTCACAACACCAGCCGCTTTTTCGGCAACAGCACCCGCCACCCAAGAAATTTCTTATGGTACAAATATTACTCGCGAGGGAGTGGTAGTTCCAACAGCCGAAGTTGCAGATAGTGTAAACAAAGCCGCCGCCGTCGCCGACTCTATGACGGCAACCGCTGTTGTATACAACAAATCTAAATCAAAAGGCATTAAAAAGTAAACAATAAATGAAACGAGTGAATATTTAATAAAGATATGGAATTTTTCAACAAAAAAGAAGAAGTGATAGATTTACAGCTTACCCAATATGGTAAATATCTGTTATCACAGGGATCCTTGAAGCCTGTATACTATGCTTTTTATGATGAAGGCATTGTTTATGATTCAAACTATGCAGGTTTTGCCGAGATACAAAATAACGCTAAAGATCGTATTCAAAACGACTCTCCAAATCTAAAAGCTTTTCATAATTTTCATAGCATTCAAGATGATCTTGCAAGAGCCGTTGAAGTTAAATACTCAGGCAATGAAAAGCTTGCTCAGTCAATGATACAGCAAACGCCTGAAAAGATGCAAACTTTAACGAAACCCCTTGCCAACTCTGACTTGGCTACAAACAATGCTCCCGCTTGGAACATTTCTTTATTAAGTGGCAAAATTTTAACTGGAAGCACAACCTCTACAATTACTTTAAGCAGTTCCGCAACAATATTGAACATTCCGCAGATAGAAGTTGAGATTAAATACAGCCCCAAAGTTAAAGATTCAAGCACTTTTACAGAAGATGGTGCAGAACAAAATATTATAGAGTATTTTGATGTTCGTGTTTTTGATGATGGAACTTACATTTCAGTGGATAAAGATGATTTAATATTTCAGATTATTGAAGAAAATGTTCCCTTAAACAACGATAACTTTGAGATAGAGTTTTTTACTCTTGAAGATGTTAAGGGGAATGGGAAAGTTAAAAATAATACATTTATTCAGGAATCCCAACAACTTAAACTTCTAATAGAACCAGACTTGGTTGTTAATGACATTTTAATTGATGAAGCAGAGGGAAATGTTTTACCAGTATCAGAAATTGATAGTAGCTTTGCTGATTATTATTTTGATATTGAAGCAGATGATGAAATTGATGCGTCTATAATTTGTGAATTAATTAAGAATGGGGATAAGGATCAATACATATTCGCCAGAAAAGACTTTGATTGTCCAGATGTTCAACCCAATTACAAGTTAGTTAGCCCATATCCACAGAAAGAACAGGACACTCAATGTAACGATGTGTATACTAACGAGGATAACGAATAATGGCTGAATGTACACTATTTGGCGGACTTGTTCCCAATGTTTATATTGATAAGGTTTTTATTGAAGAATCACAGGTTGACACCAATAATGATGGCGTCATAGATTTACAAACACCCAAGATAACCATAAACTTAAGACTTGTTGACGAACTTAGCGCGAACGGAACTTATTCAATATTAGAAGATGCTTTAGAGGTGCAACTTAAATACATCCAGACCGGTGTACAAAAAGTAGATTTAAAATCTTATTTTAATGTTTGGTGTGTAATTATGGATTCACAAGCATACACAGATGCATTTGAAAATCTTTTTGAAACTGGACAATATGGGGGTAGTTTTAAATGGTCTGTTGTTGAAACATTCCTCAATGGTCTGAAAGAAACATCCGGTGAAGACAAAGGAGACATGCGATACGCTTCAAAAGCTTTAACTCATTTTGTTTCCACATACACCAATCCAGATGGCAGCATAGAACTTAACACACCATATGCTTTTGATCTTGATACAAATGTACCAGTAGAACATTTAAGTATATTTGCTTATGTGCAACTTGATACCGATCGTTTAGAAGCAGATTTTAATATTGACTTGCCAGAGGAGTTTACGAATATTGTTGGTAGATTTGAACAAGAGATAGTGATTAAAAATTCGGTTGTTAATCCTGCTCTTAGGACGTATCTTACTGAAGGCGGCGCAATCTGGAACGGACCTATTCATGTAAATAACGGTGTATATATGGAAGGGTCCAGTCATCGTTCGGAAGCTCACGGCACATTAATCAAAACAGAATTCGCAATAAACAATGTACAAGATTTTAGGATAAGAGACGAAATAAATATTTTAGTTTCAGAGTTTGAAGCACTAACAACTTTACAAAATAGCTTCCCAGAACAAAAAGATATATTTGATAGACTTTCTTCTGGAAACTCATATTTCTCAGAGCTTTCTATAACAAAAGACGAGCAACGAAACGCAAGATTTTTATTTGCTTTTGATTACGGAAAATACATTCTTGAAAA
>ENA-ORXF01001085-ORXF01001085.1-marine-metagenome-genome-assembly--contig:-NODE-1085-length-18164-cov-11.030298_pt1 | contig 18164 bp, 20 predicted proteins | sample MGYA00237864_ERZ511476 | MGnify/ENA primary metagenome ERZ511476 (study PRJEB26306, sample SAMN06343908) | marine metagenome | isolation source: coastal waters | place: Atlantic Ocean: West Antarctic... | reverse complement strand
CTGTACTTGCTGCAAAGGCTGCTAGAAGCTGGTCAAATTCATCATTGGTGTGATCTGACGTAATGGTATCGCCATCTGCGTATGTTGACTGTCTTGTATATGTAGCACCCATTTAACGTCTTGCTCCTAATTGATATTCTAACTGAAACCCTTTGAGTGAGTAGGGGTTGGTTAATCCGTCATCTTCTACTTTTAATGTTACAGAAAAACCCGAACCTTCTACAGACTGTCTTACAAGTGGTTCTGCACCACCCCCATAAAGAAATTGAGTTGTGCTAGAAGTTGTACTATATACTGCACTACCATATGCAGCAGCTAATTGACTTGTATCAAATGGATACACAGCAGGTCTTGAAGAGTTTCTATCTTCGTTATCATAACGTACAAACAAGTCAGCGTCAATAGTGCCTTCTGGTTTATAGTTAATAATAACACGTTGCATATGTTTACGTATGCCGGGATCACCAAAAGCCATATCAGGGCTTCTATACTTACCCTCTATAACAGTTCCATCAAAGGTATTGCCAGCTTCTTGTCTTTGTATAAATCCATTAACGTCACCGTGTAATACAAATACGTCACCTGCTATAATATGTGTGTCAGTACAAGTTGTTTGTAGTCCAAGTATTTCTGAAAACTCAAATGCTTCTTTCTTTAGTACACATATAGCACCCTTTGAAAGAACAGCATTCTGTCCATCTTTATTAAAAAATATTCTATACTGTGTTTTATCTGGTATAACTACACTGTCAAAAGATGCAGCATCACTAATGTTTTCATCAAATACAGACTGAATATTTTTACTAATAGTACCTAGCTCTGTATCACCAATACGTGCAGTAGCAGCAACAGTACGCAGCCCATCAGGACCAAGAAAAATTAAGTCACCTGCAAATTCCTGTACGGTAAAGCTATTGATACATCCAATGTTTCTTGTTACTGGTTGTACTGCAAAGTCACTAAGTGTTGATCCTGTAAGTTTAAATATTCTATTCTCACAAAAAATAAACAAACTGTCACGAAAGACTTTAAGTGCAACTACTGTATCATCAACTTTAATGCTACCAGCACCGTCACCTGCATTAAATCCATCCTCATCAAAGGGTTCACTAAACACTATTTCTTGTGGTGTAGTAGACTTACCTGCATAGAACATATGGTTTCTATATGCTGCTACAACAGTAGACCCTGCCACAGCACTTGCACTAACATCAGAAGCAGTCATAGAAGAATTAAATATTACAGGGGCATTAGCACCATCTACACAAATAAGTTTCTCTGTGCCAGAAAAGTTGTATCTTTCAAAGTGATACTTAGCAGCATTGGTTCTGCCTGTGTCTCTTTCTGTCCAAGCCTCAGATAATACGTTACCTTTTGTGTGTGCTGCAGCAGTAGTGCTTGACGTTGCCCTAGTTACACCTGTAAAAGCTGTAGCTGATATACCTGTATAAGTAAATATTTCTGAGTTAATTTGCATTGTACCACTAGAAGAAAAACCTGTAGTAGACTTTACTGTAATACTACCAGAACCTGTCATACCTGTACTAGATGCAATAGCAATGTTTACTTCAGTAGAGGCAGCACTAAATATTTTTTCACCCCTAGCAGCTATTACTTTATCTGCAAAGTTTACAACCATCAAAGGTTTTTCAGAAGTGTTGCTTGTTGTAGGAATAGCTTGATTGACAAACTTACGATAGCCATCAATCCTACGATAACCACCCTGAATGTCAGGCTCAAAGTTTAATAACTCTGTAGCTTCTCCCGGTTGCATAATAAAACTAGAACGGTTTAAAACTAAACCGCCTTCACAGTTAAATGCTACTGGTTGTACTTGTGAGCTATCAGGCATTAAATAATACCAGACATAAAGTTAGCAGAACCTCTTGGGTTTAATACTACTGTTGATCTAATATATTCATACTTATTAATAAGTAAACTTTGCATATTTTTAATACCTTGTTCAAACCTAGTAAAGTTTAATTGATATTGTTGAGTTTCACCACGATATTGATACACAAAAGCTGAAGCACCATCTACAATAACAGGGGCAAATCTTTCAGGAATACTTGTTGTGTCTCCATGTGCAGATAAATCTGAAGGGAATGTATAAAAATCAAAAGTTAAAATGTATTCTTTATCAGGAAAGGGAAACAGTAAATAGTTATTATCAGGTGTACGTACAATATTTCTAGGAACACCACCATTGTCAAACTGTGCTACAAATACATCATCTGCATGTATAGCAGCAGTAGTGCTATTAACACCACGTGTACACCCTGTCAAATCATTACCTGATATGGCAGTGTACGTTACTTGCTCACCACCAAGATGTATAGTACCAGAAGCATCAAAACCTGTAGTAGATGTAAGTGTTAATGTTGTTACAGATGCAGAGTGAGAACCGTTTAAAGTAGTAGAAGTTACTTCATCTTCTTGATTAGCATATTCGTTTTGTATGTATTCATTATAATTTAAAGTAGTAAGATTATTACCAGAAGAATTTAAATCAGTACTTTTTTTAATTCTTGCTGTATTATAGTCTATAGATTTAGTACTAGTAGGTACTGCATATCTAACTTTTCCGGGAACTAATGTAGAAGTATTAGTAGAATGATTAAAAGAATAACCAAACTCTCTTTGATTGATGTAACGTATTGCTTCATTAACAGCATTTTTACATTGAGTTTGTACACCCCTAGAACTTGTAAAGTTACTAGAAGTAAGCTCTACTTCATTCATACGTGTAATAACACTATTAGATAATGAAAGAAAAGTAAGAGCCATTATGTTTCCTAAATAAATCTTTTATGCCCCAAGAATTTTTTGTTGCATAAGTTTGATACACTAATGGGGCCAGCATATAGCCAGCCCCAAAGTATGTAGGTTTATTACAGTAGATCACGTTGAGCTACTGCAGCCTCAGTGTGAGCAGCAGAAACATCTGCAATTACTGCATAGACACGTAGGCGTCCAGTTGCAGCAGCAGCACCAGCAATAACAACATCAATGGTATCTGCAGCACCAACACAAGCAAGTGCTTCAGCAGCAAATGTAGATGCAGCACCTGTATTTACAATGTTAGCTTCACCGCCAGAACCTTTTACAAGGTATGTACCAGCAGCAGCATCTAGTGCAGCACCATCAATGATGTCATCGCCACCACCAAAGTCAATATTACAAGTACAACTTGCAGTAAAAGACTTCATAATTTCCGCACCAGCAGCAACTACCACTGATTCAGCAGGAACTTCTAAGAGTTGGAAAATGTCACCATTAGCAACGGTAGCACCTGCAGCAATCATAGCATCAATATCTAAAATTGCTTCAATAGTACGAACCACATTACCGACTACTGTTGGAACAGCAAGAACATTTGCCCCAACACCAGCAGTATCAATGGAAGTCATGTCAAACGTAGCCATATTATATTACTCCCTTATGCTGCGTTGTAACGGGCAGTAACGATTGCTTCTGGACGAAGAATCTTACGACCGTATAGATGCATACCACGAACAATGTCAGCAAAGCTGTCAGGGTCACGATATGATTCTGTTTTGTTGATTTGCTCGGCAGTTGCCACAGCAGAATCATGACCAGCTACGATAATCCCGCAATTAGTCAATTGGTTAGCTGTACCTGCTGTACCTGCCCCACTGCCAAGTGCTGGCAAATTGGACGAGGAATATACACGAAAGCCGTGGAAGTTGTTTACGGTCAAACCGTTACGCAATCCACCTGACTCACCGAAATCTGCATTCATAAAACGTGAATCTTCATCAGCAAGAATTTCCATGAATACTGGATCAACTACCAGCCACCGACCTTGTGAATCAACCTGCTGTTGATCAAGCAAACGTTTCATACGTGAGATGATCATTGCAGGAGATACAGTTGCAGTTGGCAACGAAGTAGCACCGGGCATACGTGCAGTCACAGGAATTGAGTGAGTGCCAGCAGAGGAAGTAGTAATGTTGCCAAAGTCACCTTTATGCAATTGCATAGAGGAGAGCAGTTCGTTAGCACCTGCAGTAGCTACAGCCTTAGAACCATTAACAGTTGTGTTAAGGGCATCGCCTTTGCTGTGCAAAGAAGACTGCTTATAGCCTGACATGTACGCAAGAACTTCTTGGTCATGGTTGTCAGCAAGACGGTATGCTGCACGGCTGGTTGCAAGGTCCATGAAATTGATGTGGCTGTGTGCCTCCTCAATATCGTCCATCTTAAAAGCAAAGTAATTAGCTTTGTCAATGACTAGTGTGAAATCTTCATCTTCTAAATCTTGTGCTGTGACATTTGTGCCACGTGCATATTCAGATACTGAAATCTCAGGTTCTTTAATGATCTTGACGGTATCACCTTGTGAGGCAATCTCCCCAAAATAATCAGAATTAGTAATGTCTCCAACAATAGTAGACTTGCGGAACGCAAGCTGTACTTTTTTGGAATAGATTACAGGACTAAAATTACCGTTTGGTAAGTTCCCATAACCTGTTGCGGTTGTAAAAGCCATAGTAAATCCTCCTATGATATTGTTTGGCTTAAGTAAGCTAAACAGAATTAGTAAGAGGCTGATTATTTTCTAGGGTGCAGATGTATTACAGTTTGCCAACCATTATACTACTGGGCCTGTACTTAGTCAGGTAGTTCTTATCCGTGTTTAGACTTTATGTGAAAAGGGTTAGTAATTGAGGTAGTCCTTAAAGGAGGCTCTTTGTTACTATACCCTTAGTTATATTGACATTTTGTTTTTTGTCAATAGTTATTATCGGGCATTACCCGAAATATCGTAAATAAATTTACCATTACGCATTGCAAGGGTAATTTCTTCTTGATTTTTCTCAAACTGTTTGTCTGACATTTTAGCAACATCAGATTCTTTAATCATATTTTCACCTTCACTAGCATCAATAGAAGTCTTACTGCGTTTACTTACAACACTTGCTGCTTCTTTTGTCTTAGCTTTCTTGGCTACTTTAGTTAAACCTTTATCAGATTTATAAAGATCAATAACTCGTATGACAGATGCAGGATCGTCAGGGTTTTCATACAAAGCATCTTGAACCCACTTAGGTTGCTCATCTGCCCAATCGTGAAACTCATCTGAACCTTTTAAATCATCAAAGTCCTCATGTGTTTTCCTGATCTTACTCTCATAGGATAGTCGAGTGCTTTCATAATTAGCATCATCTATTTCTTGTAACCGTTTTTCTGCTTTACTAAACATTGACTCTGCTTTTTTACTAGCAATAGTTTCTACAATAGTAGCAACATCAGGGTATTTATCTATCCAAGCTTGTACATCTTCTTCAGATTTAGGTGGGCGAATAGAAGAGTCATTCATTCTACCTTCAAGGGTTTCAAACTTTTCTTTCCACTCAGTTTCTTTCTCACTCATATGGCGTCTAAGATCACCATATCTTTTTTTAAAAGATTTTTCTTCTCTTGATAACGTCTTTTCTTCATCTTCTGTATCGGACGTTTCTTCTTCGGCAACCTCTTCTTTAGCACCTTGGAGTTCTTCAAGCTCTTTTTCATCCTCTTCAATACGTTTACGATTACGATTGTTGTGGTTAGGGTTTAAAAACCCTGCAACTTTAGGGCTTTCCATTGTTTGTAGTTCAGGCATATCCATCTCCTTTATGTTGGGGCCAGCCGTAGCTGGGTAGCCTTATTGTTATTATGGATAGATTATTATTAATCTATTTTTTCTTTTTCTTTTTCATTAAGCCGCCTTTATTAAGGCCGGGGCCATAATTTTCTTCTAAATCAGATTTAGTTCTTTGAGAAGTTTCTCTTGCTTTACTAGATGTACCTGTATATCCACCACCTCTAGAAGCTTTATCTGCTCTTTCTTTTTCATCTGCTTGCGCCCTATCTCTAGCTCTTGCATCTTGCATACTTTGTATTTCAGCATCTGTAGTTCTATCATTATCAGCACTAGTAGATGGGCTTGCTACACTTGTTGTACCTGCTGGTGCTACTGGACCTTCTGTACCTCCTGTACCTGTTGACTCAGGTTCTACTACAGTCTCATCTCCTGTGCTAACACCTACAGATTCCATCCAAGCTTTTAATTCTTCTTGAGAAGTTTCTCCGTCTTTGTTACCAAATTTATCTGCCCTTCTTTCACCAGCAGACCTTCTCATAGAACCGGGTGCAAATTTGTTAGCTGCATCAAGTATTCCTGCACTACTTGCAGCAGCATTAATTTTAGCATCTAAAGCATCAGCTTCAGCTTCAGTAATTAAACCTGCTTTTTGATTTAATTCTACTGCTGCTCTTGCTTTAGAGATATTAGTTAATTTTGAAATGCCTGTTGCTATTTGTACTGCTGGCATTCCACCAATCAAATTCCCAACAAAACTTTTATCTGCTCTACCACTTTCAGGTTTCATACCTGATAATTGATCGTCTACAAAACTATCAATGTTAAGTATGTCTTCTTCTTCAAACCAACTTTTACCAGAGCCTCCTCCACCTCCACCACCAGAGCCTCCTCCACTACCATTATCATCACTTGTTCTACGAGCAGGTACACACTGGAAGCCATTCCACATACGACCTTCACCACACTGACCTACATCAGGTGTAGCTACTGATGGTGCAGTAACTGGATCAGAAACTACAGGAGTAGGAGTAGCAGTGATATCAGGAGTTACAGCCTGTGGCATACCCATTCCTGATGAGCTACTAAGACCCGGTACTCTAAACCTAGCAAAAGGATCAGGTGTACCACCTACAGCCATCTGTTGACTTACAGGGTTAGTAACTTGTGCAGGGGTATTCCTTGGTTGCATTTGTTGTGTATTAGCTTGCTTAGGCATTTGACCTACAGCTATACCACGTTGATTTAATTCTTTTGCAATAGCAGGGTTTTGTTGTGCCATAATAGAAACTTGATCAATGATACTGTCAATTTGATTAGGGTCACCAAACATACTAGATACTTGACCACCTTCAGCAAAACCTACTGATGTACCTTTTTTATTAACTCGTTCATTAACCACAGGATCATTTTTAACTGTGTAAGCAATCTTATCCATAAGACCACCTTCATAAGCACCAGTGGTCATCATAGCTTCTAGTGCTTGTAAGTCTGCCTCAGTAATACCTTGATTAGTATTTTGTGCCATCTGTTGTTGTGGTTCAACAGGTTCACCACCTATCCTACCATTTCTTTCCATATCTTGCAAGCCTGATTTTGCTTCCATACGTAAATCTTCAAAATACTTTACACCAAAAAATCTGACTACATCAGCAGGTACGACATACTCACCACCAGAAAGTTGTGCTGGTATGTCATCTCTTACTTCTTCAGCAAGAGAACCAGAAGGGATTTCATTGCCCGATACAGGGTCAACATTAAGGCCATCATCTCTAATGCCACCTTCTTTAAGTACCATTTCCATTTGTTCGTCCATGTTTAAACTAAGCCCCCTTCGGCAAATCTTATTTGTTTAGTTTCATCTACTATATCAGAATCAAAATTAATTATTAAATAGTTTTTATCACTATCAAATTGTAATCCGTCTATCTTACCTTTTGTAAAGCTAACTTTTTTATTTGTTTCTGACCTTAAAATTCTTAATGCTTTCATCATAGCATCTTCATAAGTTTCTTTTGTTGATTTTTCACCAAGACTATGTGCTTTCATTAAATCATCTACAGGTGGGATAACTATTGTATTAGTTTTTTTCTTAACAGCCTCTCTCATTATAGATAATAGTCCAAGCCTAATACTGTCACCTGTACCTACAGGGGTAATATCTGTAGGTGCAATAGGTTTACCACCTAAAGAGTTTAATATTACTTCTTCAAGTTTAGTTTTTAAAACAGGAGTTCTTTTTACTGTACCTTTACCATAAATTAAATCTCCTAAAACATTAAGTTTTATTTGATTCATAACAGCTTCAGGAAATGCACCGGGACCAGTAGTGTTTCTTAATATGGCAGTTGTTTTAAGGCTATCATTAAAAGTTGCACTGATAACTTCAGCAACTTCATCTCTATCTAAATCATTAGCAAGAAATTTTTTCTCTACATCTGCAAGGGTTTCAGCTATTTCTTTTAAACCTTGATTTACTTTATCTGTCTGTACAGAAAAAGCATCATTTTCATCAACACCAAAAATACGATTAAATCTATCACTAGTAGGTATAAATTCAGGTGGTCTTCCAATTTCATCTATTGCTTTAGTTAAGTTAGTAGTCAATGCTGTTTTAACATCTACCTCTGGCGCAGTTGAAATTTTTGCAGTTTCTTTAGAAGTTTTTTGTGATGCAACTGCACTAGGTTTATCTGCTCTAACTTCTGCAGGTGATTTCTGTGCAGGGTCAGCTTGTATTTCATCTACTACAAATACGTTTGTAGTTGTATGTTTGTTAGTCTTTCGTTTGCTTCCATCAGGGTATATAATAGGAATAAAAGAACCTCTTACATGAGCAAGTACAGTTTCATCTTTATTATCTACTCTCCAATGTGCATCTGATTTAGGGTATGTACTACCTCTAGAATTTACATTAGTAATTAAATATTCTACATATTCAGAATTAGGGGATTGTCCACCTTCGAAGTTCCCTCGTCCAATTCTAAAAGTTTGTTGTCCATTTGTACTTGTTGGCATTGCAGGGCGATTAAGTATACTTGGAGGGGTCGGAGTATTTTGAGAGGTAGCAATATTTATAGGCTCTAGTGTAAAAATATTCATAGGCACTTGTTGCATACCTTTCCACTTAGGTTGATTTTGATACTTGGTAGATAAAGAAGTAAGTTTTTTTACTATTACTTGAGGTACAGATACATTTGCCATATACCTTAACTCTTGTTTACTATACGTTCTATTAGGGTTAATACCTTTTTGACCAATAGTTGTGTCACCAGTTAAAAAGTCTGTTACACCACGCATAGGTGCATTTTCTAACATGCCTGACCAGTACAACTCTCTCATATTTATATTAGGTGCTTTTTTTGTAAGGTACTTAATAACATTGCTACCTTTTATACCATTTTTACCTACAGGTAAGTTTTCTATTGCAGAATCTATAGAACTATAAAAAGGATTTTTATCTCCAAAGTTAGAATCATTTACTAACTCTCTAGTTTTAGAAGTTTTAAATAAAGGATTAACTAAAGACTTTGGTTTAGTTATTGCATTAGGACTAGGTTGATCTACTGGTGTTGTCCCTTGACCTGTTACTTGTGCACCTGCAGTTGTAGTTTTAGGCTTAGGACTTTCTTTTAAAAAATCAAAGTCACCATCTGCTAAAGCTTGAAGCTTGCCACCCAAGTCTGCTTTAATTGCTGGCTCTGCAGTTTTTAACAATTTAAAATATCCACCAAAAGCATCTATTGCATCATCTAGCATTTGTATGCTTCTAGGTCCAACCATTCCAGCAAAGGCTTCTCCTGCACCCATAATATCTCTAGCTGCAGTTTTTTCATCCCTTAAAATTTGATACCCTATTTCACCTTTGTCTTGACCCAGTGCATCAGCAATAGAACCTGCAACAAAAGTAAGTGCAGCTTCTCCTGTTTTAAATCCTGCATATCCTAGTCCAGCAAGATAGTCATTAGTTTGTCTAAAGGCTTGATAAACTCTAGGATCATCTTTAGGTAACATTTCAAACACAGCACCTTTACCAGCTTTCATAAAAGCTTCTTTAGCTTCTTGTAAAGGTTTAGCAGTTAATTCTATAGCAGTATCTAAAAACTCATCGTTAGGCTCATTAAACTTTTTAACTATGTTTTCTGCCCTGCCGTCAAGGTAAGGCTCATCTGCATGTGGTACATCTCCACCATGATTAAACTTTTTAACCCCATTATCTTTAATAAACTTTTCATAATCTTCCATGCCCTCTGCTTCAGGGTTTTTTGTAAAAAAAATTGATATGTCTAGTTCTTCTGTTGCTGTAACAGGCTTACCAAAATCATCTTTATTTACAGGATTATAATCTCTTCTAATATACTCTTCTTTAAGAAGATTTAATTTTTCAACAAGATTTTCAAATATATCTAAACCACTTTCACTAGCTTCTACTCTTGAAATATGTGTGTCACCAACACTCATTTGTATTTTATCTGAAACTTCTTTTAATTCTTTATTAGAAAGTTTAGTTAAATTTTCTTTAGTGGCTAAAGGGTAAAGATTTTTAATATACTCTTCTTCTTCAGACTTATAAAACCCCTTCATTTTTTTTTCGTGTTTTACAAGTTCAGGACTTTTATCCATAACATCGTAATAAGTTTGATACAAACCGTCTCTAACTCTTTTAAATATTTCTTGCCCTTTTGGATTTTCTATTTCTCTAGCTTTTTCTAAATTTTTTAACTTTGCTATAGAGGCACTTAAAGTCCCACTACCAGAAACCTTCTTAGCTAGGGGCGCAATAAGTTCATCCATTATACCAGTACTACCTGCTGCTATAGCTACAGGTGCTGCTACTAGTGTACCTAGTACTTCTCTTCTGCCCTTATCAAAAGTACCACCTGTCATTACTTCTGTTACAGCATCTACTGCTTCGTCTATACCGGACTGTACACCCCTAGCTAAAGGTTTTACAGCTAGTGCACCTGCAATAGGCAGTGCTGCTGTTGCTGTATCAGTGATAGCATCTACGTACCTACCTTCTCTAGTAGCTTCACCAGCATCCTGAAGTCCTACAATAGGATTAAGCAGTTGGTTAGCTTGACCAAGACTACCTGCATACGGACCTAAGTAATAACGAATATTATCTTCTAATTTTTTACTTCTTTCTAACCCACGTTCTCTACTAAAAAAATCTGTTATTTTATCAAGAAGGTCTGGTTCTATTTGTCTAGGTTTAAAAGATTGAAAATCATCGTCATTGTTAATGCCTAAAACAGAATTTAATATTTTTTGTTTTTCTTCTGAATTTAAATTACTCATTAGCATTAACCTTTAATCTAAGTTGCTTAAGTGCATTTAGTGCATGTACTTGACCTTGCATCCTATACATTACATTAGCTTCTTCAGTTTGAGAAAACATTCTATAACTATTCTGAATACGTTCATCAAGTTCTTTTTCAAAAGCATTCCATGCCTCAAGGTTATTTACTAATATTTTTAAACTCACTGAATTGGTCCTCCACCAGTATTAGCTGAGAAGCCTTGTTCTCCCGGTGTAGGCACTGAGCCTGTACCTATAGTACCCCCACCACTGCCTTGTGTGTCTTGAGCCTGTGTGCCTGCTGGGAGAGGCTGTGCGCCACCAGCACCTTGAGGTGCACCCTCTGGTGCAGGAGGTGGTGGATTTTCTGCTTGGAACTTCTTAAGTATTTCAGCTTGTACTGCTGCATCTGATAAAGAGTTTACTAATTTATCAGGGTCAAGGTCCATAGATTTACAAATCTCACGAATAATATAATCTACTCTTGCAAAAGGTGCAAGCACAGGATTTTGAATAACACCAAGGAATTGCATTAACCGTTGACTACGTACTTCGTTAGCCATAAGACTTTCAGTTCCACGTGCTTTAACTTCTAAGTCTCCTTTGATTTCTTCATCAAAGTCAAACTGCATGTTAAAATTAAAGAAAGCTTTTGCCATAGGGCCAAGTAAGTAATCGTCTACATTCTTAACTACATTTCGTATAGAACCATTAGCAGCAGACATAAGCATACTAATGCCAGAAGCTGTACGTCCGACACCTGACACCCCCGTTTGCCCATGAGCAAAGCTGGGGAACCCTGTAGATTCATCAGAAAGTACTCTGGCTTTATCAAACATCTGCATGTTTTCATTAGATACATTGGGGAACTTAGTACCAAAAATGGCTTGTCCGGGTGCACCCCCTTGCCTACGAAACACTTTGCCGGGATACACACTTAAGTCTTGCCCCGGAACTAAGTTAGTTTCATCTACCTCAATAAGCATATTACCACTTAATGCTGCATTGTCTACAGCCATACGCATAAACCCATTCATAAGAGTTTGGGTATCATCCATATTCTCAGCTAAACCTACACCAAAGATATTGTAAGGGTTAATCTCATAGGGTACTGCATAGTAAGGAATAAGTGTAGGAGTAAATGGATTCATAACAAGACGTAGTACTTGATCATTACAAATCCAAATATTTACACTTACTTCATCTAAACCTTTTAGTTCTTTAGGGATATCAATATCATGTCCTTCAAGAACATCTATGTCTACATTACCCCAAAACTCAAGTACCTCAAACCTTTCAGCTTTAGACTCTTGAGCATCATCTTCCATTGCTTGCTCCCACCATTCTTTTGTGTAGGACTCTCCAACATCAATAGCTGAGTCAATAGAGTTTGCCCTAAAGAAAGGTCGGCTCTTAAGTGATCGCATTTGAGAACGAGACATTTTATGGCGTTCAATTACATACTCTGCTTCATCCATATTAATTGCATCGGGATCAGGGTAGAAGTTCCAAATAGAAACAGAAGAAGTTTGTGGAATAGTTTTTATAGTAGGGGAGTATTCACCTTCATCATTCCAATTAGGGTATTCCTTGTCCATAGCAAATGGACCTTTCATAACCCCTGTACCAAACAAAGAACATTCAAATGCAGTTACACGTAATTGTTTATTAGCATTAGACTCTTCAAGTTGATCATGGATTTTCTTTTCCATTTTCTTAGCTGCAATCATTGCAGGATGAATAGTTACTTGAGTAGGTGTACTTCCTACCCCTTCTTTAAGAATATCAAGTACAGGCTCTAGCTTATCCTGTAGCCCTGCAAGACGTTCTTGTAGTTGAGGATAGGTTTCACCCGGAAGAAGCTGCATATCTTCTTCTGTTGGCCCTGTTGCTTTTTTAATATTATCATCAGTTTCAAAGTGTACTGATCCTGCAACACCTTCAGGTAAGGTAGTAGGTTCAATACTAATAGGAAATTTATTGTTGCCAAATAAAACATCTATAATCTGCCCATAGGCAGCAAGTACTTTTGTTTTAGTTACTTTAACAAACACACGTGATTTTTCTGTAGAAGTAAACTGTACATCAGGTCCATACAATCCACGATAATTACGATAAGCTTGCAACCACCTACGTTCTTCAGTGTCTCTAGCTAGAGAAGATTTTGAATACCTATGTTTAACTAAGCTAACTATTGTACCTGAAAGAGGATCAGAATAAGAATCTTCTTCACTGTCAGTTAAAGCTGTAGACTCTTGTGAATCCATTGTTTCTTCAAATTCTTCTTCCATACTATTTCCTTAATATCCAAAAGTAGGGTCACTTGCTTGAAACCCTGTACTAGTAGCAGGGTTATAATCAAACAAGTTACTTCTTGGTCTTGTCATTATGCCATACCTTAACGCATCATACAAGTGGTCTTCGGCATGTGTATTCACATCTTCAGGGTTATTTTTATCTAAAGGCAGTGCAGGTAATTGTGAAATTATATTTTTACAGGTATTAAAAAATACAAGTCTAGGTTCTTCTGTAAACTCGTCTACCTGCAATCGCCTATGTAATTCATTCTTACCAGCTACCCTAGAGCCTTTTGATCTATCAGATGGCCTCCATCTGCAACCTTTCATAATCATTTGTTCAGCAAGAGATGGGCCAGTATCGCCACGATTATGCCACAAAGAAGAGTCAAGAACTCCATATCTTATTTTCTCCTCTTGTTCTACATCTAAGATCATGTCAGCTAAATCTGTAGCAATAATTTTACTTACATACATTTCTCTGTATACTATAATTTGTTCTGAAGGACTTACTGCTAACCATACAACACCAGTATGAGAACCATACCCATAGTCACATGCTCTAAACTTAACCCAGTTACTGGGTATATCAAAAGGTTCTATAACATGAATACTACGATTAAACTCAGGAAATGCTGCACCTTCATTTATATCCCAATCACCTTCTAGCAATTGCCTACGTTGATGCTCTGGTAAAGATAAAAGATTTGCTTCATACATACCATCTTCTGCTAGGTATGGATTATCAAACAAAGTAGCAGGTATAAACCTACGTTTAAATAAAGGTTCACCTTGTCTTGAGTGTCCTTTAGGCCATGCTACTATTTCACCAGTGTTTATATCTGTAGCCCAGAAAGGTTTATTGGGTGTTTGAGGGTCAATAAAAGTCTTTTTAACCCATTGATGTCCGGGGCCTCCGGGGTTACTAGTGGCTCTCATGTACAAAGGTAGCTTACTATCTCTATTAGTACGTAACCTTGACCTCATATAATCCCAAGGATAAGGGCTAGGCCATTGTGTAAGCTCATCGAATCCAATCCAGTTAAAGGCTTGGCCTTGGTAACGCATAACATCATCATCTCTGTCAAGGTAACTCATCCACAGTGTTGCGCCTGATGGGGCTACCCAAGTCTTATCTCTCTCCATAAACTTAATTCCGGGAACAGCCCTTGGGTATAGCTGTTTAGAAACAGAAATAAGTTCTCTTAGTTCTTCTGTGCTACGTCTAACTAACAACATCCTAGCACTAGGATTAGAAAAATATCTTACTGGGTCTGCTATTAAACTATAGCTCTTACCCCCACCAGCAGAACCTCCATAAAGAACCTCTTGTTCTGTTGACGACAAAAAAGAAGTTTGAGGGCCGGGATTAGGTTCAAAGATTACATCTTCTTTAGAGTAACTCTCCGACTGTGTTGTTTGTGCAACACTTGAGGTCTTTTCCACCGAGTCTTTCTTCTTCGAGTTTTTTCGCCTTTTCGAGGGCGGCTTTGTATTTTTCAGCAAGGTGGCGTTGTGCTGCAGCTTCTCTCTTACGTTTGCGTTCAATTTTTACTCTCTTCATTAATCCTACATGGGATATGTACCTACCAGATTGTTCACTTAACCAAGCTGATACATCTCTATAGCTATACTGTTTGAGATATTTTTTAGCTTCTTCTAGTAGTTCTAACTCTTCTGGTATAGGTCTAAGTATATCTTTATCTTCAGAGTCTTGTTTATACCCAAAAGGTATTAGTCTGCCTACTCTTACTACTGACCGCCATTCAAACTCTTCATCTTCTCTAGGTGCAGGTAACTCCCACACTTTACCTATATTACTCATCTTTAGGCGGTAAAATAAATAAAGGATTAGAAGTAGACACTTCTACTTTATCTGTAGCTTTAAATCCACCACGATCAAGAATATCTTTTGCTGCTACTATTTTTTCTTTATTACCAAGATCAGTAGGGTTATCCATGATATGCTTCATAGAATATGCAGCTTTAGTAGCTGTAGTAGAAATAAACTTTTTAGTTCTTTCTGCAATTTCTTCTTGCAAAGCATTTACAATAGAAGAAGTAGAAACATTTTCCGCATAGCCAGCTAACTTACGGGCTTGAGCAGGTTCTCCTTTAGCCTCTTCAAAAAGAACATCTAAAAACTTTTGTTGTTTTTCTGTTAAGTTTCTCATTTAACTTTCCTATGTGGCTTTACTTTGGCTGCAACTTTCTTAGGTTGAGCCACAAACTGCTTACCCGCAGCAGTGCCTTTTCGTTTAGCTCTAGTTGTAGAGGCATACTGAGAATCACTAAGAGACTTAATAGCCTTCTTAGGTAGATACCTTTCACCTGTGGCCTTTGGCCCTTGTGTTGAGGGCTTACCACTTTTAGTAGTCCACTTCTGCTTAGTCCAAGACTTAAGACTTTTTTGACTTTTTGCTAGTGCCATCTGCTTTAGCCTTTGCTGCTTTACTTAGGTCTTTATAGTGAGATAACTTTACACTTGTTTTACTGTGTGCTTTACCAGTATGCAAAGAACCATCAGGCATCTTGTGAGTACCACCTTTATGTTCAGTACCATCCTTCTTATAATGCTTTACACCCTTCATGATTTTTTATCCTCTTGTTTTTTTAATTGTGACTTTGCTTGCTTTGCAAGTCTAGCAACTTCAGTCTTGCCCATAACTTTAGCACGTTGCTCTAACACTGTTAGTATTTGAATCTTACGTGCATAAGGTTTATTTATTTTTTTAACCTTAGCTATAGTTTCTTTAGCATCTTTAACAGTAGCAAACTTTATACTAACAGTATCTTTAGGATTTTCGTCAGTATAAAGTCTTCTACCACTACCTTTAGGTTTTTTGCCTGTGCCAACTTTAGGGTCTTTAGCCATTACGACTTATACCCACCACCTGCAGCCTTATAAGCTTTAGCAACCATCTGTGCTTTACGTGCTGACCATTGACCCGGTGAGCCACCTTTACCAGCAGCTTTTATACGATTAAAAATTTGTTTACGTTTTCCGGGTTGAGTATAATTACCTGCAGCATTTACAGTAGAACCGCCTTTAGCATATCCTTTTGGCTTTGCTTTAGGTGCTTTCTTTGCCGTAGAACTTTTGCTTGATTTCACCACGTGTAACTCCAATGTCTTTTAATACTGCATCTGACATATTATTTAATTGCCAATATGATACTCTTCGTTGTTGGCTTTCTTGAATAGCTTTAATAAATTTTTTAAACATGGTATATCTCCTCTGTTTGACCACAGAAGAGTTATACCATACTTTATACTATCATACTACATACAAGGTTGCAACCCCGTTATGCATTATTTTTTCTTCTTAGTCATTCCACCGTACATATAACCAGTAGAGCCACCACCCATCATTTTCTTAGCTGCTGGTTTCTTTTTAGCCATACCACCTGCCATCATTTTTTTAGTTGCTGGTTTTTTCTTAGCTGCCATTCCACCATGCATCATCTTAGCTGTAGGTTTCTTTTTAGCCATACCGCCTTTATTCATCTTACCTTTACCATCAGCAGCAAACTCAGGAATTTTCTTTCCTGTCTTAGGGTCTGTTACCATTGCCATACCACCTGCTTTAAAACCAGAACCTCTTTTATTAAATTTTCCTGAAGTTCTAAGAGCATCCTTACGATAGTCTCCACCCATTGCTGCTTCAACTTCTGTTTTAGTTTTTTCAGTAATAGGTCCATCATTAGGAATAACTTTTGGTGTAGTTTTTACTTTAACCTTTGGTTTATCCTTTGGATCAGGTTTAGGGCGAAGCACAGGACGAAGAGAAGTTTTTAACCCACCTTTATCTTTTAAGTCTGTAGCATACACTGCTGCCATGACCTTGCCATTCTTATCAGTATAGTAAAGGCTTTTAGCTTTTTTAGCTTCTGCAATACTTTTATATTTTTTACCTTTAGCTTTTTCTGCTTTTAGAGTAGTGCCTTTTTCTTTGAGCTTTCGATTAAGATGCTCACGTAGTGATTCTTTTGCCATAACTTATATCCTTATATCTATTTTTCTACCACTTGACTTTGTGGGACCAGTATTTTGCTGAGAGTTTGCTTGAGGGTTTCCCCTGTGCATCATGTCTTGCGTAGTAACTTTTTTTACGGGCTTTATCTTTTGCCGTCTTGGGAGCTTTACCTGCCCCACTAACGCCCTGCTGTCCAAACCTGATAAATTTATAGGTATCTCCTTCTTTAGCCATAACACAATGTGATTTAGTTTTATGATTAGGAGTTCTCTTAGGTTTATTAACACCCTTGAGTCCCTCTTCTTTCATCTTAGTTTTTACTCGTTCAGGGATTGCCATATTAGTTTCCTATAAAATATTGGGGGAAACACTGACGCCCAGCTTTACCCCCAATTAAAATTATTTGAATAATCAAATATGACGCCTTACGATAAAACCACTCTTACTGTTACATCGTCACTGCTTGCTGCTAAAATGTTCATTATAACAGCATCCCCAATAGCATCAGGGATTGCAAGAGTATAGCTACCAGCTTCTAATTGTAAATCATTAGCACCACAGTTTGCTGCTGCTGTACTAAAATTAATTAAGAACTCTTGATTAGCATGAATATGTACAAGCCTAAAGCCAGTACAAGTAAAGTGTGCAGTATTGCCAGCAGTATTATCTACTGATACTTTTGTCTGCACACTCCACTGTAATGTATTAGGCTGAAACGTACCTAATGAGTTCGCCATTAGACAATACCGTATAGATTGATCAAGGAGTAATCAGTAGTTACGTTGACAATCATAACTGTGCCAACCACTTGAATAACATCCCCTGCGGCTGGGCCTACAGCACCTGCAGCACCCAGAGGTACAGCATGGTTGCCTACGACAAGAGTACCCGAAGTAAGTACAGTTTGTGGACCTGATACAGCCATCCAACCAAAGTGGGAAGCAGCCATATCTACAACAGTGACACCCATAGTTGCGCCTG
>ENA-ORXF01001077-ORXF01001077.1-marine-metagenome-genome-assembly--contig:-NODE-1077-length-18255-cov-9.199912_pt1 | contig 18255 bp, 17 predicted proteins | sample MGYA00237864_ERZ511476 | MGnify/ENA primary metagenome ERZ511476 (study PRJEB26306, sample SAMN06343908) | marine metagenome | isolation source: coastal waters | place: Atlantic Ocean: West Antarctic... | reverse complement strand
GCACGTTTAGGCGGAATTGGTTCTTGTGGTAGAGAATTGTGCTGTTCTACGTGGTTAACAGATTTTAGAAAAGTAACTACATCGGCAGCTCGTTATCAGCAATTGTCTTTAAATCCATTGAAACTAGCAGGACAATGTGGGAAGTTAAAATGTTGTTTAAATTTTGAGTTAGACACTTATTTAGACGCTTTAAAAACATTTCCGAAACAAGATTTGATTTTAAGAACCGAAAAAGGAGAAGCTGTTTTTGTAAAGATGGATATTTTTAAGAATCATCTCTGGTATACGTATAAAGAAGAACGTTTCAAGTGGTTTCGTCTAACATTAGAGCAAGTTTTAGAAATCGTAGCACTGAATAAAAATAATGAGAAATCAATATCATTAGAAGAGTATGAAGCTGATGTTGTGTTGCCCGAAAAAGTAGATTTTGAAGATGCAGTTGGGCAAGATAGTTTAACTCGTTTTGATACCCCAAAAAACAACAAACGATCAAGAAATAATAAAAATAAAAACAAGAAAAAACCTGTTGGTGCAGTTGCAAACAATCCGCAACAAAAACCAAATCCAAGAAAAAAACAACAGGTACAACAGCAAAATAAGCCAAGACCAAGGCCGAAACCAAATGCGAATGCAAACGAAAATCAGCCAAAAGGAGAAGTAAAAAAGGCAAATAAACCACGAAACAACAACAATAGAAATCGGAATAATAATACTCCCAAAGATGGAAATGATTCGCAAAAGTAAATTTCTACTTTTTCTATTGGTTTTATTTTTTATGTTTTCTTGTAACGATATTTCAGAGTTTAATCAATATAAATCTGTAGAACAGAGTGCTTGGAAATCTGGAGAAAAAATTACTTTTAATTTTGAAGTTAAAGACACTATTTTACCCAAAAACTTATTTATCAATATCAGAAATAATAATGAGTATGAGTTTAGCAATTTGTATCTAATTACAACATTAAAATTTCCGAATAATAGTTTAGTCATAGATACGTTACAATATGAAATGGCAGATGCTTTTGGAAAGTTTTTAGGCAATGGTTTCTCGGAAATAAAAGAAAACAAGTTGCTTTATAAAGAACGTAAAATTTTTCCTTTATCAGGAAAATACGTCTTTAAGATAAGGCATGCAATGAGAAAAAACGGCGCAATTAACGCCATTGAAAGTCTTATTGGAATTCAAGATGTTGGTTTTAGTATTGAAAAAATAAAATAAATTTCCGTTTTTACGGGAGAGATAAATTAATGAAATCTCAACGATGTTGAGAAATAGTTTTTATTATGGCAAAGAAAGAAATCACTAGTTTTAAAAAATATTTAAAATGGTTCTGGGGTATTATTTTAGGAGTCTTTACCCTTATTTTGGTCTTGTTTTTATATACGGCGTGGGATCCCTTTGAAGTATTGCCTTCTTTTGAAGAACTCGAAAATCCGCAAACAAATCTAGCAACAGAAGTTATTTCTATTGATGGAAAAACCATTGGTAAATACGCTACAGAAAATAGAACACCTGTACATTTTAGGGAGTTACCAGCCAACTTGGTACATGCTTTGACAGCCACAGAAGATGAGCGTTTTTATGAGCACTCTGGCATCGATTTTAAAGGATTGGCAAGAGCTGTCTTAAAACCAGGAAGTGGCGGTGCTAGTACAATAACACAGCAATTAGCGAGAGCGCTTTTTACAGGAAGAGCGTCAAGAAATAAATTTAAAAGAGTACTTCAAAAAGTAAAAGAATGGGTAGTTGCTACCAAATTAGAAAAGCAATATACCAAAGATGAGATTATTGCCATGTATTTGAATAAGTACGACTTTCTAAATCACGCAGTTGGAATTCGATCTGCAGCAAGAATTTATTTCGGAAAAGAGCCCAAAGATTTGGCGATAGCAGAAGCAGCAATGCTGGTAGGAATGTTAAAAAATTCATCCTATTTTAACCCTCTAAGGAGGGAAGCAAAAGTAAAACAACGAAGAAATGTTGTGCTAAAACAAATGACACGTAGCAAGTTTATTACAGAGATTGAGAAAGACTCTTTACAAAAGCTTGATTTAGGTTTAAATATTAATAAAGAAAGTCATAAAGATGGCTCTGCAACTTACTTTAGAGGGCATTTGCAAAAGATCATGCGAACTTGGGTTCAAGAGCATCCAAAACCAGACGGAGAGGAATATAATATTTTTGAAGACGGTTTAAAAATATTTGTAACCATAGACTCTAGAATGCAAAAGTATGCGGAGGAAGCGATCGATGAGCATATGTCTAATTTACAACAATACTTTTTTGAAGAACAAAAGAATAATAAAATAGCTCCTTTTTATGATCTTGAAAAAAGTCAGATAGACAGAATTCTAGACAGAGCTAAGAAAAATTCGGTCAGGTATAAACGCTTAAAGAATATTGGAAAATCACCAGAATACATAGCAAAAGTATTTAATAAGAAAACAAAAATGAACGTGTTTTCTTACAAAGGCGATTTGGATACAATCATGTCTCCAAATGATTCTATTAGATATTATAAATACTTTTTACGCTCTGGTTTATTATCTATAGAGCCACAAACTGGGCACATAAAAGCATGGGTTGGCGGTGTAAATTATAAACATTTTAAGTTTGATGCTGTGGAGCAACAAAAAAGACAAGTAGGCTCCACCTTTAAGCCATTTGTGTATGCAACTGCAATTAATCAATTAAAACTATCTCCTTGTGATACGTTTCCGAATATTCCATACACCATTCCAAAAGGGAAATATGGGATTCCAGAAGAATATACACCTGAAAATTCTGGTGACAAATATGGTGGAATGTTGACTTTAAAACAAGGTTTAGCCGGTTCTGTAAACACCATGTCTGTAAGATTAATAGATATGGTTTCACCAGAAAATGTAGTTCGTTTGGCAAAAGCTGCAGGCATAGAAAGCTATGTTCCTGCAAACCCTTCAATTGCATTGGGAGCTGTAGAATTGTCATTACTAGAAATGGTGAGTGCCTATTCTACTTTCGCAAATAGAGGATTGCGCGTAAATCCCATGATTATTACTAGAATAGAAGATAAAAATGGCACTGTTTTAGATGAATTTACTCCAAAAACAGAAGAAGTTTTAAGTGAAGAATCTGCCTATGTAGTTTTAAATTTATTAGAAGGAGTTACACAATCTGGCTCTGGTGTTCGTTTGCGTTTACCATGGGAAAAACCAGGGTACGTTACTGGATATCCTTATGAATTTGACAATGCAATCGCTGGTAAAACAGGAACCACTCAAAATCAGTCTGATGGCTGGTTTATGGGAATTGTACCCAATTTAGCAACAGGAGTTTGGACGGGTGGTGAAGACAGAGCAACTCATTTTGAAGGAATTGCAAAAGGACAAGGAGCAACAATGTCTTTGCCTTCTTGGGCTTTATTTATGCAAAAATGTTATGCGGATAAAACTTTAAAAATTAGCAAAGAAGAATTTGAAAAGCCAGAAAAATTAACCATAAGTATTAATTGCGAAGAAAAGCAGGAGGAGGAAGGTGAAGAAGGGGAGGAGATTAAGAAAATAGTACCAGAAGAAGACACCGAGTTTTAAAATATATTGAAATTAGCAAACAGCGTTTGCAGTTAAGTTGTAAAAAATAACAATATGATTAATAAGAAAGTAAATAACGTACAAGAGGCTTTAGAAGGCGTAAAAAGCGAAATGACTTTTATGTTGGGAGGTTTTGGTTTGTGCGGAATTCCAGAAAACGCCATTTCTGAATTGGTCAAATTAGACGTTAGAGAGGTAACATGTATTTCTAATAATGCAGGTGTAGACGGTTTTGGTTTGGGGTTATTGCTTGAAAATAAGCAAGTAAAAAAAATGATTTCTTCTTATGTTGGGGAAAATGACGAATTCGAAAGACAAATGTTGTCTGGAGAATTAGAAGTAGAATTAACGCCACAGGGTACTTTAGCAGAAAAATGTAGAGCTGCACAAGCAGGGTTTCCTGCATTTTACACTCCTGCAGGTTATGGAACTGAGGTAGCAGAAGGAAAAGAAACAAGAGAATTTGATGGTAAAATGTACGTTTTAGAACCTGCTTATAAAGCAGATTTTGCTTTTGTAAAGGCTTGGAAAGGAGATGCTGCTGGTAATTTGGTGTTTAAAGGAACGGCAAGAAACTTTAATCCTAATATGTGTGGCGCCGCAACAATTACGGTTGCAGAGGTTGAAGAGATGGTTGAAGTTGGAGAGTTAGACCCAAATAATGTTCATATTCCAGGAATATTTGTACAAAGAATTTTTCAAGGAAAAGGGTATGAAAAGAGAATTGAACAACGAACAGTAAGACAAAGAAACTAATTATGGCTTTAGATAAAACAGGAATTGCAAAGCGTATTGCACAAGAAGTTCAAAACGGATTTTACGTGAACTTGGGAATAGGAATTCCTACGTTGGTTGCAAACTATGTAAGAGATAATATAGAAGTTGAGTTTCAATCTGAGAATGGTGTTTTAGGAATGGGACCTTTTCCTTTTGAAGGAGAAGAAGATGCAGACATTATAAATGCAGGAAAACAGACGATTACGACCCTACCAGGAGCAAGTTTTTTTGACTCTTCAATGAGCTTTGCAATGATTCGTGGTAAACATGTAGATTTAACAATTCTTGGAGCAATGGAAGTTTCAGAAAATGGAGACATTGCTAACTGGAAAATTCCAGGAAAAATGGTGAAAGGAATGGGTGGTGCAATGGATTTAGTAGCGTCTGCAGAAAATATTATTGTGGCAATGATGCACACCAATAAACACGGTGATTCTAAGATTTTAAAGCAATGTTCCTTGCCTTTAACAGGCGTTGGTTGTGTAACAAAAGTAGTTACTAATTTGGCGGTGTTAGAAGTTAAAGACAATCAGTTTCATCTACTAGAAAGAGCTCCTGGAGTTTCGGTTGAAGATATTCAGAAAGCAACTGAAGGAACTTTAGTGGTAAATGGCGAGATACCAGAAATGGACATCTAGAATGAAAAAAATGAGACCATTTGTTCCGCTATTATTCCCAATCATAATAATCCTACTGGGATTCGTCATTTATAGGGTTTTAGGATACGAACCAAATTTGTATACGATTCTTATAAATATTGGCTTTGCTTTTGTTTTATCACCTAGAATAAAAAAAAATCAAAAAGAAAACGGAACAGAGGAACAATTTAGATGGTTGTTTAATAAAAAAATATTGAAGTAATATGAAACTATTTAAAAAAATATATTGGCTAATATATCCAATTTTAATTGTGGTATTTATGATGATTTTTGATCAATTGTATGCCACAGATAACTTTATATTAAAAGCAGGAGTTTGTGCTGTTTTAGCTTTTATTGTATCCCCAAGAAAGAAAATTATTCAGACAGAAAAAGGAAACACAAAACAAATTACCTGGTTGTTTTTAAAGCAACCAATAGCTTTAGATTCATAAATAATAGGTTGATTTTTTCTCTTTGAGAAGAATAAAGATAAATTAAAAATGAAAATAATATCGTACAACGTAAACGGAATTAGAGCCGCTTTAAAAAAAGGTTTTTTAGATTGGTTACAAGTAGCAAAACCAGATGTAATATGCATACAAGAAACAAAGGCTCATAAAGATCAATTGGATTTGTCGGCTTTTGAAAATGCTGGGTATACCTATCATTATTGGTTTTCTGCTCAGAAAAAAGGATACTCTTCTGTTGCAGTATTGTGCAGGGAAAAACCAAATCATGTAGCTTACGGAACAGGCATAGAAACGATGGATTTCGAAGGTCGAAATCTCCGTGTAGATTTTGACAATGTCTCTGTAATGAGCATGTATTTGCCTTCTGGAACTAATTTAGACAGACTCAATTTCAAGCTAAAATATATGGATGAAATTCAGGAATATATTAATAATTTAAAACAAGAAATTCCGAATTTAGTTATTTGCGGTGATTATAATATCTGTCACGAAGCCATTGATATTCACAATCCTAAAATGAAGGGTGTTTCTGGTTTTTTACCTGAAGAAAGGACTTGGATGAGCGATTTTATTAAAAACGGATTTATAGACAGTTTTCGCTATTTAAATCAAGATAAGGAAGCATATTCTTGGTGGAGTTATAGAGCTAATGCAAGAGCCAATAATAAAGGCTGGCGTTTGGATTATGCCATGGTTTCAGAACCATTAAAGGATAAAATATCTCGCGCTTACATTTTATCGGAAGTAAAACATTCAGATCATTGCCCGATTGTGGTAGAATTAGATGTGTAAAATAGAGTTTAAATAAGAAACGATAAATTGAAAAAAATATTACTAGTACTATTTTTTACTTCAAGTGTTTTTTCACAAACACCAAAAGAGGCTATTCCTAAGAAAATAACAGCAGTAGATTTATTTTCGGACTATGATATTGTACTGATTGATAGCTTATTAATGGATACAAAGTACAAGTCGCCATTATATGAAAAAGCCACATACCTTTTAAAAGATGCAGAAGAAAAAGAGGTTTCTTCTATCGAATTATCTACGGAAATTTTAAAAGAAAGATTACAAAAAATAAATGCCAAAACTCCCTTTCATATTGCATACAATCCTGCTTTAGAAAAAGTGATAAAGTCATATTTAAAGTATCGCAAAAGATATTATCCTGCTTTAATGGCAAGGGCAGTGTACTATTTTCCAATGTTTGAAAAATATCTAGATCAATATGATATTCCTTTAGAAATGAAATATTTGGCAATTGTAGAATCTGCTTTAAATCCAACAGCAAAATCTGGTGCAGGAGCAACAGGTTTGTGGCAATTTATGTATCCAACAGGAGTTCAATACAAATTAAAGGTAAGTTCTTATGTAGATGAGCGCCAAGACCCTGTAAGAGCCACCATTGCTGCTTGTAAATACCTATCGGATTTATATACTATTTTTGGCGATTGGGATTTGGCTTTAGCGGCCTACAATTCGGGTCCTGGAAATGTTGCAAAAGCGATAAAACGTTCTGGAGGTTATCGAAATTATTGGAATATTCGTCCGTATTTGCCAAGAGAAACCGCGAGTTACGTTCCTGCATTTTATGCGACTATGTATTTGTTTGAATATCAAAAAGAACACCATATAATTGCAGATTCGCCACAAGTTCGTCATTTTGAAACAGATACAATTCATATAAAAAAGACCATACGTTTTGATCATGTTTCAGAAATTACAGGAATTAGTCTAGAATTAATTCAGTTTTTAAACCCTTCCTATAAATTAGATATTATTCCTTTTGTAGAAGGAAAAAACTATACAATTAAGTTGCCAAGAAAGAATTCTTTCAATTTTATTGAAAAGGAAGGTGCTATCTATACATTAGCAGAAGAAGATGCTTCGAGAAGAGAGAAACCTTTGCCTAAGTATTTTGAAATGGATAAACGCATTCGTTACAAAGTGAAAAATGGAGATTTTTTAGGGAAGATTGCAAATAAATTTGGAGTAAGAGTAAGCGATATTAAACGTTGGAATCGAATGAAAACGAGTCGGTTAAAGATTGGTCAACGTTTAAGTATTTATCCAAAGAAATTCTGAATTACAAGGGCTTCAGTAAAATTACCAGCCATAAAAAAGAGCTTTTGAAACTTATACAGTAAGAAAATGAGATTCATTTTAGTTGATATTTAGAGAATTTGAGAATTTTTTTATTGATAAAATTAAAAAGTGGAACAATATTTGGTACGTTAAAGTTTAAAATCTGGAACTAAACTTAAAATTTATAAAAGTTAATTATGAAAAATTTATTTTCAATATTTATTGTGGCAATCGTATTAAATTCTTGTGTAGGAACTGATAAATTTGTTTTAAGAAGCTCCCTTGGTAAAATTAATAAAGTAATGGTAGTAACCAAGGCCAGTGACTGGAACGGAGATTTAGGAGGCGCAATTAGAAGTTCTTTCGGAGAGTTTATGGTTGGTTTACCCCAGCCAGAACCAACATTATCTGTATCACAGATTGCACCAAATGGATTTAGAAGTATGATGAAGGTTTCTAGAAACATTCTAATTATAGGTGAAGGGAAAAAAGAAGATTTTTATATAAAGAAGAATGTCTATGCACAACCACAAACTGTTATTTACGTGTATGGTACAGATGACGCTAGCATTATTAAAGTATTTAATGCCCATAAAGAAGAAATTATAGCTGCTTATATCTCTTCAGATATTTTAATGACGCAGGCTATTTTTGAGAAAAAAAAATTAGACGATTCTCAATTTAAAACACTTCAAAAACTAGGGATTTCTTTTACTGCGCCTGAAAATTATAAAACAGTAGATGACACTGGAGAATTTTTATGGTTGAGACAACACTTAACAAGCGGAATTGCAAAAACGGGAAGCAATAACATTTTAGTATATTCAGTTCCATTAGAAGACGAAACTAAAATTGCTGAAAACATTGTAGCGGTTAGAAATAGTATTGGTAAAAAATACATTCCTGGAACAAATCCAGAAACCATGCACATGATTACAGAAGAAGCATACACGCCTTTTACTTCTGAAACAACCTTGGATGGTAAAAAAACTTTTGAAACAAGAGGAAAATGGGAAGTAAAAAATGATTTTATGGCAGGACCCTTTTTAAACTATTCTGTAGTGGATGAAAAGAACAATAGAATTGTAGTTTTTGAAGGTTTTACCTATGCGCCTTCCGTAAACAAAAGAGCCTTTTTGTTTGAGTTAGAAGCAATTGCAAAATCTATGAAGATTAAATAAGTTTTCTACTTTTTATATAACATACTAAAAACCTAAAAGAATATCTTTTAGGTTTTTGCTTTTTAGTAGATTTAGCATCAAAAAGTTATTTTTTATAGCTTGCTGTAGAACACGGCTTTAGTGAATTAACAGGAAGGTCTTTTGCCTATTTTTAATATATTATTCTAAATGCGAAGACCGTCTAATATTACTTAAGCAAGGAGCTTTACAGATTTTTTTATGTGATGTGTATTTAGTATTGCCAACTTTAATAATTTAAATTTTATTTAAAAAAATACTCAAACACATAGTTATTACAGTAGATTATTGAATGGTAACTTTAACAATTATGGGAGGAATTATTTGTTAATGAATTTAAATTAGTTACTATCTTAAAATTACAAAAACCACGTTAAAGTGTGGTTTTTGTAATTCAATATCTTAATACCCTATTTTTTCCCTGACTCTTTTAAGAACTGAATTTGCAGTAATTCTTGCTTTTTCAGCACCAATAGTAAGTGCTTCATCAATTTCATGTTTGTTTTTCATAAAATGATGATACTTTTCTCGAACCGTTGCAAACTCTTCTAAAATAAGTTCATATAAAGCTTGTTTTGCGTGTCCGTAACCATAACTTCCACCTTCATAATTTGCTCTCATTTCTTCGATTTGAGCGCTAGATGCTAGTAATTTGTACAATGCAAAAATAGTGTCTGTATCGGGATTTTTTGGTGCTTCTAGCCCTAGACTATCGGTTTTAATTCCCATAATTTGTTTTCGTAATTTTTTATCGGAAAGAAAAATATTGATGGTATTATTTCTAGACTTACTCATTTTATTACCATCAATTCCTGGAACTAATTTTGTGTGTTCTTGAATTTTTGCTTGTGGTATAAGAAAGGTTTCGCCAATAACATTATTTATTCTATTAGCAACATCTCTTGTCATTTCTAGATGTTGTAATTGATCTTTACCTACGGGTACAATTTCTGCATCGTATAATAAAATATCTGCAGCCATTAGCATTGGGTAGGTAAAAAGACCTGCATTTACATCTTCTAATCTGTCTGCTTTGTCTTTAAAGCTATGTGCTAATGTTAATCTTTGAAAAGGAAAATAACAACTTAAATACCAAGTAAGTTCAGCAGTTTGTGGAACATCACTTTGTCTATAAAAAACAGTTTTATTAATATTTAAACCACAAGCTAGCCAAGTTGCAGCTGTGCTGTAGGTATTTTCTCTTAATTCACTTCCATCTTTAATTTGAGTTAAAGAATGCATATCTGCAATAAATAAATAAGCATCATTTTTTGGGTTATTCGCCATTTTTACTGCTGGCAAAATAGCCCCTAGTAAATTACCTAAATGTGGTGTTCCTGTGCTTTGTACGCCTGTTAAAATTCTTGACATTAATTTTTATTTTGATGCTTCTATGAACCTGGGATAATTACGTTTTTTATAAACTGTAAAAACCTGTCTAAGTGATATTGATAAATCTTCCGGAGACAAAAATAAGGTTTTGATTAGTAAAATCAATACACAAAAAGAATATTAGTATTCTAACTAAGATTGTTTGGTTCTACAAAAAAGTGCTAACTTCGTATTTACTGTGTAACTTAAGTGAAATAACCTTTTTAATTCTTAATAAATTCTGTGAAATTTTTAAAAATTCCTTTATTTCTATTTTGGCGAATTTGGTTTTACGTTTTAATGATTGTTTCCATCTTATTGTTCTTCCCATTTTTATTGATTTTTTCATTCAAAGAAAAACACTACCATTTATTCTGGAATTTTGCGAGAATGCTATCTAAAATATTAATTTATGGAATGGGGTTTAGACTAAAATTTAAAGCAAATCAAAATATTGATCCAAGTAAAAGCTATATGTATTGCGCAAATCATGCTTCTCTTTTAGATCCTTTTGTGCTCATTGCTTTAAGTAAAAAACCAATTGTATTTGTTGGTAAAAAGGAACTTTCGAAAATTCCTATATTTGGTTTTTTCTACAGACGAACGGTTATAATGGTAGATAGAAGTAGTTTTAAAAGTAGAAAAGCGGTGTTTGAAATTGCAAAAAAAAGGTTGCAAAATGGGGTAAGTATGGCAATTTTTCCTGAGGGCTTAGTGCCAACGGAAGATGTTGTTTTAGCGCCGTTTAAAAAAGGAGCATTTAGTTTAGCAATAGAATTTCAAATACCAATTATACCGCAGGTTTATTATGATTGTAAGCGCTTTTTCTCCTGGGATTTTTTTAAAGGAAGACCTGGTGTTTTGAGAGTACAACAGCATGATTTTATAGAGACTAAGGGAATGTCTTCAAAACAGGATATGGATGCATTAAAAAGCAAAACTTTTCATATTCTTTATAATGATTTAGAAAATGACAGGAAATACATGAAAGATACAAATAGAAAAAAATGAGAGAAAAATTAAATTTTACATATTCAAGTTCTGAAGAGAAATTAAATATTTGGTCTCACGCATTTGGTTTGTTGTGCAGTGTAATAGTTTTTCCCTTTTTAGTTATAAAGGCATTAAATTTTAATGGTTTTTTGAAACCAACCAGCTTTATCATTTATGGTTGTAGTTTAATTATATTATATGCAGCATCTACCTTTTACCATGCGGCAACAGTACCAAAAAAAAGAAGGAAACTAAATATTTTAGACCATGCTGCAATTTATGTATTAATTGCTGGTAGTTACACGCCTTTAAGCTTGGCTGCTTTGGAGGACAATTTAGGCTGGTATCTCTTTATTTTTGTTTGGATTTTTGCTTTGATTGGCGTCATTTTAAAGTTGTTTTTTACAGGGAGGTATAATAAATTATCTACTGCAATGTATGTTTTAATGGGTTGGCAGGTTGTTTTTTTTATAAACCCTCTAATCGAAAGCTTGTCTTCTTTTAGTTTGAAGTTTTTATTTATTGGAGGTGTGTTTTATAGTATAGGTGCGGTTCTTTATATGATTAAAAAATTACCTTACAATCACGCTATATTTCATTTGTTTGTACTTTTAGGCAGTTTTAGTCACTTTTTGGCAATATATGATATTCAATAATTAATAGGTGTTTTAAACCCATACATGAAATCAATATTTTATGCCCAATCTTTAAAAGGAAGTTTGCTAATACTTGAGTTATAATATTTTGATTCTCCAGTAACTTCTTTGGCTAACCAACTGGGTTTTTCGAACTTCTCATTTTCAGAATCTAATTCTATTTCAGCAACAATTAAACCTAAGTTATCACCTAAAAAGGCATCAACCTCAAAAGTATGAGTTCCTTTTTTTACCAAATATCGGTGCTTTTCTATTAGATTAGATTCACACAAAAGTAGTAGTTCTTTGGCTTCAGAAATAGCTATTTCTTTTTCCCATTCAAACCTACTAGTTCCCGCTAAATTTGATTTTCCTTTGATCGTTATAAAAGCTTTATCATCAGAAGTTCTCACTCTTACTGTTCTGGTTTTATTGGAGTTTAAATACCCTTGTTTAATGTGCTTTTTTTCAAAGCTTTCTTTTGCAAAGTCTAAGTTATTTACCAAAAATTTTCTTTCTATTTCTATGCCCATAAAATCCAATTCAATTTTGTACTAATGTAGTCTGTTTTAGCGTTATTGTAACAATAAATAAATATCTTTGAAATCTAACTAATTGAAATGAAAAAAATCTTTTCGCTTTATGTTCTAATCTTTTCGATCGCAATATGCGCTCAGACAGATTATAGTGCTTCTTGGGAAGATTTTTATTCTTATAATAATGTAAAAGACTTTACAAAGGTAGAAAATGTAATTTATGCTTTGGCAGACAATGCTGTTTTTACGTATGATGTTATCAGCGGAGAAATTAAAAAACTGTCTTCTGTTAAAGGTTTATCTGGTGAAACGACAACAGCTATTTATTATAATAAAGAATTTAAAAGATTAGTTATTGGCTATGAAAATGGTTTGCTAGAGGTTGTAGATGATGATGGAAGTATTACTATTTCATCAGACATTGTGAACTTTAATCAATCTGGAGAAAAAAGTATCAATCATATATCTGCATTTAACAATAAACTGTACCTGTCTACTCCTTTTGCAGTGGTTGTTTATGATATTGAAAAACTGGAATTTGGAGACACTTTTTTTATTGGAGACAATTCTTCCTCTATCAAAATAAATGAAACGATTATTTCTAATAGTATAATTTATGCAGTTACAGAAACTGGTATTTTTAAAGCTGATATTTCAAATAATTTATTGATAGATTTTAATAATTGGGAACAACTATTTGTAGGTAGAAATTTTAAAGGAACTGTTTTTTTAAATGGTTTATATGTTACAGAAGGTTCTCAGTTATTTGCTTTTGATGGCATTAATTTAAATAAAGTAAGAAATTTTGGAGAAGAAATAAAAAGCATAAAGGCATCTATTACACACTTAAGTATCTCTTTGAATAAAAAAGCAGTGGTTCTTGATGTTTCCATGAATGTAGTTCGTCAATTTTCTGCAAATACTGCCTTCGATTATTCTTTAAATACTGCTTTTTTTGAAAATAATACGTCTTTTTTAGCAACCAAAGAATTCGGGATTTTAGTGGCAACTTTAGAGGAATCAGCTACGTATTTAGAAATTCATCCAGAAGGCCCCCTGTCGAACGAAGTCTTTTCAATTGCAGCAAATAACAATAATTTATGGGTAGTTTATGGCGGCTATAATGATGTTTTTGGTCCTACCTTTAACAAACAAGGTTTTAGTCACTTTAATGGAGAAAATTGGAGAAACACAAAATACAATCCTGCTTTTCCTGTTACGGATTTAAGCCATATTACCATAGATACCAATGCAGATAATAAAGTTTATATAAGTTCTTTAGGAGATACTGGAAATGTAAATAGCGTTTCTACTGGCGGAATTTTAGTAGTTGAAAATGACGAAATTGAAACTTTTTATAATCAATTAAATAGCCCTTTAGAAGATATTGCAGCTACAGATTTAGACAGAGTAACTATTAGAATAAACGGCACAGCAATAGATAGCCAAGGTAATTTGTGGGTAACAAATATTGGTGTTTCAAATGAATTAAAAAAATTGTCTACAAATGGGCAATGGTCTAGCTTTGATATGAGTTCTGTTAAAACCAACGGAGCATTTGGTTTAAGTGAAATGGCTATCGATAGAAATAATAGTATTTGGTATGGTTCTAGAAATAATGGGGTTTTTGTTTTTAACGAAAATGGAAATCGAAAAAAAGCACTAATAGCAACGCCGAACTTAGGAAATCTACCAGACGCAAATGTAAATACAGTGGCAGTAGATAGAAGCAATAGTGTTTGGTTGGGCACAAAATCTGGTTTGGTAGTTTATAACAATGCATCTGGTGTTTTTGAAGAATCGGTTTCGAATGCAAATCCTATTATTATTTTAGATGATGGTATTCCTAAGAAATTGGCAGGAGATCAAGCAATCAATACTATTTTTGTGGATGGCGCAGATAATAAGTGGATCGGTACAGATAGTGGTGGTGTTTTATATACAAACCCAAGCGGACAGCAAACAATTGCAAACTTTAGTAAGCAAAATTCGCCTTTACCTTCAAATAGAATTTTCAAGATTAAGGTAGACAGTGCTACAGGCAAAGTATATTTTGCCACAGATAAAGGCATTGTTGCATATAATAGTAATGTTTCGCCTTTTGGAGATGTTTTAGGGGCTGTTTACGCATATCCAAATCCTGTTCTTAAAAATCACGAAACTGTTACTATAGACGGAAGAAATGGCACCCATTTACCAAGAGGAACAAATGTTAAAATTATTGATGTTGCAGGTAACTTAGTGCATGAAACCAATGTTGAGGAAGGGCAAGAATTGCAAGGAGGAAAAGTAGTTTGGAACAAATTAAACTTAGCAGGAAATAAAGTAGTTTCTGGTATTTATATTGTTTTACTTTCTAATGATGATGCCTCGGAAACTTCAGTTACAAAAATAGCTATTGTAAACTAGATGGCTGTCATAACTACCAAAGCAATTGTCTTAAATAGCTTAAAGTATAGCGATACCAGTTTGATTGTGAAATGTTATACGGAACAAGAAGGTATTAAGTCTTACATTATAAAAGGTGTTTTAAAGCCGAAAAAAGGAGGTATTAAAGCAGCCTATTTTCAGCCATTAACGCAATTAACTTTGGTTGCAAATCACAGTACTAAAAGTTCACTTCATACTTTAAAAGAAGTCCAAATATTAAATCCATACAGAACAATTTATAGAGATATTATAAAACAATCTGTGGTGCTATTTCTTTCTGAAGTACTTTCTAGCAGTATTCAAGAAGAGGAAAAGAATAGTGCTTTTTATAAATATTTAGAAGCTGGTTTAACTTGGCTAGATATGCATGATAAAATAGCCAATTTTCACTTACTTTTTTTATTAAATGCATCTCGTTTTTTGGGGTTTTATCCAGACACAACAGAAGCTACATTTTTTGGTTTTGATTTATTAAATGGATGTTTTTCTGCATCAACAGTTCATAAAAATGTTATTACTGGCAACGAACTTTATCAATTTAAAAAGCTTTTAGGCATAAATTTTGATAGTATAGAAAATGTGTCTTTTAGCAAAAATGAAAGACAATTGGTGTTACAAATTATAATCAAATATTTTGAATTACATTTGGACGGTTTTAGAAAACCTAAATCATTACAAATTTTAGAAGCAGTTTTTAATTAATGAAGCATTTACTTTTTACAATCGTTTTTTTTATCAGTAGTTTTATTTTTTCACAAAAAGTGAAGGTTTTAGATCATCAAACTGGTAAAATCGTTAAAAATGTTACTATTTTTAACGACAAACAAACTATTAATATAACCACCAATGATAGTGGATTTGCAGATATTTCAGAATTTATGAAAGAAGAAGAGGTCGTCTTTTCACACCTTTCTTATACCATTTTAAGAGTGCAGAAGTCAGTCATAAAATCTAAAAATTACGTTATTTATTTAACAAACGAGTCTGAACAATTAGATGAAGTAGTCATTTCTTTATTTAAAAAGGAGGAAAAAGCAAATAGAATTGCAGAACAAATTGCCGTTTTAAATGCGAAAGATATTCAAAAAGTTTCAGCACAAACATCTGCAGACTTACTGGCAACAATTCCAGGTATAAAAGTACAGAAATCTCAATTTGGTGGCGGAAGTCCTGTAATTCGTGGTATGGAATCTAACCGTGTTTTACTGGTTGTAGATGGTGTTCGTATGAATAACGCTATTTACAGAAAAGGACATTTACAAAGTTCTATCACCGTTACTCCAAATATGTTAGAAAAAACAGAAGTTGTTTTTGGGCCGTCGTCTGTAGTTTACGGTTCAGATGCTTTGGGTGGTGTAATTCACTATTACACAAAAACACCAAAATTATCTCAAGAAAACGAAGTAAAAAGTCAGGTGTTTTCTAGGTTTTCAACAGTAAATAATGAAGTTACAACAAACGTATCTGCAGAAGTTAGAAGAAAAAAATGGGCTTCTTTAACAAGTGTTTCTTATAGTGATTTTGGTGATTTAAAAGCGGGTAAAAATCGGTCTCATGGTTTTGATAATTGGGGGAAAGTATTTTTCTATTCAGAGAACATCAACGGAAATTACAATGCCAATCCAACTGAAAATACCGATCCAAATTTGCAAAGAAATACTGGCTACAATCAAATAGATGTTTTGCAAAAATTCTTTGTACCAGTATCTAAAAACATAGATTTAAAAGTAAACCTTCAATACTCTTCATCATCAGATATTCCAAGATTTGATCGATTAGCAGAGCTAAAAGATGGGGAATTAAAATTTGCAGAATGGTATTATGGTCCTCAAAAAAGATTTTTAGCATCTACTCAATTCTTACTAAACTACAATAAAAGTTGGATTGAAAATGGGGTAATAACTGCTGCATATCAAAAGGTACAAGAAAGTAGAATTCAGCGTAAGTTTGGTAGTTTAGATAGATCTAATAGAGAGGAAGTTGTAGACGTTTTTAGTTTGAATGGAGATTTTGCTGTATCGCTAACAGAAGACAAAAAAAGAACACTTTCTTATGGTTTTGAATTTGCTTACAATGACGTAAAGTCGGAGGCTCTAGGCAAAGAATTAAATATTGTAAACGGAGAAATAGACGGTTTTTCAAATGATTTTAATATTCAGTCTCGGTACCCAGACGGTGGTAGTAATTACTTGAGTTCTGCAGCTTATATAGATTATAGACAAGATATTAATAGTAAATCTACGCTAAATTCGGGGATTCGTTTTACAAACACCAATTTAAATGCATCCTGGATAGATCAAACATTTATACAATTGGCAGCAGCAGAAATTCAAGCAAATCATTCTGCGGTAACTGCAACCTTAGGGTATGTTTATAAGCCAAACAAAAATTGGCAAATTAATAGTGTTATTTCTTCTGGTTTTAGATCTCCAAATATAGACGATGTTGGAAGAGTTAGAGAAAAAGCGGGGAACGTTACTGTACCAAATATAAATGTGACACCCGAATTTGCTTACAATGCAGAAATTGGTATTCAAAAATATTTTAATAATAAAAAATTTCGTTTTGGAGCGAATGTGTTCTATACCTTATTAGATAATTATATTCAAAGAGACTTTGTGTACAACTCAGATGGTAGCATAGCACAAGTCGAATTTGACGGTGAATTTGGCAACGCAGTTTCAAATCAAAACAAGGAACAAGCATATATTACTGGTTTTACAGCCAATTATCTGGGTAAAATCACCAATGCTTGGAACACCTCTGGTTTTATAACCTATACCAAAGGAAGAACCTATGACACAGAGGAGCCATTGTCTTCTATTCCGCCGCTATTTGGGCAGTTTCAAATTACATATGGCGCTGATAAAATTGAGTTAGGTGCAGTGATTCGTTTTAATGCTCAAAAAGATGTTGAAGATTTTAATATTACAGAGGGAATAGATAATCTTGATTTAACTCCAATTATAGATGAAAGTGCAACGGAAGAGTCGGCAATTTATTTTGGTTCACCGAGCTGGGTTACTATAGGAGTCAATGGAAGATATATAATTAGTACTACCTTTTCTTTACGCGCAAGATTAGACAATTTATTAGACCAACATTATCTAGAATTTGCATCTGGAGTGGCTTCGCCAGGAAGAAATTTATCGGTTTCTTTGAGGGCTAACTTCTAATTTACTTCTTTTTCCCTTCCTCTGTAAAATTATTTGTCAAGGCTTTTTCAGTTTTTACAATACTTACAATTATTGATAAACAAACAAAAGCCATCGGCTGCCAAGTTAATTCGGCTTTTAAAAAAGTTACAAAAGCCAAACCAGCAAGAAAAGAAATGCCTGCATAGATTAATAAACTCCTATTAAAAGTCGTGTTCGCAAAATCCCATATTTGTTGATTTTGCATTGCTTTAGGTGTTTTATAACCATAAAAACCATTGATTTTTTTCGGTGGAAATTTCCAAAAAATAATACCAATTAAAAATAACAAACCGTTTGTGGTAAACACATATAATAAAGCATCACTCATAATTCTATTTCTTTTTAGGT
>ENA-ORXF01001074-ORXF01001074.1-marine-metagenome-genome-assembly--contig:-NODE-1074-length-18287-cov-5.712136_pt1 | contig 18287 bp, 19 predicted proteins | sample MGYA00237864_ERZ511476 | MGnify/ENA primary metagenome ERZ511476 (study PRJEB26306, sample SAMN06343908) | marine metagenome | isolation source: coastal waters | place: Atlantic Ocean: West Antarctic... | reverse complement strand
AATGTTATAATACATTATAGGAATATTTTGTCTTATCTCATGTTCCATTTGATATAACCAAATCCAAAATCTTGGATCTGTATAATGTAGTATTGCATCAGGCTTTTCAATATTTATAACCTCCCTTAACAAATCAGGGTTACCATATCCTGATATTGGATAAATTTTTAAATATGGATTATCTACATTATATTCATTTTTAACAGCATCCGACATATCAAATACTTTACCTTCTTCAGGATGTTTTACAGCACCACCAAGTTGAACCCAATCAAAATGATGTATCGTCTCCATCACAATATCTTTAGAAACTGTAGCTACACCACTATGCATCCTCAAATCGTCAGACATCAATAATATCTTTTTCTTTTTTGGTTTATTTGGATCTATCTTTCTTAACTTTGGAAGTTTAATTTCATTCATATAACCATTTCCTCTAATTTATAAGCTACTACCACTAACCATTAGGTCATCATGTAGTTCAATTTTTTGTTTAAAATCCTCATCACTCAAATACAAATCAATAGAACGATTACTCAATTTTTGTAATGTCATTGATGTATTTATTGTTGCTGATTTAAATTTCTCATATAATGATTTTAATAATTTAACAGATGTTAATTTTGTATTTTCCATAACCAATCTCCAATTTATATACATATATAAGTATATATAAAAATAGAAATCAATCAATAATTATTGTTTTTTTATTAAATTTTTTCGCATATTTCAATGTTGAATTTGTACCATTAGCTTCAACACCATCTGGAATGAAAGCTACAACATAATCACTAGATTGAGCTATAATTTTATTTCTAACAAAGAAGTTTCTCATATTGAAATCTGTTCCATATCTCGACTTTGGTAATACACAGAATAAATTGTGAACCTCGTGAAATGGTGGATATTCTTGATATTGTAACCCAAATTCTAAAGCATACTTCTTAGCATATTTATCAGCACCAGTCTTACACCCACCACTTACTATAGTGGTATCTTCACCATACTGTTCTTTAAGTTTAAAAATAAAATCTTTTATCTTTCTACGATTTTCATATTCTCTAGACCCTATGATAGCAACTTTCATTCTGATTTTTTTTGTTTTAGATGAGTTACTAAATTCTTGTATTCCACTAACCCCTTTAATATCTCCCCAGTCCATTTATATCTCCAATTTATTTTTGTACCTATTTCACCATCATCTATTATAAACCAAGAAAACTTATCATCAGATGTTATCTCAACACCAATATCAAATAATAAATTACTGTGCCTTTTTACAAAACTTTCTATCTTCTTTGAATCCAAACCATTATGTTTAAAAATTGCTAAAAATAATTTACCAACAAAATTTTTACAGAATCTTAAATTTTCTAATATTAACTTTTCCTGCTCTTCATCTCCGATAAAATCTTCAAGATTCATCCTTATAGAATAAATGTTCAACTGCATTATTTTATTCCAACATCACAGTATTCAGTACCTTTAAACTCACACCATTTACAAGATTTTTTACTTGGTGTTGGTGTTAATTCATTAGTAGTATAACTACCATCTTCATTAAAGGCTTCATCTATAAACTTAGTTAATTTCTTAGCCACCTTATTCATACTAACTGTTCCACTAGCAGGTACAAACTTTTGAACTCTTTTCTGAGGGAACTTAGCATTCTCATATAATCTTCTTTTAACTATAAAATACTCCACATCTATTCTATCAATAGGGTGATTGTATTGTTTAGAATAAAATTGTTTATATAATAATAACTGCTGTGTTTTATTTTCATCAGCCTTCATCCATTTGTTCCAACCCATTGTAGATGTCTTTATATCATATATTCTAATCCTATCATGCGCTGTATCCTTAATAACAATATCAAGATAACCAACCCAAGTTAGATTTTTCTGTAAATCCATTTGTACAGGGACTTCACACCCAATTAGTTCGTATCCATTTTTACTGAAATGTTCAGCACGATGTTTTTTAAAGAAATCAAGAATATCACAACCATCTTGAAAGAACTCTTTTAATTGTTCTTTAGTACATGGTTCTTTACCATATGCTTCTTTATCTATATTAAATCGTTCAATCATTGCCTCTTGTAATATCCTTTCAAGGTTCAATTGGTCAGCTCTTTTTACTGTATATTCATACATCACATTAAGATACTTTTGTAAAACCTCATGCATCGCAGTTCCAAACAGTAAATAAATACTTGGCTCTGATACTTTTAATTTATCTATGTAATTGAGTTTCCACTTTTTTGGACATTCTGAATACATTGATAATTGACTATATGATATTCTATTCATAAAACTTACTTTCCTTTTCTTCAACTTCTATTTTTTGTATCTTTGGATAAAACTGATAAGCATCTTTTGGATATGGTTTTTGTTTATGTATTAAAGTATTCATTATCCTTTTCTTATCTTTCTTACTACACAGCAGATATAAATATCTATGCTTTTCAGGTTCTAATTTTCTCCAAAATGTATGTCCTACAGCCTTCTTTAACTTTTCTAAATTATGAGAACCAAACTTTGTAGTAACATTTCTCGAATGCATCCAAGTACCATCTTCTGTAAGTCGTATAGCGTAGTTAGGCATTAACCTTATACTATTACCTTGATATATCCAATTAGTAGCTTGATAGATAATTCCTAAATGACCTTGTTCTGGATCTGAGTAAGATACTAATACTTTAATACCATTAGCATATTGTTTTAACCAATTAAATGTTTTAGATAAAACTACACTTTCTGTGTTCTTACCATAATCATCAAATATAAATAACCTTGTTAACTCCAAAACTTCTTCTTCCTTTAATTCAGTCGAAATAGATTTTGGAGCACTTCTACCAACAGGATAACCATAGATAGCAACACCAGCTAATTTCTCATCTTTCCCATCAAAGAATGAATGTTGTTCATCTGTTTCATAAAAGATACCAAGTGCATATCTACAAGATGTCCACTTGTGACTATAATGATTTTTTACAATCATATCCTTAGCAACTCTTTTAGATATTTCTTTTATTTTTATTTTATTTGGATTAATTTTCATAGTATAATATACTACTATTCCTTAATGTAAAACAAGCGTTTTTATTTTTTATCCTCAACTTCTCCACACCCAGAATAAACTAAAACTGAAGTATCACATTTAGGACAAGATAGATTGCTAACTATACCATTAGATTCTATACCTGTAACATCTTCACAGTCGTGATCTCCACCCCATATAAGTTCAGTTTCACAATTATAACAATTCACTTTTACCACCAGTCAACCAAGATGATGATTGAATCTTACCACCGCCGATTCCCCATAACATTTCAACTTCCATCTTCTCACAGGTTTTCATTTCAGGAGTGTTATCAGTAGTTCTGTCACCACCATTGGCAAAGTATAATTTGTATTCACTTTCACCTGTTGGATTTGAATCTAAATAATTATAATTAAATCCTTGACCATTATATATAGTTCTAACTTGACCAATTAATTTACAAGCCGTATCATCTGAATCATCGAAAGCCAATACTTGATTTACATATTTAAACCCTTCAAGTATCTCTTTTCGTTCTTTGAAATCCATAAATGGTTTTCCTTTTTTACGAGTTAACCAATCATCTGAATTTAATCCTACGATTACTTGATGACCTAACCAAGAAGCTTCTCTGAACATTCTTAAATGACCTCTGTGAACTGGGTCAAATCCACCACTTAGTACTATGACTGATTTTCTCCAATCTTTATTCCAAGTTGTATTTTTCATTAAACCGTAACCTCCGTATCAATTTTTACTTCTTTAATAGCTTCGAAATCAATCTCACAAGTATCATTGTTACAGAACTTATCAATTTCAGCTTCGTTACCTTTTACTTGTCTGAATGATAAGAATGATAATTCCTCAACCATTGTGTGATATTTCTTTTCAGTAATTTCTTCGTAAGGCATTTGTTGATACGCACCTAATTCTAATTTAGGTAAGAATGAAATACCTTTAAGTTGGTATTGGAAATAGTTAAGTGCTGATGATATTTGTCCACCCTCTGTTTTAGGGTCGAATGTTACAGTACAACTCACTTGGTTATCAGCCCAATACTTTTGCATGAACGCTGCCAATGAAAGTTGTTCCCACATTGGAACTTCACCTAATGTTCTAACACCAGCTCCCACATCAACTGGTACTTCTATGACTACTGTACTTGTTTCACTACCAAATGCTGGTTCAATCTTGTAACCCGCTTTCTCCAATGGTTTTAGTAGTGGACTCATGTTTGATAATCTAATCCGTCTGATGTAAAATCTACTCTCTGGATAATGTAATCCTGGTGTCGCACCGGCTAATAGAGAAACTGTTCCACTTGGTTTAACTGATGTAGTTTTTATACTACGAGGAACAGCTAACCAATCTGAATACATCTTATCGTATTCTTGTATAGCATCAAATCCAGTTTCTAACCAATCTTTTAATTGATGTAATCCTTTGTCTGTAATGAATTGAGCCACACCACTTACTGATGTACCGATTCTTCTGTTTCGTAACATAACTCTGTTTGTTTCAGACCAATGAGTTTTGCCAAGTGTAACTGTCTTAGCGTATAGATAAGCGTACTTTAATGTCTTTAAGTAATCTTCTAAGCTATCGTGATTGTTTGGAAATGTTTCTACAAGACAACAAAGTTCATATGATTCTAATGATTGTTCAAGACAAGGATTACCACCCAACACTCTATGGTCTTTCCCATCTTTACCATTTCTCATACGAGAATAGTCTTGCATATTTTCTAACCACGCGAAACCTGGTTCACCATTGTCATTGATTCTTTCTGACGCTTTTGTGTAGTCCATACCAAGTTCAGCGAAGATTGAATTATTTGATGTCCAACCATATGATTCTCTATGTGGATTCTTTTTGTAATTCTTTAAATTGATATATTCTTCTGATTCTGAATCACCGAATACTATTTCAGCAGTTCGTCTAACATTACCAGCGACAACACACTTACCGATTAGATTCATTATATCTACGATTGTCGTGATTGTTATTGGAGAACCTACATTCTTGTCTAACGCTTCACTTACTGTGTCGTGTACTTCTTTAAGTGGACCTGAACCACTTGATACACCACCGAAACCTTTGATTGGAGCTCCTTCTTCTCTGATTAAGGAATAATCAAATTCAATTGGAGCTACTCCAAGAAAGTAACTATCTAACAATCTCCGCAATGATTCAACCCAACCTTCACGACTATCTGGAATAACATATAAGTCATTCGTTCTGTCAGATTTTGGTCCTCTTACTATAAATGTTTCAGCACCTTTTGTATCAAATCCTACACCAACACCAACCATACTCGCATCCATTAAGAATGTAAATGGTTTTGATAAGTCGTCTTTTAGATTTTGTGTTGATACAAACGCACAATTGTTGAGGGCGGCATATAGTCCTTTCTCTTCTGTGAGGGCTGTACCCATTGACCACAGACCACGTCCAGGAGGCAAGAATTTCATGTTGAAAATACGGTCATACATTTCTTGTGCTGACCGTTGTGCTTGCCACGCGTTCCACCCTAAATCGTATCTTTCGATGTGTTTCTTTTGCATGTTGTAAGTACCCTCAACTACTCGTTGAACGGTTTCCCACCACATTTCATTTTTACCATCATCTTTGATACGAGAATATGTTCTCATATAAACTAATTCACCTAATCCGTTAAAACCGAATGGTGCTTTCTTTCTTTTATATCCATCCATAAATTTATCGGATAAACTAAATTTCTTAAATTCTATCATTTGTAACTCCTAATTAATTCTCTAATTTTTTGAGGGAACAATTATAAATATCAATCTTTCATCAAATCATCGTATCTATTTGATAACATTTTCTTCATAATATTATCTCTGTTATCTATCTTACCTTGTTGTTCCTTACCACCTACTGATGTACTTTCATATATATCCATCTTACCAGTATTAGTGTTTACCTTCGCTGGGAATGTTATACCATCAGGTCCGAATCTATTCTTAATAACATGGAATCTACCTGTGTTACCTATCTTATCTTCTACTTTTCTACTTAATGACATTACAAAATCTGCTGTCATAATCTTTTGATATGATTCGGAAACTTTACCAGCTTCAATCACATCTTCGTCAAGTGCACTTCTGTTAGCTTGTGAAGCAGTCCATATTGGAATCTGAAACTCACCAGCTAATCCTCTTAAATCTTCGTATATGTTTCCAAGTGCGTGTCTTACTTCTCTTGCACCACCTGTATCTTTTAAGATGTCAGCATAATCAACTACAACCATATCTATTTTTGTTCCTAATGTAGTCAATCTTTTCAGATGAGCCGATAAGGTATTTACACTTGCAGATTTAGTTGGATAATACTTAATAACTAAATCACCTTTTAATTTATCCATTTCACTTTGAACATCATCTTTATGATATTTAAGGTTCTGATTTGCAATACCTGTAAAGATTGAATCATATCTTAAACCCACATACGCTTCATTTAACTCTAATGAATAGTGAACTATATGTCTTCCCCTTTTCATCGAGTTAGCACCGATTGCAGCCAACACCCAAGTCTTACCAACACCAGCTGGTGCAACAATTACTCCAAGTTCCCCAGCACCAAGACCACCTTGAGTTAAGTCATCTATAACATCCCAACCAGTTGGAACTGTTATTCTCGCTGTTTCTGAATATCTATCTTCAATGTGTTCAATATATTCGTGTCCTATGTTTCGTTCAGTACCAGCGTTAAGAGCATCATCAACAAGTCGTTTGATTTGTTCATAATCACCATTTGATTCTAATATATCAACTGATTGTATGATTGCACTCTTTAATGTTTGATTCTTAAAAAATTCAATTGTTCTATCTTGAATGTATTCTAAATCAGGTGATTCCATATGTCTGAATACTTCTTTGAGGTTCTCGACAACAGCAACCTTCTGTACATCGTTTTCTACTTCACTTGTCTTTACTTTAAACACATCAAGTGTTATACACTTTCTATATTCATCATAATACTTTTTACACTCCTTTACAACCCATTTAAGACTATCGCTATCATAATGTTTCTCGTCAAGTATATCATGTATCTGTTCAAGAAACGATTGATTAACCATTAGACTTGCTATGGATTTGATTTGGAATGTATGTCCAAAATCTGTTAATTTATCTGTCATTTATTCTTTCTAAAAAAAGTCATGTTTTGCTTCTTCTGTTTTATGTGCTTTAATTCTTTCTTGTGCTATTACTACATACTCACTATCCATTTCCATACCGATATATTTTCTGTTCAGTAGTTTAGCTGCTATACAAGTTGTTCCACTACCTACGAATGGGTCTAATACTAAATCGTCTTCTCTACTACCAAGTGTTACAAGATAAGACATAAGTGATATTGGTTTTACTGTTGGATGTGTATTTTTCTTAACTTGATTTTCAGGTTGAAATACACTATTAGTAGTCCTACCACCGTGAATCTCTTTAAGAGTTTTTTCAGTCATATTTTCACAACCTTTATTCTTCTCACTCTTACTTGCTTTTGGAACAATCAGAAATGGATATGTTGCTTGAACATCTAATGGTAATTCTTGTATTCTACTTTCCCACCAAGCATCTAAGTCGTAGTATCTGGAGAATGTTCCTTCATCACCTCTTACATCCAAAGCCTTACGATGACCTGTATATTCACCATGAGTATTATTCGATTTATAATTAGATGGTTCTTTTCCTGTTGTCGGAGCTTGTGCACCTTTACTTGGAATACCTAACACATCATCTTGAACAAGTAAGTTAGCTGCAAATCTACCTAATGGACTTGCTTCTGCTGTATCATTATTCTCTGACTTAAATCCACTTGTTTTAAATACTGTATTTTCTTCTCTTGGTTTTCTATTTGTTATTTTAACTTTTTTAGTGGCTTTCTTTCCCCATAGATTTCTACCATCTTCTGTTTCTGACTCATCCGCGTCACCGAACGCTGAAACTCGTTCATAATCATTTTGTTCTACATCTTCCATTCCTGAAAATGGTATTCTTACACCGTCTAACCAAGTTACACCTTTACCATTATCAAGTGCTTGGTCTAAATAACCTTTTTGGTCTAATGGTTTCATACATACAATAACATTTTCCCAAGCTGGTTTAGGTTGATAACCTGCGTATGAACCATCAAGTTCTTTTGCTTTGTCTGATGCTGGTTCTGTAATATCTAAATCTACATTACTACCACCATCCCAAACAGAATCATAAAATGATTTATCACTACCGTCACCCGCGTTGAAATCCAATTTATTTTTCTTCTTACCAACTACTTTTCTTTCAGCACCCATCCTCTTATCAACTGCCTTTCCAATATTCATCGCCTTTGGAAATCCTGTGGCATATGTCCAAGCAATCGGTGTGAAGTCAATTCTGAAACCTGCTTCCTCTAACATCAAACACATTCTACTATGGACATCAGAACGAGGTGCAGACATAATGAAAGCGAATCCACCTGGTTTCAATACTCTAACGGATTCTTTCCATATATCTATTGATGGTAACGCCTTATCCCAATCTTTACCCATAAATGAATATCCATAAGGTGGGTCTGTTACGATACTATCAACTGAATTATCATCCATATCTTTTAGTAAGTCTAAACTATCACCGTGTAATATTTTATTTTCCATCTAATCCTCTGAACCTACTTAATCGGGTAAACTCCATAATCCAACTATCCAAGTTCTTTATCTGATTTGATAATTTATCTTGTAAGAACATTACTTGAAATCTGTGTTTAATCAATTGTGGTATCTTTCTATGTACAGCTTCTTGTACTTTTAATTTTACATGTGATGGAATATCTACTTTGTGTAGTTGCATTAGTAAATAATTCCTCTTCACTAAGTTAACACTATTTTTTATATTTTCCAAGAGTTTTATTTTTTTATCTGACTTTCCTACATAATCAAATAGTTCCATTACACCAAAATCTTTATCGTCTGTTATTGGTTCAAGATATTTGATTATAGATTTTATACCACATCCTGGTATTCCACCGATGTTATCAGATTTATCTCCATCAAGTATTCTGTATGTTAGAATGTTGTTTGATGGTATTCCATATTCTTCTTGTATAGCATCTTTGGTATATAACTTCTTCTTTGTAGGACTCCATACCTTTACTCTCTCATCTACGAGTTGTAGAAAGTCTTTGTCTGTACTCATCAAGAATATATCACTCTCTGTAAGTACTTGTTGTGAGATGTAAGCCATTACATCATCGGCTTCTACATTATCAATTGAAATCAGAGTAAGTGGTAATTGTTCTAAATAGTCAATCAACCTACCCATCTGTTGTCGCATTGATTGTTGTTCGTCCATTGGAGCTGTTCCCCAATCAACATTTCTGTTTAATTTACTCTTAACCTTACGATTGGCTTTATATTCAGGATATAGTTTTCTTCGTTTTGGTGAACCACCCTTACCATCAAAGACGATGATACAACGAGATGGTTTTAGAATATCACAAGTATATCTTATTGACCGAAGAAACCCAATTAATCCACCAATGTGTAATCCGTCATCGTTTAATGCTGGATTAACTGCGAATCCACGAATGAAGGTGTTGAGTCCATCGATAATCAACACCCTATCATTCAATCGTACTACTTCTTTATGTTCTTCGTTTTTGGTTTGGTCAAGAAAGGAAATGAACTTATCGTTCAAGTCATTTTTAGAGTTCATCCACTACCTCATCAGTATCTACAACATCATCTATACCGAGTTCTTTTGAATCATACTTTAAGATACTAGCTTCACATATCTGTTTATAACAATATTCTTTCAAATCTGGATTCTCTAACAATATGTTTTCGAAATCCTTTGATTGAAATTTGTATTCCTTAATAAGTTCACCTGTTTCTATATCAGCATGACTGATTGTATACCAAGCACCTGCTTGTTTTAGTAGTTTGTGTTCTTTCATCGTAGTCAACCAACTACCAAAGTCATCAATACCAGTATCAAAGTAAAGTGGGAACTCAGCAGTTCTCATTGGAGGACCGAGTCTGTTCTTTATCACTTGAGCTTTGATTTTAATACCAATGGTGTTCTTCTTACTTGAATCTTTAATCTGACCAGCGTTCTTAAATCGAACACGAGTAGATGAGTGAAATGGTAAAGCCTTACCACCACTTGTAGTCCAAGGGTCTCCGAACATTACACCGAGTTTCTGACGTAATTGATTTGTAAAGACGAGAGCCACTTTTTGTCGAGCTATCATTTGTGTTATTTTTCTCATTGCTTTTGATATGATGATGGCTTTTTGGGTTGCCCAACCAGCTTGATCATAATCAGCATCCATCTCTACCTTAGTAGAAGCAGCTGCTAATGAATCAACAAGAATTGTAACTAACTTATCTTTATCTGATTCTCTAATCTTTGTAACGATTGTTTCAATAGTTTCAAATACTTCTTCAACCGTTTCAAGGTGTACATATAACATTTTAGTTGTATCTATACCTATCGCTTCAAGAAATTCAGGTGATACTGCTGATTCTGTATCTATATAAACAGCTATACCATCTTTTCTCTGTGTTGAAGCTAACAAGTGAGAACCAATAAGAGATTTACCACTTCCTTCTAAACCATTTAATTCAGTAATCTTACCTACGGCAACACCACCATTTGGTTTATTGGAAATAGCAATATCTAACATTGTTGAACCAGTTGAAATCCAATCTGTTACATCAGTTGGATTAGAATCTTCATCAAGAAAGTATGCAACTTTTTGATGTTTGAATTGTTTATTTAGTTCATCGGCTATAATTCCAGCCAATGCATCTTTTTCAGACATAACTTTTCTCCTATGATGAAATGGTGATTGTATCCGGTAGCAAATACATGAGCGGTTTTATCTCAATCTTCAACAACCACCAATTTCAGTTGTTTATTTAGCTATTGAATAAATCGTCAAATGCATCTGACACATCTGTTTTAGTAGCAGTTGTAGTAGCAGTTCCAGTATTTGAAGTTGGAGCTGTACTTGTAGCTACACCAGCTGATGTTTCAGTTGTATCATCTGATGGATTTAAGAAATTACTAAGAGCTTCTTTTAAATCATCATAAGTAGGTTCTGTGTAAAGTTCCGTCAAATCAGATTGATTATCAAAGATACTTTCAAGAAGTGTTGCGTTTTCAGTAATTGGTGTTTGATTAGGTTTAACTCGAACTGTTGTCTTACCATACTGATTACCAGCTTCTGCTGGTGTCTGACGTTCAATGCCAACATCACGACCTGTTGTTGGGTCTGTAATATCACCATAATCAGGGTCAGCGATAACACCTAATAGTTCTTGATAAACTGTTTTACCAAATCCCCAAAACTTAACACCTTCATCTTCACGACCACGAACTACAACGGGAACAAATGTTCTCATTTTAGGTTCTAGTCTTTTTCCTTGAATCCATTCGTCTTTATTACCGGTTGATTTAAGTTTGTTTGCAAACTCTTCAACTGGGTCTGGTCGGCCGAATGAGGCAGGTGACATATAGGTCTTATTGTTACCTAAATTATAATGAAAGTATAATTCAATAAATGGATTATCTTTATTATGTTTGTAAGGTACAATACGAACTACTGTAGTTCCTGGTTCTGGTTTCCAAAAGTTATCTTTGGTTGAGGTTGTTGATTGTAACTGCGTGAGTTTTGATTTAATTGCATTTAAATCCATGTTTACTTCTCCTGTGTTTTATCTTTTATCGTTTATTGTTTATGGTTAAATCGTATAACCACGTAACCTTTTATGTATATAAATATACAACATTTTAGCTATATAAGCCAAGTCTTTTTTTTATTATTTTGAAATTAATCCTTCGACATAATATTTAAATGTGTCGAGTGGTAGTGCACCTGGATTGGATGAAGTTTTGCCATCTTTTGTAATCATAACTAATGTTGGAATACTTCTTACTCCGAACATCATAGACATTTCTTGTTCTTGTTCTGAATCTACTTTATAGAATGATACTTTGTCTTTGTATTCTTCGGCTACACTATTGAATGTTGGTTCAAACACCTTACAAGGACCACACCATTCAGCGTAGAAATCGATTATAATAGGCTTTCCTGTGAGGTTTTTTCCTTCACTATACATTGACATCAATTTTTCTTTTGTTAAATTAGTCATCACAATCTCCATGTTCACAATCACAATTACAACCACAATGTTTTTTCCATTTGTCTATTGGACATTCAGCCACAGCGTAGTGTACTTTCACATTCATAAAACAAGCACAATGAGAACATCTACCATCTTTTTTATTTGTATCTGGATTGGTTTCATCATAGAGTAGATGAGGACATTGTTTACATATCTCCCACCTCCGTTCAGCTTCTTCTGTTGTTGTGATTACTTGTGAACCTTTTAACCAAGATTTGAGAGATTTCCAATGAGTTGTAGCTATATCTCTAATCTGTTGGGATGCTGGAGGAAGTTTTTGTTCTCCCCTCAACATCTCTTCAGTTTCTTCAATACATTCTATTTCTTTTTTGGTCGCTTCTCTGTCCTTTGTGACTTTTGGTCTAAACTTGGCCAATACTATTGAACTCCTAAATGTTTCATTAGTTTATCAAGTTTTTGTTCAAGAGTGTTAATCCTACCGTCTAAGACTTGTTGATTTTGAACTGGTGGTTGTTGAGCACCTTGTCCATCTCGTCTTTGTTTAAAATTATTTATAATATTCTCTACTGGTTGTAGATTAGGTAAGTGTGAATTTTCATTCTTCCACTTATCATATTCCTTACCCCAAGTATCTAATTCAGCATCAGTACCTTGTGGATTTGGTGGTTTAGGTGGTTCTGTTTTTGGTCTTGGTCTTTTGAGAATTTCATCTGCCGATTGTATCTTTGGAAGATGTGAATTTTCTTCAGCCCATTTCTTATATTCTTTTTTCCACTTTGTTTCTTCTTTACCAGTTGAACCTTGAAATGGTGGTTTTGGCATTGGACCTTTTGGTCTGGGTGGTGCAGGAATATCTTTACCATCTAACCATGTTTCAATAATATCTTTTTCTCTGAAACCGCATATACCTTTACCAGTATCAGCGTTGACTAACCAAGGTGTTCCACATTGAGTGTTGAACTCTTTTTTGAGTTCATCATTAATTTTCTTATTTTCTGGATCTGATACATCTAATTTAAGAATATCGTGCCCTTCTTTATTCAATTCATCAACGATTGGTTCTGTTTTTTTACACCAACCACATCCTACTGAATAAAAATAATACCACGGTGATGATTCTACTGTTTCCTCTACGACTTCTAGAGTTTCTTCTTTTACTTCTGACATAACCTATTTCTCCTATTGTATATATAAGTATATATGAATTACTGAAAACGACTAATCTATTTTTATTATTTTATAGATTCTGGTGTTGATTTTGTTTAGTCCATCTGAATTTGTAACTAATAGTGTATTTTGGAAATTTTCCCACGAAACAATAAATTTACTATCTACCACTCCGTTGTTTAAGTCTGCAATAACTTCATTCAAAGCATTAATTGTATATAATGTATTTGTATGTTTTTTTCTGTGTAATGATATAGTTCCCTTTACATCATTGAAATCTGCTCCTTTAGCTAAATCTACATTATATGTACATATTAACTCACCCACACTATCTTCATTTTGAAGGACATATATCTTACCGAATGCTATTGTATAGGCACCCTTGATACTCTCGATTGTTTTTTCGAGGTCTGTCTTAGTTGTGAATGTGGCTAGGAGTTGGGTTCTCATTAAACTTCTCGTTCAATACCAGTCTGTGAATCTGTAGCGCTACCATCCTTATTTAAACTTGTATTTGGTGTTTTTCCATCACCTGTAAATGATAATTGACAACCACCACCAGTTCTACCAGCAGTTCTTTTAGTTCTAAATGTTATTGAATAGTCATCAGGATTTTGATTTCCTTTATCCGTAACAAATTTTGGTTTTCCATTTTCATCATAATATTGTTTGTTATGTTCCAACTCATTTAAAGATTCATTTGTTCTAATATTATTTGCAATTTCAATCGCTGACATAAGTGCTTCAATTTTAACTCCACCCTTTTGTACTAAATTTCCAGCATTGTTTTCACCGATTAGAGCAGCAGCATGTTCTTTAGTAACAACTTTACCCATTCTTTTTTTATACCCATCTTCCATTTTAGCTACTCTCTTACTAAACTCTTTCCAATAAGCTCCTTTATTTGGGAACTCTTTACCAGCAAGTTCTTTTTTAATGTTATCAATGTCTTCCATATAATCTGCTGTTATGGTAGCTATCTCGTTTACTTCATCATCGGAGAATGTGTCACCCAATCCTATTTCAGATAATGTATTTTTAATAAATCCTTTTGTTTTTTCTTTAGTTTCTTCTTTAGTTTTACCCTTTATCAATTCATCATTGATAACCAATGTGTATCCTTCTTCACCAAGATATTGTCCTTGATTATTTTGTTTTTTTGGATCTGGGTGTAATTCACAAATAGTCTTTGAATTAGCTGGGCAACCATAAATTCTACCAGATTTTCCAAATTTACAACTAACTAATGCAACTGTTTCAGTAGTTCCACCTTTTATTTTATCACCTGCAGGAAAGTTACCAGCCGATGGTAAATAAACTTCTTCACCTGCAGCCAACTCTTGTTCATATAAATTATTTTCAGCAATTTGTTTCATAATTGAACTAGCTACGTCAGGATCACTTTTATGTAACCCAACCATCAACTCATTATAACTATCAGCAACAGCTTGTCGAGCTTCCTCACTTGGTATTTCATAATTTTTTAAAATGTTATCTAAATTCTTTTGATGTTTTTCTAATGAGGTAGCAACCCCTTTATCCACACCCCCAGCTGCAGCTTGCTTATTAGCAAAATCTATTGTCTTTTGAAGAGCGGGATTCTTAAAACTCTGAGTTAGATACTCTTTTGAATGTTTACTACTTGGCATTTTAGGTTTGCCATCTTCACCTTTGACAGCGTATATACCATGCAACCCACCTCTTATTTTTTGTAGTATTGGGTGGTCTGAAAAATATTTAGTAACTGGGTCATCACTACCCTCTTTAGGTTTAACAATATTTTCATCACCTAAATCAGGTTTAGCAGCTGTTGTAAATCCTTGTGTAACAGCTTTAGAATCAAATGATTTTATTTCACCCAATAATGACTCTACTTTTTGAACTAAATTTTCTGTACTTTGAGTTCCATTACCAAGTATTTTTCTATCACCACCTATCTTATTAAGATAAGCTTTTCTTTGTCCTGACTTTGGCATTTGATTGGATGAAAGACCAGCATTATCAACCATCCATTGAGCGACTTCTTTTTGTTGTTCGGGTGTTGAATTTTCATCATATAAAGCTTTTATTTTTTCTAAGGTTTCTTTTGCTACTTGTTTTTTCTCATCACTTAGAAATTCAATATTGTCATTTATTCTTTTATCAAAATCACCAACTATTTTTTGATTTTCTTTACTTATATTTTTTTCTTCAGTGTCTTTTTCAGCATCTTTTTTTAATTTATCAACTTTTAAATCATGAGAAACATCACCAGTATGTTCATCGTCTTTTGATATTTCTGGTTTAGATTTCTTTATTGGTTTTTCTTTATCCTCTGGTTCTTTTTCTTTTTCAGGTTCTTTCTCACTACCTTTTTCTAATGGTTCGGCTCTTCCATCTTCAATAGCCTTTTCCATCGATTCCTTTGATTTATAATCAACAACCTTACCTGATTTTACTGAACGGGCTTGAAACTCACCCTCTCTCAAATTACTCATAAACTCAACAATGAATTGTGAGGGAAATTCTAAATCATTTAGACTATGTTCTAATTGAGCCATATGTAATGGATTATCAACATCAGGCATTCCGTCATTTACTTGGTATGCCCATTCTGTTAGTATATCGTCTATAATTTCTGAAATGTGTTCCATATTTTATAACCTATCTTGAATTGATTGTAACTCGCCCAAATTTTTACCCATTTTGGCTTTTATTAAATGACCATTTCTCTCTAATATTTTCTTTATTTCTTTCAAAGTTTCTACTCCGTCTGAATTATTGTAATCTATCGTGAAACTATCGTAGCCATATAATACTAATTTTGTTTTCTTCTTATATAAGTATCGTTGTAATTCAATTATCGTTTTTATATTACATTCTGTTTCATACGCTTGTAATAGATAATTCAGTAATTTACTACGATTCATATCCGTATAGTTCTTCTTTATAAGTTTCCTCTTATAAATATCAGTTTCTATAAAATTATCTCTATTATATTTACTCCACAGCTCATTTGTGTATTCTTTTGTTTTTCTGAAGAATGGTATAGATTTAGCGATATCGTCTGGTATTCCACCATATAAAATCTTGAATGTTATCTGTTTTGATTCATCGTATGTTGAACCATAGAAACTTGCTAAGTATTCGTGTACAGATGCTTGTGGGAATGTATATCCAATTAGACTACCGATAAGTCTAACGTGGTAGGCATCGTAATCAAATTCTACGAGATAGTCATTTTCTGGTATGAATGCTTTTCGATGTTCTTTTGTTAATGCTGCGAAGTTTACTGAACCGAATGAGTTACTTGGTCGTCCTGTTGATGTCCATAGATTGTATTTTGTGTATAGTTTTCCGTCTGATATATGTTTTCTTACTCTTTCATCAAATATATCACATACATCGTCTGATACACATATACCATTCTTTTCTATTGAGTAGAATGCTGATGATACTTCTCTTGCGTATTCTTGTTCTTCTAAACTTATAACATCCGACATCTTATCAGATAGTTCATCACAATACTCTTTATGTTTGATTAAAGGTACTATCTCGTTGAGTTTTTTAACATTGTAGTACTTGTTCGACAAGAAATCTATTGCGTTATTTCTAACTATACCAATATCAAATGGTTTGTTAGTTGAAGACCACCACTCATAATTCATATCTAATACATTCTTAAATGGATATACAGATAGTAGTGTTTTCATATCAGGTGTATAGATTTGTTCTGATTCTAACCATCTATAATCTTCTGATGATTGTGAACAATCTGGATGATAATTACATATCATTTGACTATCTTCACCTATTTTCTTTACATATAGCATAGACAATCCATTATTCTTATGTAATGGATGTAAGTATGGGTCTGAAAATATGGGTATTACAATATAACTCATAGTCTAATATACAACCTTTTTAGTGTTAAAACCTAATGTTTTTTTAATTGTTTTTTATTTTCAAGAATAGGCTTCCATTCACCGGAAAATCGTAGAAATCAATATTATAATCAGCTGTGTTAATAATTGCCCAATATTTACCAACAACTATCATGATGTATTGTTCACCGTTGAGGAGAGTTTCTTGTGTGTTGTGTCTACCATTTTTACCTTTATAAAGGCCTCCATAACCTCTACCCTTAGTTATATAATTCCCATACTTATCTGTATCGACTGGCATATCTCTATATGGGAATCTTACTTCTGTTCCATCACCCACCCAAGTAAAAGATAATAGTAAATTTATATATTTGAGTGACTCAATTTGGGCCCCCAAAATTTTAAGTCCCTTCATACCATATAAAAGTGTCTTAAATTTATGTCTGCTATCACTTCTGAGATTTATGAGAGATGAATCTTCTAAATTTAATGATTCCAGTACTCTTGGTGATAAAAGTGTATCTGATGGTTCTATACTCTCATAATAATCTTGTTTAACTTCCGGTCTTGTTCTAAATTGTGTTTCTAATGTAGTGTACCATCCATCTGAACCTATATTATGTGTAACTTTCATTGTTTGAAAGAATGTATTGTTTAGATATGCAGCTGGTAGATAATCAACTCTAAATATATCACCAGGTTGTATTGATGCTATCCCATATATAGTCAAAGTCAAAGTCATTGGTAATGGATTAGGTTTTTCTTTTAATATAATTTCTTGTTTTAATCTTGTCTTATAATAGTCTGAAAAATTACTAACAACTCTTTTTCCTAACATTTGTTGAGTTTCTATTAATTTCTTGAGTTTTTCTTCTCGTTCTCTCGCTTTTCTAACGTCAACATCTTCTCCTTCAGGTGGTTTTTCGGGAGATATTATTTTAGTAGTATCTTTTGATAAATCACCACCTATATCATCAGTTGAACTTCTTACAGCCGTGATATCATATGTGTTACCAGATAATAACTCATGTGTGTTTTGGTATATGCTGGCCAATGATGCATCT
>ENA-ORXF01001073-ORXF01001073.1-marine-metagenome-genome-assembly--contig:-NODE-1073-length-18297-cov-5.883260_pt1 | contig 18297 bp, 18 predicted proteins | sample MGYA00237864_ERZ511476 | MGnify/ENA primary metagenome ERZ511476 (study PRJEB26306, sample SAMN06343908) | marine metagenome | isolation source: coastal waters | place: Atlantic Ocean: West Antarctic... | reverse complement strand
GGAGATGAGTTAGATTTATCATTTGATTTAACTAATCCAATTTTAAAACATGTGAGCAATAGTCTATATTCTAGTACATACCCTAATGGAATAGAAAATAATGGGTTTTTAATTAAAAGAGCTAACTCACAAGAACACACAGCAATAGATGATGGAGAATTAAATTTTTTCTCTATGGATACTCATACAATTTTTCCACCATATTTAGATATATCCTGGGACGATGCAATATATAATACGAGTTTGGCTACAGACAGTACTATCCTTAAAACCGGTGAAACGTATGTTACCCTAAGAAATAATAAAGAAAAATTTAGAACCTCAGAAGAATATAAATTTAGATTAAATGTTAGAGAACTTTACCCAACTCGAAAATTTGTAACTTCTTCAAATTTCTTGGATGTTAAATATTTTACAAGTAAATCATTTTATTCTTTAGTAGATTATGCTACTGAAGAAACATTAATACCCTTTGGTAAAGAATCTAAATTAAGTGCTGACGCAGAAGGAATGCATTTTAAATTATATATGCAAGGTCTTCAAGAAGAGAGATATTATAAACTTTTATTTAAACATGAAAACGATGACGGTATTCAAGTTTATGATGATGATTATTACTTTAAAGTTGTTAAAACATAGTTATGGCATATAATCCAACCCCACTACCACCTCCTTCTAATTCAAGTAATAGAGAAGGTACTAAAGGTAATAACCCTATGGATGGGTTCCATATAATGCCTGATGGTAGTAAAATGAGAAATTCGGATATGCCTACCAAACCATCACCATTTGTAGAAGAAGTTGAACCAACTCCCTCCCCCATTTCAGGAGGTATAAAGTTCCAAAAAATTATCTATAGCCAAAATTCTTTTAGAAAAAAAGTAGATGTTTCTATAAGTGAATTAAAATCTAAAGAAGAAGAAATAGATATATCTAAATTTTTTGCAAATTACCATAAATTATTTTTTGATTTACCCCAAAAAGGGATTAATTCTCATTCAACTCTTATTAAAGAGAGTATGGATTTTGTAAATAATTATGTAGATTTTAAAGATGAACAAATTGAAGATCTAAACCAACAAATTGAAACCCTAAACCAACAAATAATAGATCTACAAACAGCAGATATAGAAGGAGAAGATGAAGACATCCAGGAAGAAATAGAGTCACAAGCAATTAAAATAAAGGCTGATGCGGAAATAGGTAATGTTAATGATCCCTTCATCTACTGGAGCCAAAGCAGTGATCGTTTATTATATACAATGGGTCTTAAAAAGACAGCTAAATATGCTAAGGAAAATGAAACACTTCCAGATGGTTCTGATCCATTTGAAGAAGGTAATCAAAACCAATTAAAGAAAGATACGGATCAGGCTTATGAAAAAGGTGGATCTGGTGGTGCTCGCGAAAATCAAGAAATCAGAACTTATAGTGAGTGGAAAACAGACACAGAAAAAAGATCAAGTGGTGGAGAAACAAGAGATATTAAACATATGTTAGACTACATAAAAGAGATAACAGTAGCTAATTATAATTCCATAACGTCATAAAATGATAATAAATCAAACATCTATAGAAACAATTAGTCAAAGCGATTTAGACCAAATCCCTACAAAACTATTATTAAGAAGATTTGGAAGAGCTAATGACTTTATTGAATTAAATATTCTTGATTTAAATGGAGATATTATACTTAATGATTATGAATTTACTGACTATACCCCATACATAAATCCTAATGATAATTTAGTTGATTCTATTGATATTAATTACGAGCAAGTTTTAAAAGATTATGGATTTACAAGTGGTCAATATACCCTATCATTTTCATTTCAAAGAAATGTTTTAACTAAAGGACAACGCAGACAATTTTTTATATCTGAAATATCACCTTCAAGAACAGAAATTAGATTTGATTCTAATACTATTAGTGACAATGAATTTGAAAAAAAGGCATCTGAATTAGTTTCTATCCTTAACGCTTCTTCTTTTGTTAAGGATTTAAATATATCTTTTGGTGAGGGAAAAACTGCATTAATTATAAATGCTCAATCAGATCTTACTACGGGAACTGGTTTAATAAAATTATATAACCCCCTTTCACCAACTTTAAGTGTAAATAGTCCTTTTAGGATATATGAAGAAATAATTAACCCTTTAGAGGTAATATTTGATTTAGGAACTCCCGAATTAATAAATACTGGTATCCCACTTAATGGCCCTAATTTTAATATAGATTTTACAGACAATTATACTGTTCCCTCTGAATTTAGAACATATGATGAGATTTTAAACAATGGGGCAGTATCTTCAAGTTTTAATAATATACAAAATTATTTAAGTGGTAGTATTGTCGTTGACTTAGAATTTGATAACCCTAATACCCCATCAGGATATACTTTTGAAAATTTTATTCATTATAGTTCTGCAACTGAAAGACTTAAAAACTTTAAATATAAATTAGAATTATTAGAATCTTATTCAAGTTCATTAGCAATAATAAATAATATATCGGGTTCAGTTACTTCATCTAACCCTATACACCAAAACAAAATAATATTTAATGGTAAAACTGATAAAATACTTCAGGGATTTGATTATTATGAAAGGTATCTTTATTTTGAAAAAGGAGACTATGCTTGGCCTAAAACTACAACGGCAAAACCCCATACTAATGCTAAAGTAGCATCAGCAGCAGCTGTATCTTGGTTTGGTGCTCCTATAGATGAATTTGAAAGTGCCTTTTATGGTGGTCAAATGTTAAGTGCAAGTAAATTTGATGATTGCAATCCATATTATATAGGAAAAACAATTCCCCCTGATATAAGGCATAATACCCAAAATGAAGCGTATGTGTTATTTACTGAAATGATAGCACAACATTTTGATGGTATTTGGGCATATATTGATAGCATAACTGATAAATATCAAGCACATAGTGGATTAAATGATGGTATTTCAAAAGAATTAGTATTTAATGCTTTAACTGAAAGGGGAATTAGAGCATATTCCCAATTTGAGAATTCATCAATATATGAGTATTTCTTAGGAGATGATGGTAAAGGAAGTTTCCAATATGCTCCAGCATCTGGTTCAAATGAAAATGCAACCATGATAACAGCATCGGCAGGATCAATTCCTAAAGGTGATATAACAAAAGAAATTTGGAAGCGTTTATACCATAATGCACCATACCTTCTAAAAACTAAAGGAACTGAGCGCGGGTTAAAAGCACTAATTGCTACATATGGAATTCCTGAAACAGTACTTCATGTTAAAGAATATGGAGGACCATCACAAGACAAAACCGGTTTTCAATCTTTTACTTACCAAAAAGAAAGTAGAGCATTAAGAATATCACCCACTGGAGGTAGTGCTGAAAACAACTATATTGATATTAGTCCAAATAATGTAAAAGAGGACACTAAAACTATACAATTCAGATTTAAACCGGATTTTGATTCTCTCCAACCAGGAGTACAAACTATTATGCATGATTCTGCCTCTAGTGGTGGTCACTTAAGAGTAGTAGTATCTCAAAGTATTGATCTATCTAAATTAGATAACGCATCTTTTGCACATGTTGGACTAGTATCTGGATCAAATTACTTTTCTTATAGTGATTTAATACCCATATATAATGGAGATATGTGGAACTTTACCGTTACTTTTGATAGTGGATCCACTAACACTGCAAGCTTATTCTGTACAAATGCTACCCCTAATAAAAATATCTACTTAGCTACTGCTAATTTAGGTGTAGAAACGTACTTTAACCAATTTGCTGCAGGAAATAGAGGCATAGGATTTGGAGCAGGGATAAATCTCGGTCTTAGTCAGTTTAAGAATGGAGGAACAACAGAAGGAAATTACCAAGAAATCAGATTTTTTACAGAAAAATTAAATAAAGATACTATAGCCACACAATCTTTATCTCCCTTTAATTACAATGGAAATACTATAAGTTCAAGTTATGAGACTTTATATTTGAGAGCACCATTAGGATCCAATAATAGAGACACAAATGAAGAAAACTTTACAGATAATAAAGCACCTAAAGCTACTTTTAGAAGCTTATATTCAGCAAGTATTAAAGCTAATAATCCGGATGTAAATTTTGTCTCTATTGAAGAAACCCACCACCTAACTACACCTGACACAGTAGGTTCAGGAATGGTTTCAGGTAAAGTAAGAATTGACAACGGAACATTTGATGATAATTTCTTAGATCCATTTATTTCAGTTGAAACATCACCACAAGATAGACAACCCCTTGATTACTCAGATTTAGGAGTATTTTTCTCTCCAACTTTTGAAATTAATGAAGATATAATTCATACATTAGGTGGATTTAGATTAGATGATTACATTGGTGATCCTACATACTATACTAGTGGTAGCTATCCTGATTTAAAAACTATTAGAGATATTTACTTCCAAAAAGTAGATAAAAGATTTAACTTCCAAGATTACATAAGAACAATACAATTTTTTGATCATACTCTATTTAAGATGATTAAAGACTTTACCCCTGCAAAGGCTAATCTTAAAACTGGTTTAGTAATTGAACCTCATTATTTAGAAAGAGCAAAAATTGCGGGCACAAATATAGATTATGAACAAAAAACAGAACATTTAGCATCATATTCTCCTTCAGCTTCTTTAAAAAATTCAACATTTGAAGCAATTCATGATGTACATATTAATGTAACTAATTATATTCTTTCAGGAAGTGAATCAACTGCCACAGAAAATGTGGCTCAAAAATCTCTTGTTAGTAGAAAACTATCCCTAGCATAATGCCAGCAATAAATCCTATATCACAATCAAATCATTTTGAATTTAATGACTCCGTCTTAGATACTCAAGCATGGAATTCATCACGCTACACAGGAAGACAATTAAAAGGAAAAAAAGTTAACCAATACTCACGAACAGATATTACTTATGCCCATACTCCTGTAGTAAGTAACTATAGTAGAAATATTTATATTGGAAGTAGAGTTATTGGTATGAGGGAGCCAGGATTAGGCGGAAATGATGATCCTACTTTATCTCCTTTTCCAGGTTTTTCTTATATAACTGTAGATGAATATATAACTGTTAATTCTGATGATAGTATTACACGACGTAGTGTTAGAGGGGGTAGAGGTGAAGGTGATGATTTAAATGCTAAAAAAGGCTTCTATCAGGCTTGGTATCCAGATTTTCCTATAGGATCTAAAGCTGAAGTAAAACCTCTAGATAAAAAGCTAGCTCAAAGTTTAAAACCTAGATATGATATATACAATAATAGCGGACAACTCCAAAAATGTGTACTTGTAACAAGACAAGGACCTGTTTTTGCAGATGGGGCACTTAATACAGTTGATCATGACTCAGGATCATATTATGCCGCATCATATAATACTTCATCTTTTATATTTGACTTCTGCTCAGGAAGTGGAAATCCACAAGGTGATGGAGATATAGGAGCAGAATACTCATTCTTTAATTACTTACTATTAATCACAGACTTTTTTACGGGTTCACTACAAGCTAATCCTGATGCAAATGGTGTAGTATCCGGACCTTCAAACCCGGGTACAGGTGGTGATGATGAAAACGACCTTGGTGATGGTACGCTCTAAATAAAAAATAAAATAAAACAAAATGGCATCTACAGCAACTAATACAATTACACCTAATGAACGGTTAGGACGAGTTCCTTTTAATGAGTTTTTTGCTGCAGCTTTAGAATATAAAACTAATACTGATTGGCAAGGTGATAAAAGATTCTATGTAACTTTTCTACCTAATGCAAGTAGTAGTTTTGTAAGTTTTGGTAGTATTACTGACCGCAGAGAGGTTATTAATTATAATATTAGAACCAAACTTACAGGAAGTTTTCCCAATGGTAGTGGGGATAAAACTCTTTTTAGAAAAAAAAGTCTAGCAGAATTATCTACAGCAGAAATTATAGGACATGACTCTTCTTCAAATCAATTAACCCTTTCTAATAAAACCCCTCTACTTCAAAACTATCTTGCTCAACAGCATGGTGGTGAAGCCCTACATAACCATCCTTTTACTCCTCCAAAATTTGAAGATGGAAGTTATCTTATAAGTAAAATAACTGATGATAATCCATCATTATTACTTGAATTAAATAAAGACGCAGCCTTACCTAATGGTTTAGGAGATAAAGAATTTATAGTTATACCTGAAAATTTACATCCATTTATAAAAGATAATTTAGAGTATTTCCTTACACGAGCAGGTATAAATATTAGTGGTGATGCTTCACAATTTATAAAGTTAGATGAAACAAACCGAAATCTCCCTTAGAGAATATATATTTATAAATAAACAAACACCAAAATGGGATATTTAGACAATACAAGTGTTGTAGTAGATGCAATACTAACTAAAAAAGGACGTGAACTTCTTTCAAGACAAGATGGTTCTTTTAACATCACTCAATTTGCTCTAGCAGATGATGAAATTGATTATACATTATATAATGAAAATCATCCAAATGGATCAGCTTTTTATGGTGAAGCAATTGAAAACTTACCTTTAATTGAAGCTATTCCTAATGAAAATAATATAATGATTTCTAAGTTAGTTACTCTTCCTAGAGGAACTACTAAAATTCCTGTATTAGACGTTCAATCAGCTAATATTACTGTAAAAAGAGGAGGAACATTTACAATTACTCCTAAAACATCAAATTTTGATGTTTCTACAGAATCAGCTTATTCATTTACAATAGCAGATAGAAGATTAATATCACAAGGAACATCAGGAGGAGCAAATACTACTGGAATGCAAATTCCATTTACAGGTACTGCTTTATCACAAACTTTCTTAGGAACATCATTTACAGGTACAGCGCTATCAGGTGCTACATTATTTGGAAGCAACACAGCTTTAGCAACATCAATTATAATAGTTGGAGTAGATACAGGAGCTAGAACAACAATAACCTTACAAGTAAATAAAGATGCAGCTTCAGGAACTGTCTCAATAGCCCAACCTAAGTCCTCATTCTAATAAATAACCACTAATGGCAACATATACACAATTTTCGAATAATGACACAGTAAATAGCCTAGATAGAGTCTTTGCTTCTGCTTGGTCAGGTAATGTAAATGATTTAGGAACATCTCATTTTTCTTCCAGCACACAATATGTGCAAACAACCCCCTCTTCCAGTGGAACATTTTTTATGGAGGTTTATGATAAAAATCCTTCAGATGCTACAGCTGAAGTACAATACTCAATTGCTTACGGTAGCCTAACAGGAAAAGGAGCCGAAGATTTTAGTAATGAAACTGGAGCTGTAGGTTTTTCTGCACCAAAAGCAATATATAGCCAATATAGAAATTTAGTATTTGGTGGAGATGAAACACAAAATTTTGTATTTGATGGGTATACCCCAGATGATATTTATATTATTAATGTAAATAGATCAAGATATAAAAATGCCCTAAGGCTGGGTAATTTAAAATTAAATCTTAGAGGTAAATATGCAGGTGGTAATGGGTTACTTGAGCTAACCGATGATTCAGTTACTACATCAGGATCAGCTAATGCAATTAGAGCAGGTGTAGGTAGAGAGTTTAATTTAGTATCTGGATCTAATGGTGTAAGATTAGGAAGTAATAATACATTTGTAACAGATAGTGGCTCATATGGATATGTTTATCCAGATGCAGGTTTTATTATTTTAAATGCGGATGCTTTAGATCACAGTGGATCATTAGCGGGTTTACCAGGAATAGGATTAGAAACCAGCCAAAGTATTAATGCAATTGGCGATAACCCACGATTATTACAAGATGCCCTTATAGCAGGAAATTCCTTTATATTAGATTCACAAGAAGATATTGCTAGTAGATTTTATTTTATAAGAGTCTTTAATCAAGATTTTAATTATACTACTAATGATTCATTTACTCAAAATGATGGAACTTTAAGTTTTGATTCTATGATTGATAATCCACAAACATATATTACAACTGTAGGTTTATATAATAACAATCAAGATTTATTAGCAGTTGCTAAATTATCCCAACCCCTACCTAAAAACTTTACTAAAGAATCTCTTATTAAAGTTAAACTTGATTATTAATGCCTGGCATATTCAAAAAGCTAAATGCAAGTGACGTAAAAATAACCCCCTTTGAAGCCCATAAACAGTATTTTTCAAGAACTACTATTGCAATGGCTTCAATTGGTGCTAGTACAGCTTCTTTAGCTTGGAGTGGTGAAAATAAATTCAATTTCTCTACAGGCAGTAAAAAATACTACCAAATAGATAAACTTTATTACAGAAATTATATCCAAGAAAGAGCCCATCGTTTAGAATTAAATGATGCAACTTATACTACTCAAGAAAGGAGATTATACCAAAGTGCAAGTTTATTAAGTTTATCCCAAAAAACATTTGGGTCTGAGGTACAACCAGGTAGTTTTGAAATATCGGGTTCAAACTCAGGTCTCCAATTCCATTTTAAAGATGATAGTTTTGGAAATCTTTATAATGCAAGTTTAGGTAAAGATAATTTCCCTAATGAAGATAATAGGGTATTTTATTTAGCTCCCCTTAATGCATTTAAAAGAGCAGACTTAACATTAGACCCCAAAACAGGAAATAAGTATGTAAATTCTCCTTTTTTTAATGGTTTTAGTGGGGAATATTATGATAATTCATATTTTTTAAACCCCCTAATTTATACAAATGTAGAATTTGTAAAGGGAACTAGTAATACCTCTATTTCTCCCTTTATTATAGGCCAAGCTACAGTAGGCACATCCGTTATTACTAATAAAAGTAACACATATGGGATAAAATCAGTTAAAACCGATACCCAATTTATTGTAGGCAACGCTAAAATAGGCACATCCGCTATTACTAAGGGAAATGAAATACCATTAACTGATTCTTTAATAAGAATTAACCACAAACCCCACTTAAATTTTAATAAGGATGAAAGTTTTACTATTAATTTTTTCTATGATCCTACTTCTCAAGACATTGCAAATGCTGATCTTGGTCAAGTAGATAAAATTACTTTCCCTTCTTCTCCCATGAACACTGCTTCTATAGAACACAATAGCGCAGATGGAGGAAGAAGAATCCTTATAACTAACAATAGTGGGGAAGAATTCTATTTAGCATTTTCAGGATCTGGATATGTTGCCCCTACATCAGCTACAGGAAGTGCTACTTTAGTTAAAATAGATTTAACATTTGACAATGGTGATGGTCATTTGACAAAAGGTAGTTACGCAAAGGCTCTTACAAGTTCATTAAAATCCGAAGAAATAACTGGTATTGTTTTTAATCCAGATAATAGTATTTTAGGTTCAGGTATAGTAGCATACGGTACTAATGTAGATCATAAATTAGCTAAAAGTTTTTCAACAGACGTATCCTCATCATTAGGTACATTAACTGCCTCTTTAAGTACGATAACTATAGCTACTGCTAGTACAGATCATTATATTTTAAGTAAAGGAGGAGCTAAAACAGTAGTTATTTTACCTTCTGAAGGAACACAACATACTTCCCTATCAACTACTGGATCCTCCCAATTGGGAACAGCACCTATTGGTTCACAATTCCCCTATAGAATCTTCTATAAAACCGGAAAATCTCCAAATTCTTCATCTTTACACTTTGAAAGATCAGATGGTGAATTAACCCAAGTAGTTTCATGTTCTTTCTTTGGGGGTATTAACTCAGGAAATACATCAAGAAGATATGTAGCAGCTACGGCTGAAACAAATGGTAAAATAAGTTTAGAAATAAAAGGAGATGCTTCATTTGCAACCTTAGAAGATTCAACTACCCAAGGTTCCTCAACACTAGAAAAATCCTGCACAAACCAAGCAAATATAGCATTATTTGCTAAAGAAAACCATAATGGGACTTACTCAAATAGATTAAATAATGGAGCAGGCCATATAAGTCAACTAATGATATGGAATAAAAACCTATCAGCAACAGAATTAAATAACGTTCACGATTCTATAACTGGAACATATCCCGTAGGTAATTTATTTTATGATAATGGATTTGCAGTTATTACCCATCCTAAATTCTCTAGTGTATTTGATAAGGGAAATCTAGGTTTTATAAAATATAAAAACACTCATTTAATCACTGAAAATGAATTTCAGTGCACTATGAATGAAAATGAATTCGAATTTACTCGAAACACTACAGCTCGTCAAATCCCAAATAGTGAAAATGAAGACATAGCTAATTTTGCAACGGGTTCTAATTTTAAACCTTATATTACTACAATAGGACTATATGATAATGATGCTAATTTATTATTAATAGGAAAATTAGCACAACCTGTAAGAGCAAGTAGTGAAACAGACACAACATTCGTTATAAGATACGATACTTAATATATGTATAATAAGATAAATTAAAAATTATGGCACAACAAACAAAAACAACATTAAAAACTTACTTCAACACAGGAGATCAACCCATTGAAGCCCAATTTGGAGATTTAATAGATAGTAATCTAAATTTGAAGGATGGGGGAGCGGTAATAGGTGCTGTTACAGTAGCTAATAGTGTAAGACAAACAGGTTGTGCTGCACCTGCTAATAGCGTAGCAGCAGTATGTAATGGTATAGCAGTTGCCGCAGGAGGAGCTGGTATTTATGAAGTAATATTTGAAACTGATTTTGGTGGATATACAGCAACAGCAACTGATAATGGGTTGATTAAAACAGCAATTACAATACCTACTGATTCAATGATAATAGCAGCATCTTCAATAGTAACAGAAGTAGTTGGTCAAAACAATACTAGTACTATTGATTTGGTATCAGCAACAACTGCAGGTTCAGACACAGCAGATGAAGCAGTATCAGCTGTATTAACAATTATTGATGGGCTAGATTTTAAATCTAGTGCTGCAGGAGCATTAGGGGCATTAGGAGCACCAGTATATGCGAACAGTATTGTTCACCATATTGGCTCAACAGGCACTTCAACAACTTTAGCTTGGATTAACAAAGGTACTGGTAACGGAACAGCAGCTTATGCTTCAGGTAAGATTCTTACTTACATTAAATATATGGGCACAGGACCAGCAGTAGCTGACACAAGAGTATAATACTTAACTAATTACTATTAATATAAAAGACCTTGGATTTCCAGGGTCTTTTTTTTATATACTAATATATGCTAATACCAAACAATTACGAAGAATTTCCTAAAGGGGCTATTGGATATGTTTATCAAACAACCCACACCCCTACGGGAAAGAAATATGTAGGTAAAAAATCCCTAATCTACAATATAAAAAGAAAATTAGGTAAAAAAGAATTAGCTCTTCATGAGGGTAAGGGTCGCCCACCTAAATTTAAAATAATCCAAAAAGAAAGCGATTGGAAGACTTACTATGGCTCCCATAAATTTATTAAAGAAGAAATTAAAAAGGGTAATCAATCTGACTTTAAAAGAGTAATACTTCAGTATGCTTATTCAAAAAAAGAATTAACATACCTAGAAAATAAAATACTTTTTACTTTTGCTGTTTTAGAGAATAAAGATTATTTAAATGATAATATTGAAGGAAGATATTTTAAAAAAGATTTTGATTTCACAGAGGGTTTGTGTACATTTCGTGTGTGAAGGAAGAACGCTTATTATATTTACTTGAAAGCCTTTTAGGAAGGTCAAAAACAGCAAGAGGGGGAGATGAAGCAGTATTTAACTGTCCCAATTGCAACCATAGAAAAAAAAAGTTAACACTTAATAAACTTACCCAAAAATACCAATGTTGGGTTTGTGGTTTTAAAGGTGCAAGAGCTCTTCAACTCCTTAAATTTATTAAAGCTCCCTACACTGCTTTTGAAGAACTTAGAGGTATTGATTCTCAATATAATTTTAAGTCAACTACCCAAACAGTAAAATCAAAAGACCAGCTTAAACTTCCTGAGGGATTCATTTCACTTCTTAAAGGAAAGGGATTCATACGAAATAAAGCACTTAATTACTTATCATCTAGGGGCGTAACCCTTCAAGATGTTGTTAAATACAGCATAGGATATATTGAAGAAGGACCTCTAAGTAATTTTATTATTACCCCAAGTTATGATAGAAATGGTTTTCTTAATTATTGGGTAGGACGTTCATTTGATCCTAATGCTTACCATAAACATAAACTTCCACCTACATCAAAAGACATTATAGGTTTTGATATGCTTGTTAATTTTAATATTCCACTTATCCTTTGTGAGGGTGCCTTTGATGCTATAGCACTTAAAAGAAATGCTATTCCATTATTTGGCAAACGTATAAGTAAGACTTTATATAAAGAACTTGTAAGGAGTAAAGTAAAACAAATATACTTAGCTTTAGATCAGGATGCTATCGTAGATTCTCTTAAATATGCTAAAGAATTAATGGCATATGGAAAGGAAATTTTCTTACTAGAGCTTGAAGGTAAAGACCCAAGTGAAATAGGATTTGAAGGTATGACTAATATACTTCAAAAAGCAAAACCCCTAAATTTCCAGGAATTAGTAAAAAAGAAAATCTTATATCAATAATCGATATGTATTAACAAACTGCAGTTAATGAAGATAGCTCTTTTACCAGGAGGTTTTAAACCACCACATTTAGGTCATTATAATATGGCTAAATACTTAGCAGACTTTGCAGATAAAGTTATAATAAGAATAGGACAAAAAGAGCGAGAAGGTATTGGAAAAGAATTAGCTCTTGAAATTTGGAATTATTATAAAGAATTTGACCCAGATTCTCGTTCTGATAAATTAATAATAAGTGTCGCACAATCTCCATCTCCTGTTAGAGATGTTTATGATTTTGTAGAAAAAACAGCCCCTGAAGGTTCTACCGTTATCCTTGGTTTAGGTGAAAAAGACGCAACAGATGAGCGTTATAATAGTATCCCAAAATTTGCTGAACCTCGTAATATTAAAGCAGAAATTGAATTAGTTCCCCCCCAAGCTGGTGGTATTTCAGGTACACAAATGCGTGAAATAATTAAGTCTAACAATAAAGATGAGTTTTTTAAATTTATTCCTGATTATCTCCCAGAAGAAATTAAAGAAGAAATTTGGACTAAATTATTAGATTCTCAAATGCCTCAGGATGTTGATGAAATGATGGGAGGCACCATGAATAAACAGGAAATGGATAAGCACAATGCTAATATGAAGAAGCTTAGCAAGCACTTATCTAAAGTAAATTCTCAAGGGGATATGGTTCCTGTCCCTACTAAACTAACTAAAGGGTTAAAAAGAAAATTATACGAAAAAGTAGGTATTCAGAGAGGAACCGTGGAAAGTGAAGTACAATTTTTATCACGTGAATTATTTGAATTATTCAAAGAAAATTTAGGCAAAAAATACCATACCGGAGGATTTGAAGGATGGTTAGAGGGACCTGACTCTATAGTTGAATATGAAATAACAGATTTAACCTTTACTCCAAAAGACGCACTTGAAATGGGGGGTGCCCCTTATTCTATAGAAGCTGAAGCGGATGATGAGGCCATGGAGATTGCTATAGATTATAATCCTGTTTTATTCCCTAAAGAATATAATAACCTTATAGCTGAATTAAAAGAAACCCTACGCCATGAAATAGAACATATAGTTCAATTTAATTTTATGCCAGGAGCAGAGGAATTAATGAAAAATTGGAAGGATGGGGATTCTTGGGTGGAATATTTAACCCGCCCATATGAAATCCCGGCATTTGTAAGGGGTTTATATAAAAGAGCCAAAACTAAAAAAATCAAATTAATAGATGCCATTGATGAGTTTATCGAAGAATATATAGATAGATTTGAAGGGCCTGAAGAAATAGAACAAGTAAGAAAATCTTGGACCCAATGGGCAAAGGGAAATCTACCAGCAGCACAATTAGATGAAGGCCCTATAGGAGATTTTACAGCTAAAATAAAAACAGCAGCTATAGAACAAGCCAAAGACTTTAAAGATTTTGTACCACTATTAAAGAATTTCAAAAATCTTACACCCGAAGAAAAATCTAAACTTGAAACTATATCTAAAGATATACTAAAAAGCACAGCAATAGGGGTCACTTGGCCTATACTTGGCCTAACAGGCCACGCTTTAATAGGAGCCGCAGTTAAAAAAATAACCAAAGGAAAATATGCTGGGTTTTTACCATCAAAACTAGCTAATGTAGTTGAATTAAAAGAAATGAAAGAATCAAAATTATTCTCAAAAGAATGGTGGTCATCCATCATATTAAATGATATTCTCAATGAAGGAGGAGCGGCAGGACATATGGCCCACCCATTTAACCTTCCTAACGTAAAAACAGGTAAAGACTTAATTAAGTCATTTGTGCAAGCCTCCGATAGTCTCAAAAATGAACCCGGTGCTGTTAAAATAGATGGCGTTAATGCGTCAATTAGACTGCTAAATAACGCAGGCAAACGTGAGTTCGCCATGGACCGCGGATCAAAAAAGGCACTCGATTTACGTGGCGTTACTAAAGCCGACTTAGAAGATAGATTTGGACCAGGCCACGGAATGATTAAAGCGGGGAGTAATGTATTAGATATTTTTAATGATGCACTACCCTCAACTGAAGAAGAATTAAATGCCTTAGGTTTATTGAATGACCCTAATGTTATGTTTAACATGGAGTATGTCTCCGGTAAATCTAACGTACAAGATTATGGTAAAAATTTCCTAGCAATACATGGTTTATTAAGTATTGAATCTAAAGAAGTCCAAGGAGCGCGTAAAATGTTAACCAAACGTATCACAACAGAAAAAAACTTCGACCAAGCAGATATGGATGAATATTTAAAAAAATTAGAGCCATTTGCAAATAAAAGAGGGTTTGAAATTTTCGGCTCAGTACCAACAACATTTACAAAAGAGCCTGATTTTAAAGCAGCTTTAGGTACAAATTATACAATTGACTTTGCTGAAGGTGATAAGACTAAATCCCTAGCTCAATGGTTAAACGATGTTACTAATATCCCAAAAACAGATAGTTTAAAAATGAATGTTAATAATACTACAAAGGATGTAGGAGCTTTAAGCAAACAAGTATATTTCGCAGTATTTGGTGGAGAAAATGTTGATGATTTATTTGATAACGAACAAGACATCCAAAAAGCAATCCAAGGAGCTACAACATACCTAGCAACAGAAAAACTTGGCGATGCAATATTAGATGTATTAGATTCACCTATGGGTTCTGTTAATGACCATGAAGGTGTAGTTATACGTGACCCTAAGGTCTCAGATAAACCATACAAAATCACTGGTAAATTTATAACAGGAGGTGTTTCCTCACAATTTCAAACAAAATGAGCTTAGAAAATATATTAAAATATCGAGCCGGAATAATCACCGAAGAAATAACCCCTCAACAATTTGTTGATATGGTTAATGATGAATTTGATCTTGAAACCCTAGAATTAATGAAAGAAGCTATTGAAAATCAAATATCATTAATATCTTCGGGTCAAGATATAGCAACTAGAAACCCTATTAAAGGATTTGGACAATGAAATTAAAAAATATCTTAGAAAGTGTAATGCAACCCCATCTAAACCCTCTAGAGGATGCTATTAAAGAAAAATTATCATCTCTAGGGAACGTATCGATTAATGCTGCCGAAAATGATGCTAACGAAAGAGTGTTTGGTAGTGTAACTTTTAGAGAAGAAGTACTACCTGATGAAGGTAAAATAGAATCATTACTAAGACAAGTAAAAGGACCTAATGGTGAAGATTTAAACATCCAAATCACAGATGGTCAAACCTGGTTTGAAAAAGAAAAAGACGACGATAGAATCCATTGGCCCCGAGTTAAATTTACAGCTACAAAGGGGATATACACCTAATATTAATTTAAAAAGTTATGTTAAATAAAGAATTTAAAAGAAAAGACGTAGATCGCATGCGAAACCTTATAAAGGGCAAAACAGGCGAATCATCAGAATTACAAGTAGGTTATTCAGCAAAAAAGGAAGACCATAAAGAAGGAGATATTTGGGAAGAAGGAGGCAAAAAATGGACTATTAAAGATGGTATTAAACAAACAGCTACTAAACTTGATAAAATAAAAAAGGAAGCAATTCTCCCATTATTTTGTCCTGAGTGTAGTACTTTAATGAAAACCCGTCATGATTCTAAAATGTATAAACTCCACCAAATGTGTCTTGATTGTGTTATTAATATGGAACATAAATTAAGAATCAAAGGAGAATATGAAGAATATGAACGTAATATGATATCAAATAATGCTGAAGATTACGTAAATCATTTAGAATCCTATTTAATGGAAGCCTTAAATTCATCTAATACCCAATATGTGTCTGAAAGAGGCGAAGTAGAACGATGGAAAGGAGGACTTGATAAAGAAAAAACAACTGAAGATATTAAAAAATCCGTAAAAATATTTAAAGACGGTATAGAAGAATACAGAAACAAAGGCAAAATTTAAACCAATGTTTTCCCTAATTAATCTATATTTATATAAAAACACCATATTATGGCAAAATTAAACGTAAAAACTGAAATCAAAAAACTCCTTGACAAAACAGAAGTTGATGAAAAATTATTATCTAAAGTTAAAGATCTATTAGATAAAACTGATATTGATGATAAATTAGTAGACGCATACCAAGAAGCAAAAGCCTCAGGCCTACTAGACAAAATTAAATGCTACATTAAGTGCTATGGAGGTTATGTATTAGCCGTAGGTGCTGGATGTTTATTTGGTGTTAATCTTTGGTGGGGCTTAGGATTTTTAGTCGCAGCAGGAATATGGGGTTATAAAGCAAACTGTAACCATAAACTTTGTAAAAGATGAGCTTTTTAGACGAAGCAACATATAATGTAAAAAAAGGCTCTGCTCCCCCGGATCCTAATACCCTTGAGGATGACGATGTAGTTAACATTGAGGAAAAATCCCCAAAAAACCTGGGATATGGTATAGACCCTGAAACCGGGGAATTTAAATCTATGAGCTCTAACGACGCTATAAAACATTTTTTAGCTCAAGTTAAACAAGGTGTTGAGGATGAGGGGGATGAATGGCCTACCCTAAAAGAGGATTTAGCTAAATTTATTAGAAAAGCAGGAGGTGCTGAATATAAAACCCCATTCACTGATTTTGCAAATAATATTAAAGGTTGGTTAAAAGGTAAAAAAGATAAATCCCCAGAGGAGCGTGAAAAATTTATTACAAAGTTTACTAAACTCCATAAAGCCCCCCAAGATGAATTCGATGCTTTTATTAAGGACCTTGGAAAAGAGGGATATGATAGAAGCGAAATTAAAAAAATAATTAAAAAACGAAAAGAGTATCAAGCTAAAAAGGAGAAGGAAAAGAAAGCTCCAATAAAAGAAATAGTTAAAAAGTGCCTTAATAGAGGAATGATTAAAGAAAATATATCTAAAGTAGTCAAAAAATATTTAGCCGAAGTTAAAAAATGAAACAATCAATCAGGGAACTTATCCCACCACACGTCCTCCGTTTAGTTGAAGACCGTGAATACAAACTAAAACAGCTCTCTCCGGGGGCTTATGATGTATTAGGTTCAGATGTATTGGGTGTCCCTATGTCAGCTATTGTAGATGTTAAAATTATAAAAGCACCACGTCCTATATTCAAGTGCTTTCTTGCTAATGGCCATTCATTTAATTTACTTGATAATGGTGACTATATGCAGGCTGATATAAATCGCATTTTATTTGACTTAGATAGAGAGGATGATACTAATGGTGCTAAGTATGAGCTAGAAAAACTAATGAAAAAAGGTTCATTTAAACAAGATAGTGAGGAAGAAGCTTCGGATGACTTTGAAGCTGAGCCAGCTGAAGAACCTGCTGCTGAAGAGCCAGCAGAAGAACCCGAAGCATAATGAATAATAATCCTGAATTTAAACAAGCTCTTGGTGGCATATATAGAGACGCTGTTAAAAAATTTAACATCCGTACTACACCTAAACTTACCTTAAAAAAGGATGAAGAAAATGCATCAAAGACATTAGGCAGAACAGCATACTATGACCCAAATAACTTAACAGTTACTCTTTATACAACTGGTCGTCACCCAAAAGACATCCTACGTTCATTTGCCCACGAATTAATCCACCACGTTCAAAACGAGCGAGGAGATTTAAATATAGATACTACAAATGACCCTCAGTACGCCCAAAATGACGATCATCTCCGTAATATGGAAAAAGAAGCATATTTAGAAGGTAATTTACTTATGAGAGACTTTGAAGACAATTTTAAATACCAACAATAA
>ENA-ORXF01001071-ORXF01001071.1-marine-metagenome-genome-assembly--contig:-NODE-1071-length-18302-cov-14.508477_pt1 | contig 18302 bp, 26 predicted proteins | sample MGYA00237864_ERZ511476 | MGnify/ENA primary metagenome ERZ511476 (study PRJEB26306, sample SAMN06343908) | marine metagenome | isolation source: coastal waters | place: Atlantic Ocean: West Antarctic... | reverse complement strand
GGATGGTAAACTGCGAGCGTAAGCGCGCAATCAACGTATCCACGTTCTCCGCCACCTTGATTAGGTAGACGAGAACTGCCCATTGGGATTAGCTCTGCGATGCCAGCGTACTCAGGATTGACAAAATAGCCAGTATCCTTAGCAGAAGTATCAGGAGCGCAATCTGGGTTCATGTTGACAACAGAAACGATACCGTGGTCAGACTGATAAAGCTCAACAGAGAGCTTAATCTTAGCAGAATCACCGTTGTAGTTTACGTCTCGGATAGAAGTTCCAGCAGCATCACCATCTGGATCAAGGCGAGCAAAGTCGCTGATGATACGGCGAAGAGCCGTATCAGCAACCAACGTCAAAGAGTTGGTCGTGCCGCTTACGCGATAGATGGAGGTGATGATGTTGTTCATCGCAGTTTCCGTAAACGCGCCAGTAGCATGAATGCTAGCGGCAGGCGTACGGTAATCTGCGGGAACCGCAGCAGGTCCAGCGGAATCAATCCAGTCGCCGAGGCCACGTAGCTTGTAAACAGAACCAGCTCCGTCTTCGGTGTCTAGATCATTGTTTGAAAGCAAAGTAGCTTCAATATCACGTTTTAGTTCGCGAACTGCCTTAGCTTCAGCTTGAGCAACTTTAGCAGGGCCAACAGAATCAACAGCCTCTTGGAGGTCGCTAACCATGTAGTCCCGACGGAACTTTTGGGTGTTATTTGTAAGACGCGCGCGGCCACTGAACTGGTCAGTGAAAGTGGTAACGTCAGCTCCTTCAGCTATCCCAGTAGTTCTGGGAGAAGAGAGAGAGTCTACAGTCCATTCGTGAACAGTGCCAGAGGCACGAGTTTTTGATAGTGAGGACAGGACGGGAGTTTCTTCAGGAGCCAAGATCGTTAGCACATCGCTAAGATCTTCTCTATTGGAAGCAGCCGAACCTGGACTAGTTGTATCGTATGTATTTGATAGTGACATTTTAGGTATTCAGGTTAGGCGAGATTGCGCGACCATCGCGCTTCTCGCAGTTTTTGGAAGTCATCTTTATTTCCAGACTCTTTGAACCTAGACGAAAGATCCTTTAGGGCTTTTGAAGAGTTGCTTTCTGACTTATCGGACTTAGCACCGCCCAATGAAGGGCTTTTAGGTGGAGACGGCTTAAACGCTTGGCCAGCACCTTTAGGTGATTTTTTAGCGCCTCCCCCAAACATACTATCAACTGAATGAGCTAATAGATATGGGAGTTGCCAACTAAGGTCAGGGCTTTGTTCGTAGGCTTTTCGCAGAGCAGGCTGACCAGCTAGTTGCATAAACTGTTTAGTCTGCTCACTATCTTTGTCGCCTAACCACTTAAATTCCCTTAAAGCTTTTTGACCATACTCTTGGCGTAACGCTACAGCGTTTTCCGTTTTCTTCACCTTCTGAAATTGGTCAGGAAGAAACTTGTCTTTAGATTTCCTTGCTTGCTTTAGAGCTTCACGCACCTCAGCTTTAGTCATGGATTTCCCATCAGCCTCTGTAACCATGTCGTGTGGACTGTAGTCATCAGAGTCGAACAATATTTCCTCTGCCCAATCAATAATATCATTGATTTCCTTAGCCTTGCCCTGAATATCCTTCATGGAATTCAAGTCAGAGTACGGGTTATCAACAATTTCAGATTTAGAAGATAGAACTTCCTCCTGTTGAGCCTTTAAACTTTCCTCAAGTGTTTGAGCCTTCTCCTCGGCAGCTTTAGCCCTAGCTGTTAGTTTGCCAAAACGGCCAACAGCTCGGCTAGAAAGAGCCTCAGAAAGGTGTTTAATCTGCTCCTCAGAAAGATTTTCTAAGTCGATATTTGAAAGAACATCTTCATTACCCTCGGAAACCTCTTCTTCATCAGATTGGGACTCAGTCTCAATATCTTCTGAAATAGACGCATCTTTGGCCTCTGGTTCAGACTCCGAAGGAACTAAATCCTCCATATGTCTGGCACGTCTAAGCTCGAACTCAGACGCGGTTATATTAGTATTTTCCGCTGTATCTTGAGAGGCATCAGCGACCGCCTCGATAACTTCACTCATGTGTATATGCTGTTTCCGCTATTACGCCTAGCGATGGCGAGGGCGTAATTATAGCACGGAAACTTACATATTAGACATGATCAGACCATTTTTTTAATAAATTATCTGAATCCGAGTCCTGAAGTACATCATCGTACGCAGAAATCTCTCCAGAGATCTGCATTACTTCTTCTTGTGAAGCGGATCTTAGTCTAGATATACTAGACTCTCTTCGATCCTTTATATCTTTTATAAAACGAGCAAAGTGCTCGTACTTCGACAAAAAAACAACATCGTTATCGTTGGGCATTTGAAAATTTAATTAGTTCCCTAGAAACTCTTTCCATTCTAGGACGAATACCAGGTATTCCGTCAGCTTCAGCAGTTCTGTACTGATCGTTGTCCAAGAACTCATCACCAGCTTCTCCGTATTTTCCTTCGTTTATCAAGCGTCTTGTCTCAGGACTTTGCATAATAGACCCCCTGTAATGCTCACTAAAAACAGCATCTTGCAAAGACTCCGAAAAAGTTGAAAAATCAGGAAGAGCTTTTCTTATACTTTTAATCCTAGTTCTTACATCCTTATCCAAAAGACGTTCAGCAGCATCTTTATCAATAGACATACCTGGCTTTACGTCAGGGCCATAATGACCGTACCCTATTGTAAAATATTCTTCTTTAGGATTAGGTTTATAAGGCTTAGGTTTAAAACCTTCATCTTTTCTTAAAGTGTTTTTGAACAATTTAACTAGTCTTTCTTCCGCAAGAAATAGACCGTAGTCTGTTGTGCTTTTATTGTCTGCCATATTAAAAATTTTGTTTTGCAAGCTCGTAGGAGAATGTTCCATCCTCAAGAACGCCGCCGTGCATAAGCTTACTAACAGCACTAGCAATTTTAGGATCATTAAATGCAGGATAATTCTTTAAACCTTTTTCTTTTGCCACTTCAATGAACTTGTCGCCTTCCATTAAATTTTCACCTCCAACCATAGATGGAAGAATAAAATGTTTTCCATCAAAAGAAACAGTAGTTGTAACTACGTTTGATTCTCCAGCCATAGGATGCTTTGTTGGGAAAACTTGTTTCCCATCCATAGATTTCAAAATAGAATCTATTTCAGCACTAAAAGCACGTTCGATAGCGTACTCAGACGTTGTTTTATTGTCTGCCATTACTGCTGCATACCTTGAGTTTGTACCTCGCCCATTTGAGCTGGTGCAGTACCTACTCGTCCTATTTGCGCGTTCTCAGCTTGTTGTATAACGAACTGATATTGTGCATTGTACTTTTGTAGACGCTGGGCAAAAGCTTCATCTTCTTGAAGCCGTTTTCCAATATCGGGCTGTTGCACATAGCTTTGAATAATTTGCAAAGCAGCTTGAGCACCGTTAGGACGCGCTGGTACTTCGATCCCCGCATAAATTTTTGATAAGTCATCTGTAATATCTTTTAACATCTGGTCCTGCGCTTCTTGAGCGGGACGCAGAATCCCGCTAGCCAGAACTGGGTCAATGCTTCCAGCGACTGCCGTAAGTAGTTTATCTACGTCAATTAATCCGTTTCTGTCCATCTGGACTAGCGAAACCAACTGATTTAATTTAGCTTCTTGTTTTTCTGAACTAGCGTTCAGGACATCAAAACTAATAGTAACGTCGTAGTTCTCATTTGGATCACCCTTATCAAACATCTGGGGATCGGGAACTCCCGTTACGTTAAAAAATATTTCGTTAGGACCAAAGCGTTGAAAATTTTTGTAACAAGTAGTAATAACTTGAGCGATATGCTGCAAGTATTTGTCAACTAGGAATTGTCTGCGCACTCCACTAAGCGGAGATTCTTCATCTAGTCCAACTATACGGTCAGCTTGTGCCTGAAGATTGTTCTCCATTTCTATAGATCCAGGGTTAAATCCTGGTCCTTTCATGAAGCTAATTTCGCCAGGACGAACCTCTGGGATAAAGCGACCTGGGCCAATCTCCTCTGGCTTTCTTCCTTTTGGATGCGTTACGGCTGGCAGAGTAGATAGCGAGTTGCTGTCTATTCGAGAATCACGCTCTACCTTAACCTGGTTCTGTATGCCCCTCAGGAGCGATGGAACAGTCATTGCGTCATATAGACGCTTTGTGTCCTCGCTGAACCGAGTAACAACTACAGGGTAGTCCTCGTACCCATTTAGAAGATCGAACTTAGCGTACGATTGTATGCCCAGCCCTTTGCCCCCTGAAAAAGATTCGTGAAACACGGTCTCGTAGATACCCTCGGACTTATCGTCCTCGTCTATCAATCTCTGGTAACCATGTATGATCTCAATCAGTTCCTCAGCCTCATAAGCACTATCAGTTGATGATATGCTTCGCCTTCCCTCCTGCTCCCTCTCCAAGGAATTTATGTTTACACCAGAGAAGTTTTCGATCACGTGCTCCACGAAATTTTCATCCCAGCTATCCGTTCTTACCTTATTCTGCAACTCTTGTGCAGTGTAATACGTGCGCCAAAAGCAATACGGCGCTCGTTGTGGGTCTGTTACATAAGCGGGAAAAATAAAATCGCCGTCAGGTCCAAGGGTCTTCACCTCTGGAGCATTTACCTGTCTGCGAACGGTAGGAACTTCTGCTACCCCTGTTTCACGCAGTTCTTCTAGCGCTTTTCTTGCGTTAGCTTCAGATACCTGAACAGCGGATTGCATCTGCTGAATTACCATTTCGTCATTCTGACCGCTAGCTATCATTTCAGCTAGCTCAGGACTAACGGCAGCAATTCTTCTTAGGTCTATCTTTTGCTTAAACGTGCGATCTTCCATGATCCAACCGCAGTACGTAACCATTATACCGCGCTCAAGCAAGTAGTTCGCCGCAAGCTCCATTTCTTGTTTAAATCTAGGGATGTACCCAGAGGTTGTCATCCACTTCAAGAAGTTCGATACTACCTTAGATCTAGGGACATCTGTAGCTTCTACGGGGAACGCCTGTATATTAGCCCTATTCAGGGCAGACATGAACAGCGAAACTAAACGAGTTACGCGCTCGTCAATAACATGACTCTCTAGGTCAGAAGCTCCTTCCCAGGGAAAGGCATCTGCTCCGTGCTTGCGAAGATCACGGCTCTTCCCTGGCCACCAGTTACGTCGATCATCGTACGAGGTACGGCAAAGATCGTAGTACGCCGAAAGCTCGTTTGTTGTCCTCTGGTACGCCTTTATAAGAACATCTATATCTGGCTTTTTGCCAACGTATGTTATGGCTTTTGAGTAATCGTTGTTCTGCATTACCTCTCTAGGTTTTTTAAAAATTGTTGTACCTTATCTTGTACCTTGTACAGAACCCTGTATGAGTACCAGTAGTTTACGCCTATCTTATCACAGAATTCGCTATTTTGCATCAATCTGTCTGAGTTATGTAATGAAATTAGCCTAAGAAGCTCCCACCCCAAAAGACGATCTATCTCCTGGGACAAGAACTTTCTATTCTGAACTAAGGTATTAAGCTGCTCCTCTTCTGTATCTGTAAGAAATTCCATTAACGTCTTCAATGATTTCAACTGTAATTAACTTCCCGACTAATCGTTCCGCAATTTTTTTAGGAACAAGCACAGGGATCTTAGTTCCGCTTTCATGGACGTACGCATAAACGTACTTCTTGTTAGGAGCTACCTTTATGACCTTAGCACTTACGTGCTTTGCAGTAGCCTCTGGAGCCTCTATAGCTTCAAGCATTATTTCCTGCCCCTCATCAGAGATCCATGTATTTCTACCTGATCCAGTAACCATACCAGGACTTAGCTTTTCAGCACAAAGGCCAATTAAGTCCTTGAATTGTACATCGTTTTCTTCAGCAATTTTAATTAATCTCTTTTTCATTAGTATCCTCCTATAGACCTGCGAGTTACTGCTAAATCGCGAGCCGTTACGTGGACTGGGCCTTCTCCAGAGTTCGCCATTCGCAAGTACCGAATAACGTCAAAGAAGTCCTTTAAGGGTTCGTCCATTTTCCCTTTTGAGTTGTAGTTTATGAGACTGTCAATTAAATTGCGACAGCTCTCGTGAATGTAACATCTGGGCCGATTAGCAGAATCAATCGGCTCATTAGGGTTATAATTGAACCACTCATCTAGTGCAGACAAGCCTACTTCTTCCATACGCCCGTCAGAAGGCACAAACATCATATTGTGCTCCTCGAAGGACATAAATAAATCTTCGTTGTTCTCGTTCTCTTTAGCGAAAAATCGCGAATCACCTATACGCTCGAATACCTCGATGCCTATCTCATCTTCAATCTCTTTAAATAAATCGACGTACCCCTTTACTCCTAGTCCCACTTTCTTTGAAGCGGGGCCAAATTTCCATTTAGGGTCCCCGAACTCCGCCCACTCCCCATAAGTATCCCAGTCTGGCCACTCACGGCAGATGTACACATTATCGTTATCGTCTACAGCAGCCCATATAGATACGTAGTTCTTTGCTCCAGCGGGGTCCACTACCTGGTATACTGTGTACCTGGACTTATCAGACACATCAGGGAACTGCATTCCGTACTTATTAGGCTCTTTATCCTTTAGCACGTTCACCTCAGTGTTAAAAAGAGGGAGTAAAGAAGTCATGCTCTTTACGGGTACTCCGTAAGCGCGTACTAATATCTCTTCCTCTGGTCTTCCCCGAAGGTCTTTTGCTATACGCTCGTACCCACCAAACGGGTTCTCATCAGAGTGCAAGTACACCACAGACGCATCCCTCGATGGACTGTACTGCCGTACTGGAACCTCTCTGCCTTTTAACAACTTAGCCTTTTTAGTCTCTAGAGTTTGTGCACTTTTAAGATAATCCGATATAAATGGAGTATAACCGTCAATGGGAGTGAATCCTATTCCCAAAACAGAATCTCTGGTTGCTAATCGGAATCTGATCGTGTTCACTAACTTAGAATCCCCCAGGTACTCATCTAGCCACGCGCCTATGTTTAGGCCCACTGGGTTCGGGAACCCGAATTCAAAGCCCTCTAAGATGGTCTGGTTGTTGCTGTACTGCGTGTACGTCTTAAAATCTACTCTAGTACGGGTATCGGGGAAAATGAAGCTCTTAGCCGTGAACCCGTTCTGCATACTGTAGTTGATGTACCCTTCGATGCTCTTCGTCTTCTTCTTGAACTCCTTAGGCATCATCTCCCAGATAGCTGATTGCTGCACCTTGATGGAGGTGTCCTCGTTCTGTGAGAAGCATACTACGTGACCGTCATTGCTTTCAGTCACAGCCTTCATAACAATCTTAGCAAAGCCAGTAGTTTTACCTGATCTGTTACCTCCTAAAGCCAAGCACTCGTTGTGATGCTCCAATCCTTGCTCAATACGCTCCCATCCAGGGAGATCGAACCCATGCCTTACAGGGTCATCCTCAGAGGCTTTGATCCTACTTTCATGAACAGTATGAAGCTCCTTGAGCAACGGAAGGTCGTTGTTGTACAGCCAAATAATGTCTTTAGCGGTAGGGGACTCCAAAAAGGGATGTTCAGTGAAGTTCATTTTAACTTAATTATACAACATCTAAGTCTGAGGCTAGAAACCACATATGACCATGCTTGTGGACAACACGTCTCCCTAGATAGCTCTTCACGTCTACGTAAACGCTGTCAGGGGCTTCCGAGATACTAACCACTACCATAGGGTCACTTTGCATCTTTTTAATCTCCTCTGGCTGATAAGGGTAGTTCACCCTAGCCTTCTCTGGCTTTCCATCAAAACCTATTCCTATCGTCTTTAGTACGACTTTATTTCCTTTTATGATATTCATTACTACAAATTACTCTATAATCTTACGTGTACCGTGACGGATCGGAGGAGCCTTAAATGCAGCACTTTCAATGGTGGAGGAAGTGGGATTTGCACCCACGTCTTCAGAAGTTTCCTCCTGAGTCGAATCTAAGTTTCCCCCAAAAAAAGCTTTAACAGCTCTTCGTATTTTGTACTTCTTGATGTCTTTGTGAAATGGTTTCTTGGGTCTAAAGATGTTGTTGTACCCGTTGTGGTACGCATCCCAGTCAGATACCCTGTTCTTGTCTCCCTTACCACTCATGTCTATTCATGTACATCTACGTTATCTACTATTAAATATAATGTACAGGATCGCGTACATAGCAAGCCCTTTATGTACTCTAATTCAATTAAACTTAACGTGAACAGCATCTAATTCAATTAAACTTTGCGAAATGGGTGCAACTAGGGATTATATCCTAGCTAGTTCCTCTGTACGTTAAAATCATCTTCGTCTTCTTTTAGGTCTTCGACTGCTATGTTAACAGAAACAAGCATAACAAGTTCTTCTCTAGAACTATCAGGGTCTAATTGCTTTATGATTTTAAACAATTCTTCAATTACCCTATCCTTATATAGTTCATTGCTATTGTCATCGTCTTCAAATTTATTCGATATCAACATCTATAACCTCCGCTTGTTTTATTTTGTTTTTAGCTCTTTCCATTAAGCTCTTGTAGTCATCATCCGTGTACACCTTTTCCTCTCTGGATATACTGGTAGCCTCTCCTCTTGCCAGCATAGCTTCCCTGGATGAGTTAGACTTCGCTATACTAATATCTTTGATGTCCTTAAAGGTAGGCTTAAGCTCACCAGAGTGCATACGTGAACGCACATCGTTAATTATCTCTTCCTCCAGTGAGGTTATGTTTAAGTAAGAGTAAGCTGCAAGCTGCCCACCTAGATCACGCCATTTGCCCATGTGGTCAGCGTACGAAACTAGTACACGCTGTACTGTTTCGTGCTTAAAACCGTACTTGGATACCATGTTGTTAATGCTTTTGCCCTGAGCAGAAAGAAATAGTATTGTGGCTACCTTCTCAGGATCGTAACGCTCTAGGCATTTAAGCTTCTTAACTTCGTACTCTTTAGCGTACTCCATAACGGCAGCACTAATATCCTCAAATAGCTCTTGTTTTACAAAACTAGGGTCAGGGGAACTCATAATGGTACGCATAAAGCATAGATGAGCCTACGAGTCAAGTATTTTTTTCTAAGGCAGTACATAAATTGCAATTTAATTTATTTTAAAGCCCTGGACCCCCTCCCCCCCTCTGTATTAGGATAGTAAATACAAGCCTAAATAGTTGGAATCTGGATACAGATAACTGTAGTTGGAGATTGGATACTGTAATTGGTAAGTGAATACAATCCTAGTGATTGGATTTTGAATACATGAGAAACCTGGCTGTAATGCGATTATGAATACAGGAATTCGGGGCGAACGATATATGGTATCGTATGTACTTTTTCTCTAGTTGTATATAATAAATCCCATTACCTATAGAATTCATACGTAAGTCCTTGAATACCAACGCTTGACGGGCATGGTATAGTATACATCCTTTCGAAACGGTTTTGGAAGGGTTAAAACAATATAATATATATAAATAAAAACATATAATGAAAATACAAAAAGTTATACAGAAACAAATTGAAAATCTTAACACGTTCATGAGGGTAAGCTCTTACGTTCCTCAAGACTTGGAAATATGTGAATTCTCGGACTATTTTTCAATCGATATCAAGGGAGAATACACCCTTAAAAAATGCCTTGAAATCCTAAAACATATACGGGAAGAGAGCACCTTTCCCTCTAGAATCGAATCCTATTACTTAGGCGAATATTGGGATAAATCTTGGAATAAATCAGAAGGGCTACGGATTTCGTATCGGGTGGCTCCTCTTGAAGAGTTAAACAAAAACAAGGGAGTAATATATCGATTCATGGTTAAAAGCCCATCTTCATCGCTTAAAAAACTAGGCTTGAAATGTCGTATCAAAAATGTGACTACAGATGCTAAATTTATAAAGTCCACCTCTTCAAGGGAAATCGTTTGCCCTGTATCGTAATCCTGAATACAATAGCAATATATAACCAAAAAAACAATATGAGAAAAGTACTTAAGAACCATGACGAAGTAGCCCATGTATGGGCTCAACAAATACAGTACCAGGGCCGTTCAAGCAATATCTTCTTTTGTGGAAAAACGATTTATAGTTACGGGGAACACTTCCCCCTTGCTAGATTCGAGAAAAAAAACGTAGTTTTAATGAACTCGAATGCGTATTCCGTTAGTACTTCAAAGCATCAATCAATCGTCTTACGCGCTATTGATTTGGATACAGTGAAGGTGTTTCAAGTTCCATATACGGGAAGCGAAAGAGAAAAGCGATGTGACTGGGAAAACGTGAAAAACTATTTTAAGGAGTTCGAACGGTTTTTAGACAAAGCCTCAAGGGCTCGTAGCAATTACTCGTATTATCTCGCAAGGGCAAAGTCTTCGAGAGAACACGCTTTTGAGTACTGTAAAGAATTTCGATGTAGGAGGCATTTAAAGAAACTTGATTTTGATTTCGATTTTGATTCCGATTCAGTGAAGGAGAAAGTATCCAAAATTAAAATACGAGAGAAGGAAAATGAAGCGCGGCGAATTGCGTTGATGGAATCCGCTTTGAAAAAAGGCGTTATAAAATGGAGGAACGGCGAGAACGTGCTTATTCAAAATCACCCTATAACCCTTTTGAGATTAAGTTCTGATGGTAAAACAGTTGAAACGAGTAAACGCGCATACTTTCCGCTTGAGGATGCTAAACGCGCTATACGTTTTGTTAATGCTGTAGTTAAAAAAGGCGAACCATGGAAGCGAAACGGCGAACGCTTCAAGATCGGTATCTATCATTTGGATACAGTCTCCGCTTGTGGGGACGTTAAGGCTGGTTGCCATAATGTAAAGTTCCAAGAAATAGAAAGGTTAAGTAATGAAATCTAATTATTACAATATTGTTTTTCTTCACGATTACGAAACGGAAGAGCCCTTCGAAATACTGAATGAAAAAGGAGAGGATGCGGCAATCGAATACTTATCCCAATGGGATTATGGCGGCGAGTCCGAACACTGTATGAACGAATCTATTGATAAACCTTGGGGAACTTCCGATACAGTATACAAAAAAGGATTCTACGTTTTAAGCTATAACGAGTCCTTAGGATATATAGGATTAACTCGAAAGCGTAAAGGCGTTATTCCCAAAGAATACAAATAGCTAATGACGTTATTTATTCAATTAAAACGGTCGTACGATCCCTTGTCAAAACGATGGGGTTTTAATGCTATATCTAAAAACGATTCTAGTTTTGCTTATAGTGAAGAAAAAGCTGTAAGGGTTCTCCTAAACAGGAATCCTAGTTACTCCCGCGTTTTTATCGAACGGTATAGCATTTTTTCGGAATAAATCCCTTTTACAGTTCGATACCTTCAAGGGCTCCTATTTTAGGAGCCCTTTTTTTATGCCTTTATGCATTCGGCCGTGTGGTTCGTTCGCCCTTTAAGGGCATTTTGCCCCATTGAACTCCTTAAAGCCCTTTCAAAGCCCTTTGAAGGGTTTCTGTATACCTTATAAGCCCTAGGCGTATAGATTACAGTCTATGAGATGCCCATAGGAGCCCTTTTTACCGTTTACCTTATACCAAGTACACTTTAAGCCCTTTTAGGGACTGTACGCGATTTGGTACATCATTTCACCTGTATTTCAAAACGCTAAAACTTTGGAATAAATCCTAAAGTAATTTTTACACTTTTTTTACTACGATTTACATCTTTTTTAAGTTTTATATATATCTCTTTTTTCGATCAAAAATTTACCTTTGCTCGTATCGAAGTTCTAGATACGGACACCAATCCTGGATGTAACCATAAAAGTACTACACATATTTTTTGTTGTACTTAGAATCCAACTACGTACTCTGTATCGAGATCCTGGTGACAACTCCAGGAGCCCTGCCGTGATCCCTGTCCCTACAGGGTACATACCACCAGCTCGCTTTTCGGTTCATTTTAAACACGTATATATAAGTAAGCCTAAGCCTAATAAAAAAATAAGCCTAAAGCCTAAGCCTAAATCCCCTACAACCTAATGTCTTTCCCGTTAACCACGAACGTTGGAGGCTTTTTGACTCCAGGTCTTACCCAGGATCGCCTGAGTCCTAATTCCTTATGAGACTTATTGATTGACCGAATAACATCACCAATCTCATTGCTCTTAAACAATGGAGTACATATTTCATCCGATATCTGAACTCTCTCTATGTATTTAGTTCTCATTTTGATTCCCCTACAGCCTAAAATCCAGTTCACACTTGGTTCAACTGGACTTTAATTCATGGCAGACTCGCCGCAGACAGCAATTAGTGAATCCCTCATCCCCATCGCGATCTCGTACTCTTTGTACGAAAAACCAGCTATGGATTTGTCTTCAAGGAACTCTACCACGTTTTTAAATCCCATCCTGTATGAGATTTTGCTAACTCGGATCTGTAGATCGTATTCTTTTTGATTCATTTTATTTAAAATAAGAATGCTCATTATGGGTATGTCAAGTGTTTAATGACAAAACTGGACTTTGATTTAGGGTTCTTACTAAGTACATTTATTAAGAAGTTTTAAGTATCCTTGTAACTACCTATCCCTCAGATAATTATGTATATTTTTAAGGAATATTTCCCCCAAGCAGTTTGTTCCGTCTTAAAAAAAGCAGATTTCAAGACGCTTGCTCGCGTTACTTGTGACTTTGTTATTGTGTTCTCAACAACTTTGTTATTGACAGCAGTATAAAATCTTGGTCAGGGATAGGAATGTCACCATCAAAAGGGATATGGATCTCATCCCGAATTCTAGGAGATCCGAAACTACGCCAGATCGACAAGATGATCCTTGCCTACGTGCAGGGATTCAGTTCCGATGATGGCTGCTTTGCCAGCAACCGTTCTATAGCGGAACTTTTAGGTGTACAGCACCCTAACAGCGTCCAGAATAGAATCTCGTTCCTTGTCGAGAAAAAGTACCTCAGGAAAAGAGGTTCACACAATTACAGAAAATTATACCTAGGAGATAACGTAAAATAATTATGATTTGGAAACACGGAGAGCCGACGAAGAAAGAAAAAGAGATTACAAAGGAAGCATTTCGGCAAGCGTATTTGCTCTGGGGAGTAGATAAAGATGTACTGATGTCTAGGAGCCACGTGCCACTGGAGTGCATGATGAGGCAAATTGTTCAGGCTTCATTAATGGAAAGGGATTTGCGAGGTAAGTGCATAGCGGATTCGATGAAAGTAACATTGAACACTGTTAGTAACCGCAAGAAAAAGCACTTGGATGCACTAGAAGACGATGACGAATACAAAGAGAACTTTTTGGCGTTCAGGGCGAATCTCTCTAGGGGGGTTTATGGGGGCGACCCTCACCCTAATACATCGAGCTTTTCTTCGAACCTTTCGGTATTTGTCCCTATAGACAGGAAATCAACACCAAATGCTGGAGGATTCAGCGATCCAACGCCTGATTGCCAACACCAGGAACCAGTTTAGGTGCTATTCCATGAACATCAAATGGTGTACTCAAGTAAATCATATGGTTTAGTGTAGTAAATCATATGGTTTACATATAACTAACCTATAAATAAAGTATAACTAAATAGTACTAGGGTTACTGTAAATGTTTGTTCCTTCTTGAAATCACCCTTTTTCAAGAAGTTAGTTTATTTCGTACAAAAGGTACAGTTTTTAGTTAATTTAGTTAGTTGATTTAGTTAGTTGAAGGTAAAGGTGAATCTAAGGTAAAAAGTTAAGTTCCCCCGCAGGGGACGTAAATTCGTAGCGATTTTCTTTAAGTTTCCCCGCTAACCAGTTAAATAACTGTAAAATTAAGTTAAGTTATTGACAGCATGGCGTAAGTACACAGGGTGCAGGTCATGGATAAAAACATCAAAGAGGCAGTAGGAGCCGAAAATCCTACAATATCGGGTCTGCTAGAGCAGACAATGGTCTGCTTAAAGCCAGATGATCAACTTCAGTTCGAGGCTGCTCTCTGGTGGGAGGAGATCGAAGCCAAGCAACGGGCAACTGAAGAGCAGATGTTTGAGTACTACTCCTCCTCAGGCAAAATCAGATGGCAGAATGCTTTGAGTAGTCAGGAGGTCAGTCATGGAACAGCTAACATTTAACGAGCCTTTGGCTCGAAACACGGACCCAATCACCAGTCACGAAGCAGCGGTAGATGCTGCTCGTTTTTCGGGGAACAACAGGTCTAAGGTTCTAGAGTTGCTGCACCACTGGGGGGCGTTGACGGATTATGAGCTGGCCGACAAAACAGGTCTCCAGCAGAACTCTATCGGCAAACGCCGAGGAGAATGCAGTCAGGCTGGACTAGTGCAGGCATTGACGGATATGGACGGTAATTCGGTTAAGGGCAGGACTCCTAGTGGCAGCAAAGCTATTCGCTGGACCTTGACACCTAAGGGCATGAAATTTGTCCAAGGAGGTATGTCATGCTAGACGTAGGTTCAGTAGTCACCTTCCGTCGGGACTACGCAGACATCCCTAACGTGGGTCAGGTGATCCGCGTTAAGGAGCTTTCGGGCTCGGATTACAAAGTAGAGGTCAGGGGCAGGTCAGGTCGGACGATAGTTCTAGATAGCTTCCACGGGAGTGGTGGCATGATCTGGCCTAATTATACTCACGCCGATACGTACATCGAGGGCGGGTGGAAGGCTCTTTGCGAAAAAAAGCTCGTAGACACGTACTATTTCGATGCGGTCAAGGCACGAACTGAGGACGAAAAAAAGCGAGAAAATCGTAAGAAATCAATGTTTAAGGAGGATCATAATGCAGAAAATGAACCTCTGCATATCAGAAAAATATTATGAGCACACCACAAGAAATCAACCTAGCGTTATCACTTCAAATCGACACCGTTATGAATAAATATTTCCCTGAAGCCAAAAAGCGTGGGAATAACTACGAGATGGGTGATCTCGATGGGAACAAGGGCAAATCCTGCGGAGTTTTCCGAGCCAAAGGAGGCGTCTACCTCGCAAAAGACTCAGCCACAGGCGAGTGCATACCGATACTGTCCCTGATAGCCAGAAAACACTCAAACTGGAAGGAGGCGTTTGTCGAGGCTAGGCGTATCTGCGGTCTGCATGATCTAAAACCAGCAGTAGCCGTAGAACGTCCAGCTGTGGTTAAAGACAGCAGCACTGCTCTAGGGCCGATGCGTGGAACGGAGGCGATGAAATACCTATCCCATGATAGAGGACTCTCCGAGGCTGTACTACAAAAGTACGGCATCCGATCACATAAACGGTACAGTACAGTGAACGAGGATTTCTGGGCTGCTAGGTTCCACGATGCCGATGGGAACTACGTGATGCTGAAAAGCACAGGTGTTCTGCGGAACAACGGGAAAAAGGACATCTGGAGCACAAAAGCATGGCATACTCTCTGGGGGTGGGACAACGTGCAGGACAACGATAGGAGCATATTGATCGCTGAGGGGGAGATAGACGCAATGTCCTGGGATCAGATGGATGTCGGGATGCCGTGCTTGTCTGTGCCGAGTGGCGTGTCTAATCTGGGATGGATTGATAACGATTACGAAGCACTGTCCCGTTTCGAGAACATATACATCTCGATGGATAATGACGAAGCTGGTCAGAAAGCTGCAAAGGAGATAGCTAAACGCCTCGGTTTGCAGCGGTGTAGAACCGTGCAGTACCCAGGCGATGTGAACGATGCTAATGATTTACTGCGTAAACGTCCTACCGATGCTCCTGCTCTAGTACAGTCTGCTGAGTCCAACGATCCTCCTACTTTACGTACAGCAGCAAGCCTGGGAGCGGACGTTGCGGATGAAATACACCGATACGAGTCCGAAAAAGCACACAATCCGTTCATGTGGCCTGAACTACCGTTCAGATTGCGTGAGGGCGAACTAGTCACGCTAGGTGGGTACGCAGGACACGGCAAGAGCCAGTTGATGTACCAGATGCTTTTGCACGAAATGGCAGCCAACGGTCGCAGGGGATGTATTGCGTCCTTCGAAATTCCCAGTTCAAGTATGCTGATGCAGATGCTGTGGATGCAGAACGGGAAATGCCCAGATCCTGACAAAATTGAAGATGAGGTCAGTATATTAGCCGACAAACTGTGGTTCGTGGAATCCGAGGAGGGCGTAGATAACTCCTGGGAGAGCATAAAAGATGATTTTTTGTACGCTAATCGCAGGTACGGGTGCGATATATTTGTGATCGACGCATTGATGCACCTCACTGCTAAGGACGATTGGAACGGTCAGGCGAGGATCGCCAAGCAAGCTGCTAAATTCGCCTTAGATAACCGAGTCACGGTTATTTTGATTGCGCACTGCGATGCTAAGAAGGCTTCATCCTCGATGATGCCAGAAAACGAGCACGTTCTGGGAGGGCAGGAAATCGTTGCCTCATCTCACACCGTTGTGCTGGTATGGCGGAATGTAGACAAGGAGAAGAGGCTAGAGGCTGGAGAACAGGTAGATGGGCCTGACGGTAAGTTCTACGTGTCAAAGCAAAGGAACTCAGGTGTACTTGTTTATAGGGATCTTTGGTATCAAAAGAGCCGAAGGATGTTTCACACTGAGATCCAAAACCTAGAAAAATTAGAAAAAGATGAAAAAATGTCAGATTGGGACTTGACAGAGCCTGAATCTATGGCTTTCTAGGAGGTATGGACACTATAAAGTCATTTGAACGATTTTCAGATCCCTGGGAATCCAAGTACGGGACAATGTACCCGTTCGCAGTTGTATTAGAAGGTTCTCCAGATACCGTTTTTGCTAACGGTACGTCTGAATCACCTTGGTGGGGCACTGTTGGCTCTATCGTGGAGACCGTAGACAAGGGGCAGACCAAGACGGGTAAGCGTAAGGTCTCTTTCACCAAGCCAGAGGGCGTGACACAACCGCCCCGTGATGCACCACAGGCTAAAGGCAATAAATCTAACAGAGACGAGGTTATCTCGTTAGCTATGATTTTTAAGATTGCTGCTGGACGCGGCGGAGACGCAACTGCCTCCTTGATTTTGGCTAGAGAACTCTGGGATTCGTTTCAAGAATTCCAAGACTCTCCTACATCTGACACTTCCTCTTCTTTAGAAGAAGGGGCTTTCTAGTATTGGTTATACATTGACGGTTCAAGGGGGTCTGGGTTTTCATATTCCCCTGGCCCCCTTTTTTTTTTATGATTAGAAAAAAAATTGAAAGCGATTTTTTACCTACCGTCTACCTGTGTCAAGTAGGCGGTTCTTTTGATTCTTACAGTAAATGGGTGAACTCCCAAGGGGCAGATGTTGACATAGAGTTCGGGGACGAACGAGGAGCTTGTTGGAAAGACGGAGCGTACATTTTAATTTACGTTCAGGAAAAATGCAAAGCCGTTATCTCTCACGAAATCTTTCACGCTGTAAATTTCACTCAGGAACACACTAGTTGTCCTGACGAAGAGTTCGGGGGGATGTGTACAGAATTCTTAGCCTCCAAATTGTTATGAATAGATAATGAATAGATAATGAATAGATTACTGATAATAGGAGACCTCCACGAACCCTTTTGTTTAGACAAATATTTGTCATTTTGCAAAAAGCTGTACAGAAAAAAGAATTGCAACAGGGTTTTGTTCATCGGAGACATCATTGACTCTCACTATTCTTCATTCCATGAGCAAGATCCAGATGGTATGTCTGCTGGCGATGAGCTAGACCTATCCATCAAGAAAGTTAAACGCTGGTATAGGGCATTCCCGAAGGCTGATGTGGTAATAGGAAACCATGATCGCATCGTATCCCGTAAGGCTTTTAGTGCAGGGGTCAGTAAGCGTTGGATTCGTAGTTGTCCAGAAGTTTTAGGAACTCCCAATTGGAAGTTCCACGAAAGCATCCACGTAGATGGCGTTAAATACTGTCACGGAGAGGCCAAGAAGGGCATCCAGCGAGCGAAGGCTGATATGGTTAGCAATGCTCAAGGGCATTATCACACGGAGTGCTACGTGCAATGGGCGGTTGGTGACTCCTTTCGGGTGTTCGGTATGCAATCTGGCTGCGGGATTGACCACGAAAGTTACGCAATGGCGTACGGGAAGCACGGGCCTAAGCCAGCAATAGCTTGTGGGTTTGTCGAAAACGGAGGTCGAAATGATCTCGATGAAGTTAGCGTTTACCCAATGGCATTATGATTGAAAAAACCCTAAAAGAAAGAAAGAGCCGTTACGGTGACTTTAAGGAAAACGCAGAGTGCTCACAGGCTCTTAAAGAAGTAATGCGGGCCTTTCCTGGCTGGGAGAGACTATCTGATTCACAAAAGGAATCCCTAGAGCTAAATGCCACTAAGGACTCAAGGATAATCACTGGAGATTGCGATTGGAAAGACAATTGGGTTGACAAAGAAGG
>ENA-ORXF01001064-ORXF01001064.1-marine-metagenome-genome-assembly--contig:-NODE-1064-length-18373-cov-5.158559_pt1 | contig 18373 bp, 9 predicted proteins | sample MGYA00237864_ERZ511476 | MGnify/ENA primary metagenome ERZ511476 (study PRJEB26306, sample SAMN06343908) | marine metagenome | isolation source: coastal waters | place: Atlantic Ocean: West Antarctic... | reverse complement strand
TCGGGCTCATAACCCGAAGGTCACTGGTTCGAGTCCAGTTCCCGCTACTAAGAAGAGTAATTAGCAATGGTTACTTTTCTTTTTTGCTTTAAACTTAGCGATGCTTATGTTTTATGACTCTTTCCTGCTGTCTTTAGCTTATATAGCAGTCTCTAAATATGAATAAAACAGCAAGCACCAAAGTTGTCAGTAAAAGAATTAGTTAGCGCTATTAGATGTTTTCATACATAGCCTTGTTTAGATTTTATATCGGTTGGTAATAAACGTTCTAATAAGTATAGGGCTCTAGACTCTTTGAGGATGAGAGACTTTTAGTAGTATATCGAAAGGGATTGAAAAACACAGTTGTAGTGCTTGAGGCTTTCAATGAATTTTAATAAACATCACGAATCAAGTTGTTTAGTTATTTGTTTTTTAGACGGTTAATGTTTTCAGAAGAACAATAGTATTTAAATAAATTATATAATTATATAAGTCAATACCTTAATTATGTAAATTTTTTCTCACTTTGTTCATTATCTTTGACTAAGATAAGTTACCTTTTTAAAGATAATACGCAGCTTTAGTTTTAAAATTGTTAAAAAATTAAAAGACAGCAGTGCTAATTGTTTTCAAAATAGTCTTGTCTCAATAAAACGCAAGAAACAGTCCTCACTAATTATGTCGAGGCTTTTGCTAATAATGGCTTTGTTAGCTATTGCGTTTAATGATTAGATAAGGAACGGTGTTTTCTGGTTCTCTTATAGAGATAGATTAGATTGGCTATTACCGCTATTTAACTTCCTGCACTTATGGGCTTTACCTTAAATTTTTATTAAAATAAATAAACTACTGTTATCTGAATGATAAAATCAAATAAAAAACCTGTTTATAAAGATTTAGAGAAACTGATTAATGAATTAAAATCAGACTCTGAGTTTAGGGAAGTCGAAGATCGTTTTAATACACTATTAAAAAGATCAGAAGAGGGTAACGATGAATTAAAACAGGTAAAATTAACTTTAGCAGTAAGAGAGAAACATTATCAAGAAATATTTTATAAATCTGCGCAAGCAGAACTGATTCTCGAAAATAACAGGTTTATAGAGTGCAACGTTGCCGCTGTAAAGATGCTAGGTTATGAGGATAAAAAAGAATTCTTAGGTAAAAAACCTTTCGAATTGTCACCTGAAAGACAGCCCGATGGCCAGTTATCTGAGGAAAAGGCAAAAGAGATGGTGAATATTACTAACAATTCTGATATCAATAAATTTGAGTGGACGCATGCAAAAAGCAATGGGGATGTTCTACATGTAGAAGTTATATTAACAACCATGCCTACCGAGAATGTCAATGATAAAACGTACCATGTGGTATGGAGAGATGTCAGTGATCATAAAAAAAGCAAAAAACAACTGCGCAAGTTGAACAACAAACTTGCTGAGAAAATTAAAGAGTTAGCTTATCAAAATGAAGAGAAGGGAAAACGTACTGATGAATTAACCATTGCCAATGAAGAGCTACGTTTGTTAAGTGCCGAGTTATTAAAGAAAAATAAAGTAGTCTCTGAAATTAAAAATAAATTTAATAATTTATTTGATAAAAGTCCCGTTTCAATCTGGGAACAAGATTTTTCTGGAGCCATAGAAATGTTAAATAAAAAGACGGCTGAAACAGGTGACATAGAAAAATATTTAAATGAAAACACTGAATTTGTTAAGCAATGTCTCTCAAAAATTAAAATATTAAATGTAAATAAGAGAACGTTAGATTTCATAGGGGTTAAGAGTAGAAAAGAATTAATAAGTCATCTTAGAAAAACAAATACAGAAAAAGCAATTCGTGAATTAAAGAATGAATTGACATCAATTGCATTAGGTAAAAAAAGTTATATAAGTGAAACTGAATTTGTAAAAAAGGATGGCACCATTCTTTATGCTATTTTAAAATCTACAATGGTTGATGATTTTGGGGGAAACATAGCTTCTGTTATTAATATAACCGAGCGAAAGGAGGCAAAGAAAGGCCTCAAGGTAAGTGAAGAAAATTACAGGGAATTGGTTGAACAAATTCCGGATGGTGTTTATAAAAGTACACACAACGGCAAATTTATAGAAGTAAATTCTGCAATGGTTAAGATGCTTGGTTACAATTCTAAAGAAGAATTATTAGCAATCGATATTCAGAGAGATCTGTATATAGATTGTTCTGATCGTGATGCTTTTATTTTAAATGAATTAAGTCAAGATTTAGGTGTTTTTCAAGTAAGAAAGAAAGATGGTTCAGTAATTTGGGTTGAAGATCATGGATGGTATTCTTTCGGGAACTCAGGTAAAATTATAGCTCATCAAGGCATAATGCGTGATGTTACAGGAAGTAAAACTTCTGAAATGAAAATAACGAAGCAAAATTTAGAACTTTCCTTTCAGAATGAAGAGATAGTAAAACGTGAGGCAGAACTAATCAAGACCAAAGAAAAAATTGAAAAAAGTGACGAACTATACAGGCTAGCGGTAGCCGTAACTAATTTAGGAATTTGGGATTGGAATGTTAAAGAGGGTATAATTTATTTTTCTAAACTATGGAAAGCTCAAGTAGGGTACAAAGAAGATGAACTAGAGAATGTGTTTTCTACTTGGCAAAATCTTTTACATCCAGATGATTCTTATGAAGCAAATAAAAGTATTGAAGATTACTTAAAAAATCCTGTTGGCCAATATACTTCAGAGTTTAGGATTAAACACAAAAATGGTTCCTATATTTGGGTTTCTGCTAGAGCAGAAGCGATAATAAACAACAAGAGAGAAGTTGTTCGAATGTTTGGCTCACACACTGATATTTCAGAACGTAAAACCTCTGTACTGAAGTTAAAAGAGAAGAATATAGAATTAATTAAAGCAAAGGACAAGGCAGAGGAAAGTGACGAACTTAAATCCGCCTTCTTATCCAATATGTCACATGAAATTCGGACACCGATGAATGGCATACTTGGTTTTTCTGAATTATTAAAAGAACCAAATTTAACTGGAGAAACACAGCGAGAGTATATTGGTATTATTGAAAAGAGTGGTGAACGTATGCTTAATATTCTAAACGATATTGTTAGTATTTCTAAAATAGAATCTGGTCTCATGGAAGTGAACATTCAGCATACGGATATTAACGAGCAAATAGGTTTCATCCATTCTTTCTTTAAACATGAAATTGAAGGGAAGGGAATCCGTTTTTTAATTAAAAACTCCTTGAAAGGAAAAGAAAATTATATTCATTCAGACAGTGAAAAAATCTATGGTATTCTTATCAATTTGATTAAGAATGCCGTTAAATTCACAAAAGAAGGATCAATAGAATTAGGGTGCCGTTTAAGAACAGAAGAGGAGTCTTCAGTACTTGAATTTTACGTAAAAGATACGGGAATTGGGGTGCCTAAACAAAGGCAAGCAGCCATATTTGATCGTTTTATACAGGCAGATGTTTCAGGCAAAATGGCATATCAGGGAGCCGGCTTAGGGTTGTCTATTTCTAAAGCATACGCAGAGTTACTTGGTGGGAAAATCTGGATGGAAAGTGAGGAAGGAAAAGGGTCTGTGTTTTATTTCACCCTACCGCACCTGACTAAATAGAATAAAAAAGCGCAAAAAGATGAAGGTTAATCATAAAGTTTCTAAACTAAAAATATTAATTGTAGAGGACGATGAAATTTCAGGAATGCTCCTGAAATTGATGGTTAAAGACTTTGGTAAAACGGTACTTAGGGCAAGAAATGGTATTGAAGCGGTAGATCTGTGCAACAATAATCCTGATGTTGATTTAATTCTGATGGACATACAAATGCCAGAATTAAATGGAGATGAAGCAACCCGACTAATTCGCCAATTTAACAAAGAGGTTATTATCATTGCACAGACAGGTTTGGTGTTACCTGCAGACAAAGAAAACGTAATTGAGGCAGGCTGCAACGATTATTTGTCAAAACCAGTTGACAAAAAGAAATTACTTGCATTCATACAAAAATATTTCTAATAATAAAATTTACATTGTCTATAATTACTACTTCAAGCGGTGCCTAGGTAATGCAGACTATTTGTAAAAATAATATATAAATAGTAGCTTTATCTGTTAAAGTTAGATGGAGGTAGACCTTCAAAAGAGAATCTGGTTGTTTTCTTGATTCCACTTATTGCTAAATAAGTTGTTTTAAAAAAGTAGTTTACTCTATGCTATGTTTTTTTAGATTTAGCGGATACTAAAACTACGTAATTATTTTGCGAAATGATTTAGTCTGTATCTCTATGAACGTAATGCTTAGAAAAATGAAACACATTTATACCTATTTAAAGCTCTAATATTAATATCGAAATCATAGGATACCGAAAACTCATGAATACCCCCTGTATTTTTGAGTTCTGTGGTATTAAAATCATACGAATAGCCAAAACGAAATCCTTGAAATCTAAATCCTGCAAAAGTAGTAATTGAACTAATTAAGGAGGAGTTGTCGTCATTTTTTATGGGTGATGTAGCGGCTGTAATTCCGAAAGAAAAAGCATCCTCAAAAACATATTGTAGCCCCATGTCTAGCCTATTAAAATTGGCTTGCATCATAAAATTAGACAAGAGGTATACCTTACTTTTATTCGCAAACCAGGTGCTATAATTTTCTAAAAAAGGGAGGTAATACTTTGTGTGCACAGACCAAAAGATATCTAGTGGTATATTGCCATTTTCAGTGAAAGAAATATTAGGCTTATTTAAATGTTTTACCGTTAAGCCAATCCAAGAATCTTTATTATTAAACAAAATAGAGCTGCTAAAATCAAAGAAATTTCTCTGTTGATTTAGTAATAAAGGATCTAAGGTAGTGGTGTTTATGAGGTTGGTATTTAAGTTGATTTGATCTTCTAATAATAGGTTTTGAAATCCGTAATTTTTCATTCCAAAACCTGCGGAAACACTAGGTCTAAAGTACCACGTCTCACTAACTTGAAAGGCCATACTGTAATTTAAATTAATTTGATTAAAACTATAGTTAGATATACTTTCTGTCTGATTTAAAAAACTAATGCCAATTCCGGTTTTAAACCCCTCAAACCAAGTATCAACAAAAACAAAATTAGAGTTGGTTTTAAATGCACTATTTCTCCATTGAGACCTACTTATAGAACCGATTTTTGTGCTTCTAAGAGCACCTGTAAAAGAAGTGTTTAAAGTTTCTGGAACCAAGAAATTTTGTGAAAATATAATATCTTGTGCAAATGTTTGTACACTGGCTAAAACAAGAAATAAGAGTATAATTTTCTTCATCTTATTTTAGAAGTGTTAAAGGTGAAGTTGCTGTAATTTCTTTAGTATAAAAAGTAACTCCTTTTACAACCATTATGTAGTTGCCATTTTCTGCAGGTAAGCCCTTTATATTTCCGTTCCAACCTTTTAGATTGGTGTTTTTCTCATAATAGATTGCGGTTCCCCAAGTATTAAAAATAGTCATTTCTAATGTTGTAAATCCTCTGTGAGAAGGTCTTATTACATCATTAAAGCCATCGTGATTTGGTGTAAACGCATTCGGACTTATCAAAGAATACCCTTTTGTGATTTTTACTGTGCGTTCTAAAGTTTCTGCACATCCGCCGGCATGTATTACTTTTAGAATTATTGTAAAAGTTCCTACTTCATCATAAATATGAACCGGATTTTCTTCAAATCTAATCGGACTTCCATCTCCAAAATCCCATGAAATACTTTCAGAGTCTCCGGTAGAAAGATTGGTAAATTGTATCGGGTCTTTTACAGACAATAAATCATAGGTATCTAAAGCAAACGAGCTGTATCTAAAATCTGCGTCCCCAATAATAGGGATGTCAATATTAAAAGAGGTACTTGTTTTACAACCTCTGTCATCTGTAACAGTGAACGTATAGGAACCACTTTGAGAGGTTGTCATTATACTAGCATCTTCGCTAGACACGGTTCCGTTAGACCAACTATAGGTGTATGGCAAATAGCCACCAGTTACTTTAGCTTGGGTTTGTTTACTGATGTTTTTTAAATCACAGTTTGTGATACTTGTTTCTATGAGAGTAATAGCAAGTGGTTCTTGTCTGAAAATATTAAACTGCCTAGTTATTTGGCAACCATTTGCGTCTGTAATTTCTAAAGAATAATCTCCTGCAGGAATATTTTCTAAATTTTCTGTAGTGTCATTCGTGTTCCATAAAAAGGAATATGGGGCAGTACCACCAGAAGTATCTATAGAAATACTACCACTATTTACATTAGCGCAGTCTCTGGCATCTATAACGGTGGCAGAAATGGCTATTGTGGCCGGATTTGTAAGTGTAAATGTTTTTTCAATGGGACATTGGTTTGCATCGCTATCTGTAATTGTTACTGTATATGTTCCTTGTTCAAGATTGTTTCTTTGCAGTCCTGCAGTTGCATCATCATTCCAAGTAACTAAAAATGGAGCAACGCCACCCATAAAACTTAAAGTAATGGCACCATCTTTTTTTCCGTTACAGGAAATAGGAGTTACAACTGAGGTTGTAAAAAACAGCGGTTCTTCAATAACAATGGTTTCTTTTTTTACGCAATTATTAGCATCTGTAATTGTTGCAACATAGGTGTCTGCAGATAAATTAGACAAAGAGAAACCGTTGGCAAAGTTACTCCAAGATATTTCATAAGGGGCTGCACCACCAGTTACTGCTACATCAATAGATCCATCACTTTTTCCGTTACAACTAACGTCTGTTTTGGTGTAATTTATTACAATTTCAGGAGATTGCTGTATCATAACAGTCGCATTTACCGTGCAACCTAAATTGTCTGTAACTGCAATAGTATAAGCACCAGCAATCAAATTATCAATGTCTTCAGAAATACTTGTAAAGCCCTCAGGGCCATTCCATTTGTATATGTACTCAAAAATTCCCGGAGAGGTTTCTACCTTGGTCCCTCCAGAAATTTCAATTTCAATTGTACCTGTTGCATCTCCAAAACATAAAATATCTTGTGTAATAATCGTTTCTATTTTTAGTTCTTCAGGTTCGGTAAGTGTAATTTCTGTTTGAACTTTGCAGTTATTATTATCAATAACTTCTAATGTATATGTGCCTGCGGTTAAGGTATTTTGATTTTTAATATTTTGAATAATTCCACTACCATTAGAGGTTGTCCAATTATAGGAGTGTGGCGTTGTTCCTCCAGAAACAGTCAGTGCTATAGCACCATCATTTCCTTGAAAACAAGAAATATTTTGCTCTAAATCTTTGGTGATTGCCAAAATAGCGGGTTGGGTTACAAGGAATACTTCAGTAATAAAAAATCCTTCTTTATCTTCTACTCTTAAAGTATAGCTTCCGGGTTCTAAATTTTCTATAGCAGTATCGGTTGACGAGAATCCGTTAGGCCCAGTCCAAGAAATTAAATAAGGACTGCCAGTTTCAAAAGGAATTCCTCCCGAAATATTAGTAGTTATAGAAGCGTCATTAGATTCGAAACAGGTATTATTTATAAGAACAGCGTTTGAGTTTATACTTGGGTTTACAATAACTTCTAAAAGAAATATTTCGCCAATACAATTATTAGTGGCTGGTGTTACTGTATAGGTAACCTTTACGGGGGTTGTTCCGGTGTTTTCTAAAGTCTGACTTATTTCATCTTGTGGATTGTTCTCTTCGGAAGCACCTATAATTGCATTAGTAGGACTAAAAGTAGGAGTAGACCATGTATATTTTGTCTCTAGAGGAATGGTGTTTGTTGAAACAGTGTCAGGGTTGAAATTAAAAGGAGCTTCACTATAAACGGTAATTTCAGCTGCAGTAATTATAGGTATTTCGTTTATGATAACACTGGCTATATTTGATTTAATTTGAGCACAACCAACAGAAGAAAAAGAAATTTTTGCATAATAAAAAACTTCTCCAACATTCGTAGTTGGTGGATTATAAGAAGTATTTGTTTCGTTTTCGATGGCAGTTCCTGAAATAGTGTTATTTTCTGTATTAGAAAACCATTGATAAGTTGGCGTTCCTGTTCCGTTTTGATAAGCAACTTCTAAAAGAGTTGCAGTTTCATTTATACAAATTTCAGAGGAAGTTGGCTGCGTTGTAAATGTAGGTGCTGCATTTACTTTTAAAAATGAAATAGCACTTGTAACAGCGCAATTAGCCTCTGGTTGTGAAATAAGTAAATAGTAATAAAAGCGACCAACAGTTGTTGTTTCTGGCGTGTAGGTTGCGGCATTTGCGTCAACTAATGCAGTTCCACCTGTTGTTGCATTTGTATTATTCACAAACCATTGATAATTTTTAGTAGAAGAGGTTCCGCCAGAAACCACAACCGTTAAATCTGCAGGTATTGCATTTTGACATAATTCTTGATTTGCAATTGCTTGGCTATTTATAACAGGACCTGCAACGACACTTATTGTAAAAACAGCACTTGTAGCTGAAGTACAACCAGTACCATCTATAGAAACCTCTGCATAATAATAGAAATCACCCGTAGTTGTAAATGTGTCTGTTGTATATTTTGAAGTGGTTTCTCCAGGAATGGCAGTTCCACCAGAATTTAGGTTTGCAATATTCGAATACCATTGATAAGTAGCATTGCCCGTTCCACCAGAATAGGTAACTTCTAATTCATTTGCATTCCCGTCTATACAAACGGTTTGTAATGTGTTGACAGTACTTATACTTATTTGAGGCACAACATTTACTGCTGCTGTATTTGATATAATTTCTGAACAATCACTGGTATTAAAATTTATTTTAACATAATAAAATGTTTCTCCAATTACATTTGTTGGTGCATTATAAGAGGCGTTCGTTTCATTAGCAATAGGTTCTCCATTAGCAATTGAGTTAGAGGTGTTAGAAAACCATTGGTAGGTTGGGGCTCCTATTCCGTCTTTGAAGGCAACCTCTAAAAGTGTTGCAGCTCCATCTAAACAAATTTCAGAGGATTCTGGTTGTGTTGAAATAGAGGGCGCTACTTTTATTTTTAATACTGAAGTATTACTAGTAACACTGCAACCAGCTTCTAACTGAGACACAATTACATAATAATAAAAAGTACCATTCATGGAGGTGTTTGGAGTGTAGGAAGCAGTAGTGGCATTATTAATTGAAGTTCCGTTGGTATTAGAATCTGTGTTGTTTTGATACCATTGATAGTTGTAAGTGCTGCTAGTGCCGCCAACTACGGTAATTGATAAAGCTATTGGTGTTGCATTTTGACACAATTCTTGGTCTGCAATTGCTTGGGTATCTATAACAGGATCTGCAAGAACATGTACTTCAAAAACAGCACTAGAAGCTTTGTTACAGCCAGCACCATCTAAATAAACTTCTGCATAATAATAGAAATCACCAACAGTTGTAAATGTATTTGGGGTATGTGTTGAAGTTGTTTGTCCGTTTATGGGGTTTCCACCAGAACTTGTATTGGTAGTATTTGAGAACCACTGGTAAGAAGGGTTTCCTGTTCCGTTGGTATAGGTAACCGCGAATTCATCTGCATTTCCGCCAATACAAATAGTTTGAAAATCATTTGCGGTATCTACCATTATTTGGGGCACAACATTTACGCTAGCGGTGTCTGATGCAATCTCTGCACAACTGCCCGAGGTAAAAGAAACTTCAACATAATAAAAAATTTCTCCAATGGTGTTTGTTGGTGGGTTAAAAGCACTAGCAGTTTCGTTAGGAATAGGTGCTCCTGTTGCATTGTTGTTAGAGGTATTAGAAAACCACTGATACAAAGGAGTTCCTGATCCGTATTGATATGCAACCTCTAAAATTGTTGCCGCACCGTTTAAACAAACTTCCGAAGAAGTAGGTTGTGTAGAAATAATGGGTGTAGGATTTACTGTAATTATAAAAGTTACAATATCTCCAGCGCAACCGTCTAAAGTTGGTGTTACAGAAAAGGTAACTGTTTCGACTGTGTTTCCACTATTTGTAAGGGTCTGAACAGGTATTGTATTCGTATTTCCGGTAGCTTGAAAGCCTGTAATATTTGCGCTTGTAACCGCGGTCCAGGAAAATACTGTACCTGAGTTATTTGCTGTTAAATCAATTTCAGAAGTACTTTGAGTAGAACAGATTTCTTGTGTTACGTTTGTATTTGTAATAATGGGTTTTTCAAAGACTTTAAACTGTTCTGTGCTAGTATTCGATATCCCACACGCATTGGTTACGGCTAAAGAGATGGTATAAACACCTGGTGTGGTATATGCAATATTTGTGGGGCTTACCTCGGTAGAGGTAGCAGGTGTTCCTCCATTGAAGGTCCAATTATAGCTAATTTCATTGGTGTTACTTGTACAGTTTTCTACAATTGCTGTTGGGTTAATAGAGGCATTTCCACACACATCTGCAATTTCTACAATGTTGGCTGTTGGTGGTTTTTTTACGTCGATTACTTTTACCGCAGTTGCTGTTCCACAAATTGTCGTTATTTTTTGTGTTAGCGTGTATTTACCTGGCGTATTAAATTTAAATTCTGGATTCTCTGAAGTTGCGTTTGTATTATTTGTAAAGTTCCAATCTAAAGAGATGCCACAATTATCAGCAGTATAGCCAACCACCCATTCATAGGTGGGTAGACTACATAAACCTATTAGATCTGTTGTATTTGTTGATTTTACAATTAAAGGAATGCAGCCCTCTTCCTTATCAGTAGTAAAAACAGGTGTAATTTCAGGTGAAATACAAATGTCTTTTGTAAACGTCTCTGTGGTGCAAAAAGTTTTAATTGTTAAGCTAACCGTAAAGATACCACTTGAAGTATAGGTGTGGTTTTCGTCTACAGAAGTGTCTACAGAGAATACTTCTTTAGTTGTTCCGTCTCCAAAATCCCAAATAAAATCTGCATTTTTATCACAATTAGCACCATCAGCAATTATAGATTCATTGTTAAAAACAACATTTGTGTTGATGCAACTTTCGTTTAAAGAACTAAATGCTACTGTAGAAGGTTCTAAAATGGTAATATTAGAAATTGTAAAATCTGTAGAACCACAACCATTTTGAACGGTTAAAGTAGCAACAAACTCGCCTTCTGCTTCAGCGCAAGTACCTTCTAAATAGTTGTGAGGTGTTGGAAATTCAACTAAGTTTTCTGCTTCTATTGTAGCTTGCGTAAATTCTTGTATTGGACTACCATCGCCAAAATCAACTAAATACTTCGTGTCAGAAGAGTTCGTTTCCCAATTTGTAATTCCGAACTCTAAACTTGTTGGGGTGCATAAATTACTTGTATTCCCTGGACTTGTAAAACCACCAGCAGGATTTGAGATATTTTTTACTTGATAAATAACTTCATTTTGACAACCCAAATTACTGTCTCCAATAATTTTAAGATTGAAAATACCAACGGAAGTATAGGTATGTGTTTCATTACCAGTTGTAGAAGTGGTTGTGTTTCCATCTCCCCAATCAATGAGATAAGACGAAGTGCAGGTAGATGAAGAAATATTTTCTAACGAAACTTCGTAATCAGCACTAGAGGAAGTTGTATTTCCACAATTATTAAATTCATTAAGCCCTGTCACTCGATCTCTAAATCGAATATCTGGTTGCTCAATTACAGTAATTACTTTTGTTTCGGAAGCATCAATTTCGCTTTCATCTGAAACTGTTAGAGTAACGTCAAAGGTTGCTGTGCCACATCCTAAAGCTTCAAAAACATGGGTGGGGTCTTTTTCTGTTGAACTACTACCATCTCCAAAGTCCCAATTATAAGTTAATTCTCCGGCTCCTGTAGATGTGTTTGTAAATGCCACAATTTCGCCAGAACAAGAGTTGTCATTAGAAAAAGAAAAACTTACAGCAGGCGCTAAACGTACCTTTACAGTCTCTTTTTTGTGAGTAATATTTTTATAACTAGTTGGACCAGCGTAACTGCTGAATAAAAGGTAGTAAGCAATAAAAATAGAAGTGTATACTATTTTAGTATTCAATTTTTGGGGGTATTTAGAATCTGTATTGAAAAAATTAGAAGGGTATAATTTAATTTTTTCTTGAGAGTGCTCTTCTCAAAATTAGTCTATTCAAAAGAAACTTTAGTGTTTTCTAAAATATTTTTCACAAAGAGGTGGTGTATTTTCTTTAGAGTTATCATTATAGTGAGAATATTAAGGAGTTCACCTCTTTTCTTGATGCACCTGTCCTAGTAAAAAAGTATTTAGAATAGCTGTTTTAGATTGCTTGTAGTTTCTTTTTTTTCATTTTAAGGGGGCGCTCCTGTAAAATGTTTCACAAAAATAAAGTCGAAATTAAGAGTTAAAAACCTGCTTTATTTCGGTAGAACTATGTTAAAACTTTCTTTGAAAAAGAATTCATACCAATAAATAGAATATATTTGAGTTCTTTAAAAAAAAAATAGCAGTTTAATGAAGTTCATTTGCCTCAAAACTTTTCTTTTATGCATTACTTTTGTTTCAATAAAAAGTGAAGCACAAGAAACATTACCAATATATACAGATTATTTATCTGATAATGTTTTTTTAGTGCATCCTGCTGCTGCAGGAATAGGAAACTCCAGTAAATTAAGATTTACGGCAAGGCAGCAGTGGATTGGAGTGCCAAATGCACCCTCTCTGCAAACAATAAGTTTTCACACCAAATTTGGTGAAGAATCTAACGCTGGTTATGGCTTTGTGTTATTTAATGATAAAAACGGTTTTCATTCTCAGCAAGGTTTGCAAGGAACATATGCGTATCACTTGCCTATGGGTAACGGTAAATTATTTAAGCAATTGTCTTTTGGTCTTGCGTTCTCTTTTGTTCAAAATCAATCAGATCAAAGAAGCTTTACAGGAGACCCTGCAATTAGTCAAATTATAGAAAGTACAAGTTATTACAATGCAGATTTTAGTGCTGCATACCACAACGGTGGTTTGTCTTCTTATTTTACTGTTAAAAACTTATTCCTTACCGCTAAAAATAACTTAAACGTTCAGGAACCTTTAGATTTGAGAAACTACGTTTTATCTGTAGGCTACTATTTTGAAGAAGGATCTTTTGTGCAACTAGAACCCTCATTAATGCTTCAGTTTAGAGAAGGAACTGGAGAACGCATAGCGGATTTTAATTTAAAGGCATACAAGACATTTTCAGAAACTCAAGTTTGGGCTGCCTTATCATATAGAAGAAATTTTGATGCCAATAGTAGTCTAGACAATGCGTCATATATTTCTCCTGTAATTGGGTTAAATTATAAAAATTTAATGTTTTCTTATACACATACAAAACAGTTAAATGAGGTTGTATTTGCTGAGAATGGTTTTCATCAGATTTCTTTAGGTTTTAATTTATGGACTCGCGAGAGAAGAGGAGCTGCTTGTCCTAATATTAATTCAGCTTACGGAAGCTTTTAGAAATTAGATTTTATAATTTTTATATCTTGTTGCATGCTGTTTAATAAGAGGTCTTCTAAAACAGCCGTTTCTTTATTTGTATAAATTAGATGTTGAGGAGTCTTGTTTTCAGCACTATTCGCAAGATGATGCTTATTTAAAATTGCCTTTGTTTGTTTAGCTACAGCTTCACCAGAATCTATTATTTGTATCTGTGGTCCAACTATTTTTCTAATTTGAGGAATTAAATAAGGATAGTGGGTGCAGCCTAAAACTAAAGAATCTATATTACTAACAACCATCGGTTTTAAATAGTAAGAGAGTAAAGAGGTCATTTCTTCTGAATTTAATTTGCCACCTTCTATTAGTTCTACGAGCCCTTTTCCTATCGTTTCTTTTATCTGAATATCTTTTCTAATAACACTTGATGTTTTTTCAAATAAGGTACTGTTTAGTGTTCCTTTTGTTGCCAAAATAGCAATCTTCTTTGTTTGGGTACTTAAGGCCGCTGGTTTGATAGCGGGTTCTATACCTATAAAAGGAATGTGATAGTTGCTTCTTAAGAAATCTATTGCATTGGTTGTAGCCGTGTTGCAGGCAACGACAATCAATTTACAGTTTTTACTTAATAGAAATTTTATGTTTTTTTCGCACAATGCTATAATCTCTTCTTTTGATCTTTCGCCGTAGGGAGCGTTTTTACTATCAGAAAGGTAAATAGTATGCTCCTTAGGTAAAAGTGTTATTACTTCTTTCCAAATAGAGGTTCCACCAACACCAGAGTCAAAAAAGCCGATAGGAAAATTATTAGATACCATATCTTGTAAAAATAAAGAAACCTACTTTAAAAAGTAGGTTTCTTTATTTTATTTATAAAAAGTAAAATTTGTACTGCTTTTATTGCTGTCTTGGCTTATCTGCTAATAAACCTAATTTAGCTTTTGCAGCGTCATATAAATCTGTACCTTTTTTTATGATTAAAGATTTCGCATCAAATACATATAAGATTCCTTTTGCATCAGCAATGCTTTCGATAGCTATTTCAGCTTTCTTTACAATAGGTTCTAAATCTTGTGCTTGTCTTTTTTGCATTTCTTGGTAAGCCGCTTGTTGTGCTTGGTCAAATCGTGCTTTATCTAATTGTACTTCTTGCGCTCTGTCTTTGTTTGTAGTCTCTGTCTGTGTAGCTTGTTCTGCAGTATATTTTTGAACTTTAGCTTCTAATTTCTTCTTTAAACCTTCAATCTCACTTTGGTAAGATTTACCTAATTTCTCTAAAGTAACAGTTAATGCTCTTGTTTCTGGCATATTATCTATAACTCTTTGGTAATCTACATGACCTATTTTTTGTGCATTTGTAACACCAGCTACTCCTAAAGTGAATACAGCAATTAATAGTAACGTTTTAAAATTTTTCATTCTTGTTTAATTTAATTGTTATTGTCTTGGGTTTTTTGTTTTTCTCTTGCTTCTTCCTTTTTCTTATTCAAAGCAGCTCTTTTTTTTCTTAGCAACTCTCTTTTTTCATTCCTGATATTTAATAACTCTTTCCTTCTGTCTAAGATAGCTTGCTTCTTTGCTTCTCTATCTGACAACTTTTTAGCAACAGCAACTTCTTTCTTCTCTATAACTTCCTTTTGTGCTACTGTAAGCTCTTTAGGAGTATTTTTCTCTTCCTTTTTAGCGTTTTTCTCAGCAACTAATCTTGTTCTGTCTATTGTAGATAAAACGAGGTCGCTAATATCGTATTTTTTATTTGAATATAGCATTACTAATTCACTAGATTTATCAAAAACAAAGTCATATTTCTTTCTAGCAGAAATATTCTGGATGGCATTATACACTTGATCTTGAATTGGCTTTACCAATTGCTTTCTAAGTGTAAACATATCTCCTTGAGGGCCAAAATATAAAGATTCTAATCTTCTTAATTCTCCTTGCTTTAAAGATATTTCTTCTTCTTTTTCTTCTATTAGATCTTTTGTTAGAATCGCTTTTTCATTTGCCAAATCTGTTTTTAATACTTCTATAAATCTCGCTTGTTTGTCTAGTTTTTGCTGCCACTTTAAAACTTTACCATCTAACGTATTTTGAGCCTCTAAATATTCTGGAACATTTTCTAGAATGTACTCCATATCTATATAAGCTATTATTTGGCTTCTTTGAGCCCAAGAAAGACTTACCGAAAGTAAAAGAACTGTAAGTAAAAATATTTTTTTCATTTGTTAACTGTTTAGAAAAAACCGTGCCAAAAAAAAAGATGACATTACAAATGCACTGTTTTCTTAGAATTGTCTTCCGATGATAAAATGTGTTTGCCAGCCAGATTTCTCTATTTGCCCAGGTAATGGATCAAAACCATGTGCAAAATCAATTCCTAACAATCCAAAAGCAGGCATAAATATCCGAACTCCTAAACCAGCTGATCTTTTTACATTAAACGGATTAAAATCTTTAAAATTGTCATAAGAATTACCAGCTTCTAAGAAACCTAAAGTGTAAATAGATGCAGAAGGAGTATCTGTGATAGAATACCTAAGTTCTAATTGAAATTTATTGTAAATAGTTCCTCCAGCAATTGAAGACAATCTGTTGTTTTCATAACCTCTTAATCCAACCGTTTCCCTTCCGTCTAATTGAAACTGTGCAATACCGTCTCCACCAACAAAATAACGTTCAAAAGGTGTTTGGCCTAAATCATCATTATAAAAGCCTAAAAAGCCCATTTCTGCGTTGGTCATTAAAACCAACTTATCGGTAAATGAAGTGTACCACTTTCCTTTTGCATTAAACTTGTAATATTCTAGCCATTTAAATTTATCTGCAAGAAAATCATTCTGTTGTTCTGCTGTTAAATTAGCGGGTTGATCGTAGTTTTTATCTGTAAATAATGAATATGGAAGTGTGGCCTTTACACCGAAAGAAAATTCAGAACCATATGTTGGAAAAATTAAACTTGGTCCTGCAGAACTTCTACTAAAGTTTAAATTGTAAGACAAGTTATTTAAGGTACCGTTGTTTAAAACATTGTCTCCAACTCTAAAACCATAATTTTTTAATTGAAAACTTTGATAAGAAATTGTTTGTGATAATTGGAAAAAATCATCAGGCCATTTTAAACGCTGCCCTAAACCGATAGAGGCTCCTGTAATTCCTAATTTTCGATCTTTATCAACATCAAATGTTTGTGGATTTAACTGAAACTGATTGGATTGATAGATAGAAAAAGATAATGATTTTGGTTTTTTACCTCCATACCAAGGTTCTGTGAAAGAAAAACTATAGGTATTAAAAGTTCTACTAGATTGTAACCTTAAAGACAATTTTTGCCCGTCTCCTGTTGGTAAGGGTTTGTATGCTTCTTTGTTAAATATATTTTTTATAGAAAAGTTGTTAAATGAAAGACCCAGCGTTCCAATAAAAGAACCGCCACCATAACCACCTTGTAATTCTATTTGACTGCCCCCTTTTTCTATTACATTAAAGTTGATGTCTGTTGTTTTGTCTTGATAGTTTGGAACTACATCTGGCGTTACATTTTGATCAAAAAATCCTAGTTGACCAATTTCTCGTATAGATCTAATAATTTCTCTTCTACTAAATAAATCTCCTGGTTTTACACGTAATTCTCTAAAAATAACATGGTCATTCGTTTTGTCATTCCCAGCAACGGTTACTTTTTTAATACGTGCTTTTTCATCTTCCCTAATTCTAACTTCTACCGTAATAGAATCGTTTTCTACTCTGGTTTCTACTGCATTAACTTGAGAAAATAAGTACCCATTATTTTGGTATTCAGAAGAAATGTCAAAAGAAGTTGGACTTCCATCACCATTTACACGTTCTTTTAAAACGGCACCATTGTAGATATCGCCTTTTTCAATTCTTAAGACTTGCTGCAATTGCTCATCTGTATATTCTTTATTTCCAACAAACAATATTTCTGCAAAACGGTATTGTTTCCCTTCTTCTAAATCTATATTAATATCTATCGTATTGTCATCATTCCAAGAAATACCTTCTTTTAAAATACGAGCATCTCTATATCCTAATCTACTATATTTGTCTAATACACTTTCTAAATCTTCTTGATAATCTTCTTCGATGTATTTAGAACCTTTCCAGAATCGACCAAAAAACTTCTGTTTGGTATTAGACATTGCTTTTCTGATTTTTTTACCAGAAAGTTCTTTGTTACCCGTGAAATTGATGTCTTTTATTTTTATTTTTTGTCCTTTATCAATAAAAATAGCCATATTAACAATGTTAATATCTGTGGTATCTTTCGTAACATCTAAAGAGACTTTGGTTTTTAAGAAACCTTTGTCTGTATATTTTTTAGTGAAATAGTTTTTGGTAGTAACTAATAAATTATCTGTTACCATTTTACCCAGTTTTAACTCTGCTTCTGTGATAAGGTCTTTGGCTTTAGACTTTTTGATACCATTAATTTTTACCTGATTTAATTGTGGAAGTTCTTGCACTTCTAGTCTCAGATAAACGGTTTCTCCATCAATTCTATCTAAATAAACATCTACATCACTAAATTGCTTACTTTCATATAGTTTTTTAATGGCGCTTGTAAGTTTATCTCCTGGTAATTTAATGGTTTGTCCGTATCTAAGACCTGTAAAAACTCTCACGGTTTCTTCACTAAACTTTTGAAGGCCTGTTACAGAAATACCTCCTAAAATGTATGCTTTTCCTTTTTTAAAAGCAACATTTTCATTAATTAGTGTGTCTTTTTTAACTACCGTTAAACTATCGTTTTTGACTTGTGCATTAACGCTATAAGTAGAAAATAGTGCGGTAAGCACTATTGCTGCGGAAAATAATTTCATAAAAAGTTTATTCTGTAATTTGTTCGCTTGTCTTTCCAAATCTTCGTTCTCTATTCTGATAATCTATAATTGCATCGTAAAAATCTTCCTTTCTGAAATCTGGCCAAAGTATATCTGTAAAGTATAATTCGGCATACGCCATTTGCCAAAGTAAGAAATTACTGATGCGATGTTCACCACTTGTTCTTAT
>ENA-ORXF01001063-ORXF01001063.1-marine-metagenome-genome-assembly--contig:-NODE-1063-length-18379-cov-3.347885_pt1 | contig 18379 bp, 16 predicted proteins | sample MGYA00237864_ERZ511476 | MGnify/ENA primary metagenome ERZ511476 (study PRJEB26306, sample SAMN06343908) | marine metagenome | isolation source: coastal waters | place: Atlantic Ocean: West Antarctic... | reverse complement strand
GGTCGCCAGCATGTCGGTGGCGCGCAGGTTCTTGATCGCGGAAAACACCCGGCCATGGACCGGCTCGAAGAAATGCTCCGGGTCCAGCCGGTCGACCAGATCGTCGGCCAGCCGGTTGTCGATCATCATCGCGCCCAGCAGCGCGGCCTCCGCCTCGATATTGCGGGGAAGCTGCTGCGGCTCGGTGGCGGCAGCGGGGTTCTGAAATGCTAGGGTGGCCATTTCTTCGGCGTTAGCGCGGACTGGCCCCGGATGAAAACGCATTCAGTCGATCAGCGCGGGATTTGCGGCGCACGCGCTTCGCGACTATCCCCGTGCCATGGCCGATCCGCGGATCATCTCTATCGACCTTGACGAGCGCAGCCTGGGCTGGCGCTCGGCCGATGTCGAACAGGAGCGGCGGATCGCGATCTTCGACCTGATCGAGGGCAACCATTTTGCGCCGCAAAAGGCCTATCCCGATGGCTATGCCGGGCCATATAAGATCGATCTGACGGTCGAGGAAGGGCGGCTCGGCATCGGGATCCACCGCGAGGATGGCACCCATCTCGAGACCTATATCCTTGGCATGGGGCGCTTCCGCCGCCCGATCAAAGACTATTTCGCGATTTGCGACAGCTATTATCAGGCGATCCGCAACGCCACGCCTGCGCAGATCGAGACGGTCGATATGGCGCGGCGCGGCATCCACAATGACGCCGCCGCGTTGCTGAAAGAACGGCTGGAGGGTAAGATCGACATCGATTTCGATACCGCGCGCCGTCTGTTCACGCTGATTTGCGTCCTGCACATCAAAGGGTAAAGCGGGCGGCATGGGGCGTTGGAAAAAGCGGATCGGCCTGGCCGGTGCCGCCATCATCACCATCGGTGTGGCATATGCGGCAGGCTGGACCTGGATGCACCATTGGCGGCCGTCCGACAAATACGCCTTTCAAGGCGTCGATGTCGCCGAGGCGAACGGCGCGATCGACTGGTGGGCGGTAAAGCGCGCCGGGGCCGATTTCGCTTATGTCCGCGTCACCAGTGGTGCCGACCGACGCGACGCCCGCTTTCAGGAAAATTGGGCCGCCCTCTATGAAACGGGGCTGCGGCGCGGTGCCAGCCATTTGTATTCGATCTGTCGCCTCGCCACCGATCAGGCCAATCTGTTCAACACCACCGTGCCACGCGACGACAGCGCCCTGCCCGCCGCGCTCGCGCCGCACGGCGTGGCGGTCACGACGCTCATCCCCGGCTATCCGGCGGTCGCGACCGCAGCGAAGCGCGGCAAGGTCGTCCATCGCTGGTCCGACCTGCTCGGGGTCGAGGCGCGGCTGATCGCGAGCACGATCGACGGCCACCCCCTGCTCGTGCTCGACGCGCCGACGTTGTTCGCGCGCGAGGGTGGCATCTATGGCTATGACGACGACTGGCATCGCTTTGCCGCCCTGTCGCGCGCGGCGGCGGACGTCGCGGGCGGCGCGATCAAGAAAATGGGACGATTCGATATCCTGCATGCGCATGACTGGCAGGCGGCGATGGCCCCGGCTTATCTGCGCTACGACGCCAACAGCCGCACGCGCAGCGTCGCGACGATTCACAATATCGCGTTCCAGGGCCGGTTCGATGCCGATATCTTCCCCGGCCTAGCGCTGCCGGATGCCGCCTTCGCCGTCGATGGGGTCGAATATTATGGCGGCGTCGGCTTTCTGAAGGCGGGGCTGGAGGCGGCGGATGCGATCACGACGGTCAGCCCCAGCTATGCCGCCGAAATCCGCGAACCCGCGTTCGGCATGGGGCTGGAGGGGCTGATCGGCGCGCGCGCGGACCGGGTGTGGGGCATCGTCAATGGGATCGATCCCGCGATCTGGAACCCCGAGACCGACGCATCGCTGCCGGCGCGCTACACCGCGCGGACGTTGACGCGGCGCAAGGCGAACAAGCGCGCGATCGAGGCCCAGTTCGCGCTGACGCCCGGTGACGGCCCGTTGTTCACCGTCATCAGCCGTCTGACCTGGCAAAAGGGGATGGACGTGCTCGCCGAATGTCTCGACGGTCTCGTCGCGCATGGCGGCCGACTGGCGCTGCTCGGATCGGGCGACGCGGACCTGGAAACCGCGTTTCGCGCGGCGGCGGATCGCCATCCGGGGCTGATCGGCGTGCGCATCGGCTATGACGAGGCGCTGTCGCACCTGCTCCAGGGCGGAGCGGACGCGATCCTGATCCCCTCGCGGTTCGAGCCCTGCGGCCTGACGCAACTTTATGGCCTGGCCTATGGCTGTGTCCCCGTCGTGGCGCGCACCGGCGGCCTGGCCGATACCATCATCGATGCGAACGACGCCGCCCTTGCGGCGGGGGTAGCGACCGGATTTCACCACGGGGCCGTGTCGCGCGCTGCGCTCACCCACGCGATCGCGCGGACCGTTGAGGCCTTTGCGCGGCCCGATATCTGGTGCACGATCCAGCGCAACGGCATGCGCGCCGATTTTTCCTGGGGCGCAAGCGGGCAACGTTACGCCGATCTCTACAAGCATATGATGGAAGCTGCATGATCCATACCGTCCTGACCGAAGCCTTCTCCGATCAGAAACCCGGCACCTCGGGTCTGCGCAAGAAGGTCGTGATCTTCCAACAACCCCATTATGCCGAAAACTTCATCCAGTCGGTCTTCGACGTCGTCACCGACAAGCAGGGCGCGACGTTGGTCGTCGGCGGCGACGGACGCTTCCTCAATCGCGAGGTGATCCAGATCGCGATCCGCATGGCGGCGGCAAACGGCTTTGGCCGGGTCGTCGTAGGGCGCGGCGGCATCCTGTCGACCCCCGCGGCGAGCAACATGATCCGCCAGCGTGGCGCAATCGGCGGGCTGATCCTGTCGGCGAGCCACAATCCGGGCGGCCCGACCGAGGATTTCGGGATCAAGTATAATATCGCCAACGGCGGCCCTGCGCCGGAGAAGGTGACCGAGGCGATCTACACGCGGACGACGAGGATCGATCGGTTCCTGACCGTCGAGGCGGCGGACATCGACCTCGACCGTGATGGTGAGACCAGCGTCGGTGGCATGGCGGTCGAGATCGTCGATCCGGTCGCCGATTATGCGGCGCTGATGGAAACATTGTTCGATTTCGACAAGATCCGCGCGGCCGGTCTGACGATGGCCTTTGACGCGATGAGCGCGGTCACCGGCCCCTATGCGACCGAAATTCTCGAAAACCGGCTCGGCTTTGTAAAAGGAACGGTGCGCAACGGCACGCCGCTGCCCGACTTCGGCGGGCATCACCCCGACCCCAATCTCGTCCACGCGCACGCGCTCCACGCAACGATGATGGCCACCGACGCGCCCGATTTCGGTGCGGCTTCGGACGGCGACGGCGACCGCAACCTCATCATCGGCCGCGGCATTTTCGTGACGCCGTCGGACAGTCTGGCGATGCTGGCGGCGAATGCACACCTCGCGCCGGGCTATGCCGCCGGGCTGAAGGGGATCGCCCGGTCGATGCCGACCAGCGCTGCCGCAGACCGCGTCGCGGCGAAACTGGGCATCCCGATGTTCGAAACGCCGACGGGGTGGAAATTCTTCGGCAATTTGCTCGACGCCGGGATGGCGACGATCTGCGGCGAGGAAAGTGCGGGCACCGGGTCGGACCATGTCCGCGAAAAGGACGGCCTGTGGGCGGTGCTGCTGTGGCTCAACATCCTTGCGGTGCGCAACCAGTCGGTCGTCGCCATCGCGCGCGATCATTGGGCCACTTATGGCCGCAACTATTACGCGCGCCACGATTATGAGGGCGTCGAGAGCGCCAAGGCCGACGCGCTGATGACCGACCTGCGCGCGCGTATGACCACGCTGCCCGGCACGAAGGTCGCAGGGCTGACGATCGAGACCGCCGACGATTTCGCCTATACCGACCCAACCGATGGCTCGGTCAGTCGCAACCAGGGCGTGCGCATCCTGTTCGACGGCGGCAGCCGCGTCGTGTTCCGCCTGTCGGGGACGGGCACCAGCGGCGCGACGCTTCGCGTCTATCTGGAGCGGTTCGAGGCCGACGCGATCGACGGCGACACGGGCGCGATGATCGCCGACATCGTCGCGGCCGCAGAGGAGATTGCGGGCATAGCGCAACACACAGGCCGCACGCAGCCGGATGTCGTCACATGAGCGCGCGCGACAATCCGTACGGACCGGGCGACCAGCTCGGCGCAACTGCGGTCGACGGCGGCACGCGCTTTGCGGTGCGTGCGGCGACGGCGGTCACGCTGTGCCTGTTCGAGGGCGATGCCGAGCGTCGGATCGCCATGACGGGCAGCGACGGCGTGTGGCATGTCGACGTACCGGGCGTCGCGGCGGGTGCGCGGTACGGCTACCGCGCCGCCGCCGATCCGGCGAAACTGCTCGTCGATCCCTATGCGGTCGAGCTCGACCGCGCCTTCGCCTATGATCCGCGACTGGCCGAGGCCGGCGTCGAGACCGCCGCGCTCATCCCCAAGGCGATCGTGCCCACGCCGCGCAAAACGGCGACGATCCCTGCCCCGCTCTTCACGCCCGGCGGGCTGATCTATGAACTAAACGTGCGCAGTTTCACGATGCGGCACCCCGACGTGCCCGAGGAACAGCGCGGCACGATCGCGGCACTCGCGCATCCCGCGATCATCGCGCACCTGCGCGCGCTGAAGGTTTCGGCGGTCGAACTGATGCCGATCGTCGCGTGGATCGACGAACGCCACCTGCCGCCGCTCGGGCTCAGCAATGCCTGGGGCTATAACCCCGTCGTCCCGATGGCGATCGATCCGCGCCTCGCGCCCGGCGGCGTCGCGGAACTCGCCGTGACGGTTGCCGCGCTGCGGGCGGCGGGGATCGGCACCATCCTCGACCTCGTCTTCAACCACACCGGTGAGAGCGACGTGGCGGGACCGACGCTGTCGATGCGCGGGCTTGACGACCGGCTCTATTATGCGCGCCGCACCGACGACGATGCGCTGATCAACGACACCGGCACGGGGAACACGCTCGATTTCGCGAAGTCCGCGGTCCGGGGTCTCGTCCTCGACAGCCTGCGCCATTTCGCGCGGCTTGGCGTCGATGGTTTCCGCTTCGACCTCGCCCCCGTGCTCGCGCGCAGCCCCGGGTTCGAGGCGCGCGCGCCGATCTTCAGCGAGATCGCGGCGGACCCGTTGCTGTCGACGCGCGTGATGATCGCGGAACCCTGGGACATCGGCCCCGGCGGCTATCAGCTCGGCAGCTTCCCCGATCGCTGGCTCGAATGGAACGACCGCTATCGCGACGACGTGCGCCAGTTCTGGCGCGGCGACGGGCGGGCGGGTACGCTGGCGACGCGGGTCGCGGGCTCGTCCGACATCTTCAACGGCATCGGCACGCGCAGCGTCAACTTCGTCGCGGCGCACGACGGGTTCACGCTTGCCGACCTCGTCGCCCATGAAGACCGGCATAATGAGGCGAACGGCGAGGATAATCGCGACGGCCACGCCGAGAATCTGTCGTGGAACAACGGGGTCGAAGGACCGAGTGACGAACCGGGCGTGATCGGGCGACGCAATGCCGACGTCCGGGCGCTGCTCGCCACGCTGTTCGCGTCGAAGGGAACGATCCTGCTGACCGCTGGCGACGAATTCGGTCGGACTCAGCAGGGCAACAACAACGCCTATGCGCAGGACAATCCGACGACCTGGCTCGACTGGTCGGCGCGCGATACCGCGCTTGAGGAGTTCACCTGCGCGCTGGCGGCATTCCGGGAAGACGCCGGACTGGATGACCCCGGCTTCCTCGTCCATGCCGAGTGGCGATATCTGTCGGGGCCGTCGATGACGCCGACCGCATGGGAAGAAGCCGAGGGTTTCGAATTGCGGCTGCCCGCGCGCGATGGCCGGACGATCATGATCCGGATCGATCGTGCGAGCCGTCGCGTCACGCTGGCGCTCGCCGATCTGCTCGACAGCGGCGCCTGACCGGTCTTTACCTCGCTCGAATTGCAACATAACCTTCGTTATGGCCTCTCCGCCACCCCTCAAGTCGCCGACGACGCGCCCCGCTGACCTCACGCCACGCGACTGGCTGGAGGCGGGGCAGTCGTTGCTGCGACGCGGGGGGCTGCGCGCGTTGAAACTGCGCCCGCTGGCCGACGAGCTGCGGGTGTCGACGGGCAGTTTTTATCATCACTTCAGCGACTTCGACACGTATCAGGGCGCGCTCGCGGTGTATTTCGCGCAGCAGCAGATCGGCGACATGGTCGATTCGATCCGCCGCGCCGAGGCGGAGCCCGTGCCGCGCATCCGCCTGTTGGCGCAGACCGTCCGCCGCCGGGGCATGTCGCGCCTGTCGATCGCGATGCGCGCCTGGGCCGAAAGCGATCCGCGTGCGCGCAGCGCGGTCGAGCGGCATGACGAGATCGTGCTGGGGTTTCTGGCCGCGTGCCTCGAACAGGCCGGGTTTTCGCACCAGGACGCGATGGTGCGCGGCTATGCGCTGATGTCGCTGGGGCTGAGCAAGATACACGCGCCCGACCTCGACATGGAGGCGCTGATGGAATCGCTGATCGCCATCCTCTGCCACCCCGCATGAAGGCGCTGGTTGTCTCCTCGCTGTCGCCCGACCTGTCGGGATGCGCCATCGAAGAGGTGGCGGATCCGGTCCGCCGCCCGGGCCAGCTGCTCGTGCGCGTCCGCGCGGCATCGCTCAACTATCCCGACCTGTTGATGACGCGCGGCGCCTATCAGCTCAAGCCCGCGCTTCCCTTCATCCCCGGCATGGAAATGGCGGGGACCGTGCTGGAAGCGGATCCCGACAGCGGATTTTCAATCGGCGATCGCGTCGTGTGCGGCACCCGGCTCGGTGCGTTCGCCGACGTCATCGCCTGCGACGCGGCGACCGCGCGGCACATCCCCGACCGTCTCGACTTCGCGGCAGCCGCCTCGGTCGGTGCGGCCTATCTCACCGCCTATGTCGCGCTGGTACGCCTCGCTGCGGTCCAGCCGGGCGAGTGGGTGATGGTCCATGGCGCGACCGGGGGTGTCGGACTCGCGGCGGTCGATCTCGCCAAGGCGCTCGGCGCGCGGGTGATCGCGACGTCGCGTTCGGCCGGGAAGCTCGCGATCGTGGCGAACGAACATGCGCCTGCGGCGACGCTGACCGTGCCGGGCTTTCGCGAGGCGGTAAAGGATCTCTCCGGCGGCGGCGCGGACGTCGTCTTCGATCCCGTCGGCGGCGATGTCTTCGATGAAAGCACCCGCTGCATCGCGTTCGGCGGGCGCCTGCTGGTCGTCGGCTTCACCGCTGGCAGGATCGCGACGGTCCCGACCAACATCCCGCTGATCAAGGGATTTTCGGTCATCGGCGTGCGCGCGGGCGAATATGGGCGGCAATTCCCCGATCGGGGCCGCGAAAATCTGGATGCGGTGTGGCAGCTGGCGGCGGAAGGCCGCGTCCGCCCCCGCGTCGAGCGACGTTATCCCTTGACCGACTGGCGCGACGCCTTTGCCGCGATGGCAGCGAGCGACATGGTCGGCAAGCTGGTGATCGAACCTTAGGAGAGGACAATCATGGCGCAGTCTTTCGATTATGTCATCGTCGGTGGCGGGTCCGCCGGCTGCACGCTCGCGGCCCGGCTGACCGAGGATCCCGATGTCACCGTCTGCCTGCTCGAGGCGGGCGGGCGCAACGACAGTGTGCTGGTGCGGATGCCCGCCGGGGTCGGCAATCTGATCAAGGCAAAGGGCGTGTCGAACTGGGGTTTCTGGACCGAGCCCGAACCGCATCTCGACAACCGCCGCCTGTGGTGGCCGCGCGGCAAGGGGCTCGGCGGCAGCTCCGCGATCAACGGCATGATCTACGCGCGTGGCAATCCGGGCGATTACGACGACTGGGCGCAGCGCGGCCTGCCCGGCTGGTCGTGGGACAGCGTCCTGCCCTATTTCAAACGGCTCGAGCGCCATCACCGCGGCGGCGATCTGCACGGCAGCGACGGCCCGCTGCATATCTCGGCAGGTGAGAACACGACGCCGTTCAACGCCGCGCTGATCGAAGCGGGGCGTCAGGCTGGCTACCCGGTCACGACCGATTTCAACGGGGAGAGCCAGGAAGGATTCGGCCCCTATGACCTCACCGTTTCCAACGGACGCCGGTGGAGCACCGCGGCGGCTTATCTGTCGATGGCGGCGGGGCGTCCCAATCTGACGGTGATCACCGACGCACGCACGACGCGGATCGTGATCGAGCGGGGCCGCGCGACGGGGGTCGATTATGCGCTCGGCAAGAAGGCTCAGCCCAGCCATGTCGCCGCGACGCGCGAGGTCTTGCTGTGCGCCGGCGCGGTGCAGTCGCCGCAGATCCTGCAGCTGTCGGGCGTCGGCGATCCCGAGCGGCTCGGCGACGCAGGGGTGAAGACCGTCCACGCCCTGCCCGGCGTCGGTGAAAATCTTCAGGACCATCTCGACGTGCTGATGAACTGGCGCTCGAAGAATCTGATCACCGGCTATTCGCTGACCAAGGGGTTGCGGCAGCTCGCGGTCGGGGCCGAATATCTGTTCAAGGGCACGGGATCGGGTCGCCAGCAGTTCCTCGAATCCGGCGCGTTCGTGTCGTCGCGCGATGGACTGTCGCGCCCCGATATCCAGATTCACGCAGTGCTCGCACTGATGCGCGAGCACGCAAAGATCCAGCCGACCGAGGACGGCTTCTCGCTCCACCTGTGCCAGCTTCGCCCCGAGAGCAGGGGCCGGATCGGCATCGCTACCGACGACGCCTTTGCCGATCCGCGGATCGAGGCCAATTACCTCGCCACGACCGAGGACCGCCGCGTGATGCGTGAATGCGTCAAGGTCGGTCGCGACGTCGCCGCGCAGGCCGCGCTCGATCCCTATCGCGACGCCGAACTGGCACCGGGCCCGGCAGTCAAGACCGATGCCGAGATCGACGCCTGGATCCGCGCGACCGCCGAAACGATCTATCACCCGATCGGCACCTGCAAGATGGGGCCCGCCGATGACATGATGGCCGTGGTCGACCCCGAGTTGCGTGTGCGCGGGATCGACGGGCTGCGCGTCGTCGACGCCTCTGTCATGCCGACGCTCGTCTCGTCGAACACCAACGCGCCGACGATCATGATCGCCGAACGCACCGCCGACCTGATCCGGGGCAAGGCACTGGCCAAGGCGGCGTAGCGCGGGCGCTATCCGCCCAGGATCGTGCGGTAGAGCGCGATATAGGCATCCGCCATCCGCTCGACGCTGAAGCGCGCGGCGACGGCGGCGCGGCACTGGCGGCGGTCGATCTCGCCCAGGCGATCGACCGCTGCGATCGCCTGATCGACCGTGTCGACCAGAAAGCCGGTAACGCCGTCCTCGATCAATTCGGGCATCGACCCGCGGTTGAACGCGATGACGGGGGTGCCACACGCCATCGCCTCGACCACCGACAGGCCAAAGGGCTCGTCGAAACCGATGAGATGCAGCAGCCCGGCGGCCCCGCCCAGCATCCGCGTCCGTGTCTCGCCGCCGACGGGGCCGTGGAAGACGATGCGCCGACCATCGACCCGCGCGAGGACGCGGTCGGCATAGCCCGGATCCTGGACGATCCCAGCCATGGCGAGCCGTCGCCCGGTCGCCGCGGCGACATCGATCGCTTCGAGCGCGCCCTTGTCGGGATGGAGCCGACCGAAGAACAACAGATCGTCGCTGCCGACGGGATCGAAGGGGAAATCGTCGAGGACGATGCCGTGGTGGATCGTTGCGGCATAGCGCAACCCCGGCGCGCGATCGGCATCGCTGATCGCAACGTAATTCACCCGGTCTTCGTACGGTTTGTACATCGGCATGATCCGGTCGGACGAAAAGCCGTGGATCGTCGTCACCATCGGCGTCGGGACCAGATGCGAAAAGGCATGCGCGGGGAAATCGGCCTGATTGTGGATCAGGTCGAACGCCCCCGCCCGCTCGAACAGATGCGCGAGGTGGCGAAACTCCCACACCTTCGCATCGATCGCGGGGTCTTCCGCATAGGGCGCTGGCACCACCGCAGACAGCGTCGCGCTGGTGATGCTGTCGCACGTCGCGAACAGCGTCACGTCGATTCCGCGCGCGACCAGCGCCTCGGTCAACAGGCTGGTGACGAGTTCCCACGGGCCATAATGGCGCGGCGGCGTGCGCCATGCGATCGGGGCGAGCATTGCGATCTTCATGGCAGGATCCGGATGACGAGGGCCTGGTCGGGGGCGAGTGTTGCGCCCCTTGTGGTGCCGGGTGGCGATAGCAGCAACGTCTCTCCTTCGGGCAGATCGACCGCCTGTTCGCCATCGGTCAGGTTGAGCGCGACGACGATCGTCTCGTCGTCCTGCGCCCGTTCATAGACCAGCACGCCGTCCGACGCGCGGAGGACGCGGATCGCGCCGATCGCGAGCGCGGCCTGCTTGCGGCGCAGCGCCAGCAGGTCGCGGTGCAGCGCCAGCATCGAGTTCGCATCCGCCGCCTGCACCGCAACATTGCGCGTCCGCCAGTCGGCGTTGAGCGGCAGCCACGGCTCGCCGGTCGTGAACCCGCCGCCCGCGCTGTCATTCCATGGCATCGGCGTCCGCACCTCGTCACGGTTGAACGCGACGCCGGGTTCGCGCAGCGCCTGCGGATCGCGGACGTTGGCCAGCGGGATCGGCTGATCCGCGACCCCCAGTTCATCGCCATAATAGAGCGTCGGCGTGCCGCGCAGCGTCAGCAGCAGCACCGCCGCGACGCGTGCCTGCGCCGCCCCCACCCGCGTCGCGATGCGCGGTTTGTCATGGTTTCCAAGCACCCAGTTCGGCCATGCGCCCGCGGGCAGCGCCGCCTCATATTCGGTGATCAGGCGCCCGATCGCCTCCGCGCGCCAGTCGGTCTGCAACAGTTCGAAGTTGAATGGCAGGTGCACCCCCCGCCCTTCCGGCCCATAATAAGTGACGAGCCGGTCATAGGGCAGGTAGATCTCGCCGATCAGCACCCGCGCGTCATATTCGTCGGCGAGCGCGCGCATCGCGGTGACGACCTCGGTGATTTCGGGCTGGTCCCCCGAATGCTGCGGCAACAGCCGGTCGATGTCCTGCATCCCGTCACGCCATGCGGGATTGGGCGGATTGTCGAGCAGATCGGCGTGTTTGATCGCGAGCCACAGCACGTCGAGCCGAAACCCGTCGACACCGCGATCGAACCAGAAGCGCATCGCCGCCAGCATGGCATCACGCACCAAGGGGTTCCGCCAGTTGAGGTCGGGCTGCTCCTTCAGGAACAGGTGGAGATAATATTGACCGGTCGTAGCATCGAACGTCCACGCGCTGCCGCCGAAATAGCTTTGCCAGTTATTCGGCGGCCCGCCGTCGGGGGCGGGATCGCGCCAGATATACCAATCGCGCCTGGGATTGTCGCGGGCGCCGCGGCTTTCGAGAAACCAGCGATGCTGGTCCGACGAATGATTGGGCACGAAGTCGAGCAGCAGCTTGAGTCCGCGCGCGTGCGCGGCGGCCAGCAGCACGTCGAAATCGGCGAGCGTCCCGAACCGGGGATCGATGTCGCAATAATCCGCCACGTCATAGCCGAAATCGGCCATCGGCGAGGTGAAGATGGGCGATATCCACAGCGCATCGACGCCCAGCATGACGAGGTGATCGAGCCGCGCCGCGATGCCGGCGAGATCGCCGACGCCATCGCCGTCGCTGTCCTGGAACGAACGCGGATAGACCTGATAGATCGTCCCCGATTGCCACCACTGCGTCATGCGAAGCGCGCCTTGTCGATGTGGGTCAGGCGGCAGGCGAGATCGGCCTCGCCGCTCGCGACCAGATAATGATCGCCCGCGTCGACCATCCCGGTCGTGAAGACGACGGGCGTCGGCAGGTACATCTGGTGCGCGATTCCGGCGGTCAGCGCGGGATCGGCCTCGATCAGCGGGACGTCGTCGACGATCCGCAGGAAGCGCGTGGGATCGTCGCGGTCCATCAAGCCCCAGAAGCTGCGATAGATACCGACCGCGCCTTGCGCCTCGACGCCGTGCCAGATCGTCAGCCAGCCGTCGCGAGTCAGCATCGGTGGTGAGCCGCCCCCGACCTTCATCGCTGCGATCGACCCCTTGCGGGGACGGATGCCGGGGGCGTCGAGCGGGCGCCAGTGCAGCGCGTCGGGCGACGCGGCGAAATTGATCGACGGGCCGCCCACGAAGTCACTTGCCGGGGGGTAGGCGAAATAACACTCGCCGAGCGGGCGCGTCATCGCCATGAAGCGGCCGCCGACCTGTCCTTCGAACAGGATCATGTCCTTGTTCTGGTGATCGAGGACGAGGCCGCGATAGCTGTAGTTCAGGCCGTCATCCGACGTGTGCAGCGTCGTCGCATGCCGCTCCGCGCCGACGCAACAGCTCGTCATGTACCAGATGTCGCCGATGCGGCTGATCCGCGCGTCCTCGACGCCATATTCCTGGCATGACGCTTCGGGCGCGATCGCGCGGTCGTAATGAACAGCCACAATGCGCTCGCCCGCCGCATCGAGCTCCACCGGCAGCAGCCACGACAGCGACGTCAGCGCAAGGATGCGATGCGACCGTCCCGTCAGGTCGAACTGGCGCGGATCGCGCATTTCGACATCGGTGAGGGGGTAGGCATCGAGGACATAGCCGTCGCGCGTCCAGCGGATCGCGCGGACGCGGTCGCCGCGCACCGGCTCGCGCAACGCCTCGGCGACGCGCACCATCATCAGGAGATTGCCATTGGCGAGCCGCGTGAAACCGGGGTTGAACGCACCCAGCACATAGGTTGGCTCGCCAATCCCGCGCCGCAGCGGCGATCGGGTCAGGTCGACGTCGTCGGGCGTGAAGATCAACTGGTCCATCTGCTCTCCAACCATCGCCTGCGCAGATCGTGCCCTATCAGCATGACGTTGCCAGTCCAGCACTGCCGAGGCCCGCCTGACCGCCCCTGCTCCGGGCAAGCTCCGGGCGGGCCCCGGGCCTTGCACCCGCCGCTGCAAAAGCCCAACTTCGGTAGCGAAGAACAACCGATCAGGAGAGACCCGCATGACCGATGCCGCCGAGTATACGCCGCCCAGGATTTGGACCTGGGACAAGGAGAGCGGCGGTCGGTTCGCCAGCATCAATCGCCCGATCGCGGGGCCGACGCACGACAAGGCCCTGCCCGTCGGCAAGCATCCGCTCCAGCTTTATTCGCTGGCCACCCCCAATGGGGTGAAGGTGACGGTGATGCTCGAGGAATTGCTCGCCGCTGGCCACAGTGGCGCGGAATATGACGCGTGGCTGATCAAGATCATGGAGGGCGATCAATTTTCGAGCGGCTTCGTCGACGCCAATCCCAATTCCAAGATCCCGGCGCTGGTCGACCGTAGCGGCGACACGCCGATCCGCGTGTTCGAATCGGGATCGATCCTGGTCTATCTCGCCGAGAAATTCGGCGCGTTCCTGCCGACCGATCCGGCCAAGCGCGCCGAATGCCTGTCATGGCTGTTCTGGCAAATGGGTGCGGGCCCGATGCTGGGCGGCGGCTTCGGTCATTTCTACGCCTATGCGCCGGTGAAGATCGAATATGCGATCGACCGCTTCGCAATGGAGGTGAAGCGCCAGCTCGATGTGCTCGACCGGCGGCTTGCCGACAGCGAATATCTGGGGGGTGCGGACTATACGATCGCCGACATGGCGGTATGGCCCTGGTACGGCGCGCTCGTGAAGGGCATTGTCTATGAAGCGGGCGAATTCCTTCAGGTGCAGGACTATAAGAACGTCATGCGCTGGACCGACCAGATCGGGGCACGGCCAGCGGTAAAGCGTGGCCGGATGGTCAATCGCGTGATGGGCGATCCCGCCAGCCAGCTGCACGAACGCCATGATGCCAGCGATTTCGACACGAACACACAGGACAAGCGCGACGCCGCGAAAGCGGAGGGCTGAGGGCGATGAAACTCCACGATAGCAGGCGCGCGCCCAACCCCCGCCGCGTCCGATGGTTCATGGCCGAAAAGGGCATCACCGACATCGAGATCGTCGACATCGACATTTTCGGTGGCGGGCATCGGACGCCCGACTATCTCGCCATGGCGGGGTTACCCAATGTCCCCGCGCTGGAGCTCGACGACGGCACGGGCATCACCGAATCGATCGCGATCTGCCGCTACCTCGAAAGCCTCTATCCCGCGCCCAACATGTTCGGGACCGATCCGCTCGAAACCGCGCGGATCGAGATGTGGATGCGGCGCACCGAAATGCTCGTCGCGACGCCCCTGATGATGACCGTGCGCCACGGCCACCCGGCGCTCGCCGCGATCGAGACACAGATCCCGGTGATCGCCGACACGCAACGCGCGGTCGCCGAGCGCGGGCTGAAGGTCATTGACCGGCGGCTGGCGGACAGTGAGTTCATCGCTGCGGACCGGATCACCATTGCGGACATCGTTGCCTTCGCCAGCATCGATTTCGCGCGGATGGTCAAATTCCGGCCCGCCGACGACCTGACCCATGTCGCGCGGTGGGCCGACATGATGCGTGCCAGGACCGCCGCGACCGCCGGGGTCTGACACCCCCACGCGTCGCACCCATGATCAGTCGTAGCGCGAGGTCGTCCCCCACCTTTCATCGGGGTCGCCGACCTCGCGCAGCGCCTCGCGCGCGCTGCCCTCGAAATACATCGCGCTAAGGATGCCCGTACGGAATGCGCCGGTATCGATGCCGATTCGATTCGGCAGTTGCTCGATATCGGGGCTGACGCTGTGGCCATGAACGATGATCCCGCCATGCGCGCGCGGGTCGCCAAGAAACTCTTCGCGAATCCACAACAGGTCCGCGCTCGTCTGCGACTGGAGCGACTGGCCCGGTCGTATGCCGGCGTGACAGAAGAAGTAATCGCCCGAGCGCGCGGTCAGCGGCAATGCCCGCAGCCACCGCTTGATCTCGGCGGGAACGGCCTCGCTGAAGGCGGCGGATGCCGGCAGCAGGTCGGCATCGCCGGTCGGCGGTTCGATCCCGTAGCTGCGCAGCGTCGCCGCGCCGCCGAACTTCACCCACTGCCGCATCATCCCTGGCTCGCCGTCGAGGACGCGGAGCATCATGTCCTCATGATTTCCTTTCAGAACAATGAGATGGGGTGCACGTTGCTGGATATTGTAGAGCATTCGCAGCACCGCCGCACTGTCCGGACCCCGGTCAACAAGGTCGCCGAGCAGCACCAGATGCGTCTGGCGCACCGGCTCAAGCGCAAGATGATGTTGCTCGATTCGGATCATCATTGCGCGCAGCAAGTCCAGTCGACCGTGCACGTCGCCGATCGCATATATCCGTTCACCCGATGCGGTGGCGGGCTGAGTCGGTCTTGAGAAACGAATACCGCCCAGGGCCATTACCAATTGTCCATTTCCACGATGACTCGGCCACCCGCGCGGGGCTGACCAGGCGCTAACTTAACGATGGCTTGTCCAACTATCGGACATTAAAATTTCGTTCCTTGTACGCGACCTTGCTACGACATATAGCCTCTTCTCGAATATCCGTGGCACATTATGCTGTGGGGGAACGCATGGTGCGTTGCCGTGGGCGACTACCCACGGGCGGGGACGATTTTGGAGGTGTGGGTGCGACCATTCGGATTTATCCTTTTCCTGTCGATGTTGCTGTCTGCCTGCGCAGGCATCCCGAAGGATATCGTCGACACCGGGGACCGCTACACGTCGGCTGCGGTTGCGGGCATCGAGGATTACCGTCTGGGCGCCGGTGATAAGGTAAAGGTCACCGTCTATAATGAACAGACGCTCTCCGGGGAATATTCGGTCAATGCCGACGGCGCGCTGTCGCTGCCGCTGATCGGCGAGATCCCCGCGGTCGGCAAGAAAGTGTCGGACATCGCGGTCCAGTACCAGGGAATGCTGAGCCAGGGGTATCTGCGCGATCCGAAGGTCAGCATGGAAATCGTGACCTATCGCCCCTTCTTCATCCTGGGCGAGGTGAAGCTGCCCGGACAATATCCCTATGCCAGCGGCATGACCGCCCTGAACGCGATCGCCGTGGCGCAGGGGTTCACGCCCCGTGCGGAAAAGGGCGTGGTCTATATTCGCAGCGCGGGCACCGAAGCTGCGGTTCCCTACCGTCTGTCGCCCGATCTGCGGGTGTGGCCCGGCGATACGATCCGCGTCGGAGAGAAGTATTTTTGAGTGAGACGCCAATAACGGCGCAACCGTCTGTGTGGAGGAGAACGTCAGTGACGCATTTCAAGATCAAGGTGGCGGGGGTCGGCGCTGCCGCGGCGCTTCTTGCCGTCACGCCCGCGATCTCCGCGTTCGGCGGCCAGATTCCCCAGGACCAGCAGGGCGGCCTTCAGGACGCCTCGACCGCACAGATGCAGCCGGCAGTGCTGCTGACCAGCGCGATTCGGTCCGAAATCAAGGGCCGTGAAGTCACCGGGGCGCCCGCCGATCTGGAGGCGTTGATCGTCTTCGTGATCAGCCAGGGCGACAACAGCGATGCGGTCATCTCGAACGCACTCGACATGCTGAGCGTCAATGCGTCGGATAACCTGCGCATCGCGATCGGCAACGTCCGGCTGGCGCTGCTGCGCGGCAACAAGCGCGGCACGGCAGCGATCGTCAACCTGTTCGGTGGCTCGGGGTCGGCGGGTTCAGGCGGCGGTGAATTCACCGCGCCCGGGATCAGCACCGGTGGCGGTTCATCAAACTATAGCTGATCCGGAAGCCGTTTGGCTCTCCGTCAGGTAATCGTACGCCCGGTTTCCAAAGGGGGACAGCCATGCGCAAGACACATTATTTACTAACTGCCGCGATATTCGGGATATCGGCAGCATCCGCCGCTCAGGCGCAAACCGATTCGAGCGTGCTCATCTCCCCCGCGATCCCCGAGGGGTACGACCGCGGTCGTAACGTCAGCGTGACGGAGCGCCCGCGCCCCGATTACGACCAGCTTGGCATTCGCCAGGGATCGTTCCTGATCTTCCCGAAGGTGACGCTGGGGGCGGGCTTTACCAGCAACCCGTTTTTGGTGAGCGACAACGCCAAGGCCTCCGCGATCGCCAGCGTCGCGCCGTCGGTATCGGTCAATTCGGACTGGGACCGCGACCTCGTGCGCCTGTCGGCGAGCGGCCTGTTCAACCGGTATCTCGGCAACAGCACGCGCAACGAGACGCAGTTCGACCTCAAATCGCTCGGGCGCAAGGACATCGGCGCTGCCTATACCGTCACCGGTGAAGCGCAGTTCGGCAAATTCTATGAAAGCCCGACCAGCGGCGCGATCGATCCGGCGCTGTCGGTACTGTCGTCCTATTATCGCGGCTATCTGTCGGCGCGCGGCCAATATACGGTCGGCAAGGCACGCGCGGTGGTCGCGGTCGATCGGACGTCGTTCGCGTTCAACGACCTGACGCGGACCAGCGGCGTGCGGATCGACCAGGGCAATCGCGACCGGATCATCGCGCGCGTGACCGGCGAACTGCAATATGCCTTCACCCCCAGCGCGTCGGTCTATGGCCAGGCCACCTATGGCACGATCGACTATAGCGAACCGCTTGCCCCGGGGGTCGCCAACCGCGATTCGACGGGCTGGCGCGTCATCGGCGGCCTGAACTTCGATCTTTCGGGGCTGATGCGCGGCCAGGTCGGCGTCGGCTATATCCAGCGCAACTATCGTTCGGCGACCTTCCGTGATGTCGGCGGTTTCTCGACCGAGGCGCAATTGCAGTTCTTCCCGTCCGAACTCACCACCGTGACGGTCTCGGGCGGCCGCACGCTCGAGGACGCCGGGGTGTTCAACAGCAGTGCCTATTTCGACAACCGCCTCGGCGCGCGGGTCGACCACGAACTGCTGCGCAACCTGTTGCTCGGCGCATCGGGCGAATATCGGCGGCAGAATTATGTGGATTCCGATATCCACAACAATTATTTCCGCACTGCAGCAAATGCGCGCTATCTTTCGTCAAGGTTCTTGGTGTTAGGTGCGGACCTTGGCTACATCCGCCGTTCCGGCAGCGGCAGCAGCTTCAATGAAGTTCGTGGGATGGTCAGCGTCACCCTACAACGCTGAAGATGACCGGCCAGATGTGAAGGATTGAGTAGAGCATGAAGGTTTCTCACGAGGACGCACCTGCCGAGGGCGGATTTGCCGATCTGGTCGCCCGCGTCCGTGAGGCGATCCGTCGCCGTTGGATCACGCTGACCGCGGTCACGGTAACCTTGTTCGCGCTCGGTATCGCGCTCATCATGATGATGACCCCGCAATATACCGCGACGGCCAATGTGCGCATCGATCCGTCACGCACGCCGACGGCGGGGCAGAACAACGACGCAGCGGATCTGACGCCCGAGGCGATCGAAACCGAAGTCGCGCTCATCCAGTCCCCGCAGGTCGCGACGCGCGTCGTCGAGAAGC
>ENA-ORXF01001059-ORXF01001059.1-marine-metagenome-genome-assembly--contig:-NODE-1059-length-18459-cov-5.782831_pt1 | contig 18459 bp, 23 predicted proteins | sample MGYA00237864_ERZ511476 | MGnify/ENA primary metagenome ERZ511476 (study PRJEB26306, sample SAMN06343908) | marine metagenome | isolation source: coastal waters | place: Atlantic Ocean: West Antarctic... | reverse complement strand
GTGTGTTTGGTGATCCTAGAAGAGGCAGGCAAGACTTAAACTACAATGCAGAAACAGGTGAGTATACACCAGTTACTTTTGGTTCAGTTATTCCAAAAGGTGATCCTAGTAATATAATATACCCGCCCACCTCTAAAGAAGAGCGAGAAAAGCAAGGTTTTATGGACCTGCGTGATGCGGGGTTTGTAGAAGATAATTATATAATGAATGAAACACCCGAACGAGATAGGTCAAATGATGCAACCACGATAGCAAATGTAGATCAAGGTTTCTTCGAATCTGATATATACAAAAAACTCAAGAGTGATACAGATATGACTATCGGCACGGCAGATATATACTATAGCCCATACTTTGGTCGGATGTCTTCTGGTAGTATAGGTGGGCAGCAAGATAAAGCATACGAAGAATATTTAGCTACAAAAAACACAGACCCTCGTGAAGCTACAACAGCATCTATTGCTGACATTTCTGCACAACGAGTTCAAGACCCTAGATTACCAACAGGTACACAGGTTAATCCTGTAGGTACTGTAGTACAACAAGATCAACTTATTGATCCAGCTAGTGGACAATTAAAAGGTGACATAGTTTCACCTACTGCACTTGCAGATACTACTCAAGCTACAGCGCCTACAGCTACAGAAGCTTCTACCATTGATCCACGTACTGTATCTGCCGATGTAAACGCCGTAGCGGATGCAACTACTGCCGCACAAGGTACTGTTGATCCTAATGCAATAATAACAGGTGCACAGCAAACTACTACAGCGGTAAGTGATCTCACTGCCGCGCAAGGTACAACTACTCTTATGAGTAATCCTGTACAACGTAAGATAGAAGCTGGTGAATTAATTACTGGTGTAGCAGATGCCGCTGTAGCTTCTGCGTACACAGAACAGATACAAGCCGCTACCGCTACGCCCACTGACAAAGCTACTGTAAAAGGTCAGCTTGATGGGTTGATGAAAGACTTTGATGATGGTGCTACACCTTCATGGGCCGCTGGTGCAATGCGAGCTGCAAATACTGCAATGATTGCACGTGGTCTTGGGTCGTCTTCTATGGCAGGTCAGGCAATAATACAAGCTACAATGGAATCTGCTTTACCTATAGCACAAGCAGACGCAAAAACAGTTTCGATGTTTGAAGTACAGAACTTGTCAAACAGACAACAACGTGCTATGCTTGCAGCAGAACAACGTGCTAAGTTTATGGGACAAGAGTTTGACCAAGCATTCCAAGCTCGTGTGTCTAACTCAGCTAAAGTATCTGATATAGCTAACATGAACTTTACTGCAGATCAACAAGTTGCATTAGAGAATAGTCGTATAGCTAACACTATGAACCTTGCTAATTTAAGTAACAGACAAGCTTTAGTAATGGGAGAAGCTGCAGCACTATCACAACTTGACGTATCTAATTTAAACAATAGACAACAGGCCGCAGTTACTAACGCACAGAACTTGATGCAAATGGATTTAACTAACTTATCTAATGAGCAAGCTGTAGAAATATTTACTGCACAACAACGTATACAATCTCTGTTTACAGATCAAGCACAAGAGAACGCCGCTAAACAGTTTAATGCTACAAGTGAAAATCAGACTGAGCAATTCTTTGCTAACTTAGCTAGTACTACTGCACAGTTTAATACTTCACAATCTAATGCACAGTCACAGTTTAACGCCGGAGCAACTAACGCACAGAATAACTTTACATCCGAAATGATGAATCAACGTGATCAGTTTAACGCACAGAACAAATTAGTGATTGAACAATCTAATGCTACGTGGCGTAGGCAAATAGCTACGGCAGATACAATAGCGGTCAATCGTGCTAACGAATTAAATGCAGCTTCTATGTTAGACATTAGTAATACTGCGTATACAAACATGTGGCAGTACTATGCTGACACTATGGAGTACGCGTACACAGCGGCTAATAGTGAGCGTGATCGTATGACTGAGTTAGCAATTGCTAAGCTACAGGTAGATTCAAAGTTCGATATTGCTAAATGGAACGCTGACTCTACCTCAACTGCCGCTATGGGTAACGCTATTGTTAAAATTGCTACAAGTAGCATGGGTGGTGACGGTGGTTCTATCGTTGGTGACGCATGGAATATGTTTAAGGGAGTATTTTAGGAGAGTATAAATGTTAAATAACCCAGCACGAAAAGCATACGCAAGTATCATAACATCAGAAGACGGTAATACAAAACCTGAAAAAACATCTATGGGATTACTATCTAGGGCACGTAAGTCTATGCGTAAAGATACAGAAGTGTCCGATGAACCTAGAGATAGGATACGACAGTACATGACAGACATACGCATGAAAAGAAAAGAGATAAGAGATGGCAGAAGTACAACAGAAGTTTGATGCACCAATTCCGGGCATGTCACTGACTGCCGAAGTAGGAGCTAGACCTTGGCAATCACCACCTAAGTATGGTACAATAGAAGAAGCACTTACGCATTACATTCCTCGTATTACTTCAAGTGAAATGTACGAAGAGCTTTTAGATATTATGGAGTTAGGTATACCTTTAACGAGTTTAGCTGACATGATACAGTCCGGTGGAGTTATGGAAGGTTTGCATTCTATTGATGTAGGTGTACTAATTACTCCTGTAATAATGGAAACTCTTGCGTTCATGGGTGACGAAGCAGGTATAGAGTATGAACTCGGTATGGAAAACCGTATTGACGAAGACAAGATACCTGACAGTAAGATTGCGCTGGCTATAAAAAAGATGCGTGATAAAATGCCGGAAGCAATTGATGCCGCTAAAGAAAATGTTGACGAAGTACCTATGGAAACTGAAGCTGAAGAACTAGCACCAGAACCTACAGGCTTAATGGCAAGGAGACTATAGTATGGGATTTAATTTTAAAGCTCTTTTGGGTGGTATGGCTGAGGGTGTTTCAGAAAAGATAGACCTTGATGAAAAAAAGAAATACCTTCGAGATGAAAAGACAGCGGATCGGTTGTACGAAAAGACAGAAGAAGACAGGTTATACAAACGTAATAAAAAAAGGCAAAAAGATGAATTTCTTAAAGAGACTACAGGTATGTTAGAACTATTTGGTTATAACCCTGATGAACAGGCGTCCTTACTTTCTATGGGTACGGCTGCTGCAAACGAATTTTTACAAATAAATAGAGATGCAAGGGCAAAGGGACTAGATGGTCGCACTATATTTAACATGACTAAAGGAAACGCTACTGACGCCCAGAGCATTTTAAACAATGCGGAAACCCTTAACGAGCCTGTAGTTGCACAGATGGGTGATATAACTGCAGAAGCAAAAGTAAAAACGCAAGCGGAAACCGTAGGTACAAACGTACAAATATCTGATGGGTTTTCTATAAACTCAGAAGCCTACGCACAATTGTATGGTGAGCCTGATCCTATCTATAAAACATTTGATGCAGGTTTAACTGATTTGTCTTTAAAGATAACACGCAACCCTAATAGCAAAAATATCGGTCAATGGAATGAGCAACGAGAAGCTATACTTCAAACTATACGTGATAAGAAGGAAGCTGAAGCTGCGAGTGGTGATACTACAACGAAGGCCATCTTTGGTTTGGGTACTGTAAGTAGTAATATAAATGAGATTCGAAGAGGTGCAGGTGCAGGGTATGGTTTTGACGTAGGTATTGATGGTGAAATTAAAAACATGACCGAGGGTAATCAATTCTTAGGGGACATATTAAATTTAAGTGTAGCACGGCAAATGATAGAGCGTAACATGGGTATAGATGATGAGGGTATGCGTAATGCAACAAACGGTCTGTATAACGACGCCATGAGCAGTTTAACTCTTTACGCACAAAATTTATCGCAATCCGATACAGGCACTAGCGTCTTAGTACAGGCGGATAGTAACGAAGACTTTTTAACTAACGCTGAGCGTGGTGTATATAAAGAAGGTCAGGTTGTAAAAACGCCTACATCTATCTACGTATTTACTGGCATTAAAGATTTTGTAACTACCAATCAAGATACTTATGGAGCAAATTACTTTGAAGTTGGGGGCGAGTAGTATTTTATGGAACCATTAACTTATGAACAACGTCTTGCAAAGATGAAGAAAAAAGACAGCGGTAATGTAGGGCCTGTAGTTGTCGAAAAACCTGTAGTCATTGACAAAGAACCTGTAGTCATTGACAAAGAACCTGTAGTCATTGACAAAGAACCTGTAGTCATTGACGAAGAGCCTGTAGTTCCTGTAGCCAGTGATGTAGAGCTGTCTTGGGAAGATGAGTTGTCTATAATGGATGCTCGCATACTTGAACAAATTGATGAAGGTAAGGGAGAAGAAGAGTATTATAATGAGTACGATAAAGTAGGACTTTTTGGAAAGCCTATGCGTGTACGAGATGAAGATAACGAAGTATACCAACGAGCACTAGAACGAGCCAGAAAACTTGATGAAGAAAACGGTACAACAACTGAAGTAGAACTTGTCAAATCTCGTAAGGCAAACATGACTGCTATTTATGATCGTAAAGTAACTAACCGTGCAGGAGACTTTAAGGATGCAGCGATAGATGTAAACAATCTTCTTATGAGTGACAATGTTTTAGAACGTACCTTTGCTGAGGGCTTGCTGGAATCAGGTCTTGACGTAGATACAATTTCTGCAATGATGGCTACCGCTAACTTTTTACCTTTTGTTGGTGCAGCTATTGGCATTGCTGATTTACCCCAAAACTATAGTAGTATAAAAAAAGATTTAGCCAACGGTAATTTTAAAAGTGCCGCTGCGACTGCCGGTATTTCTTTTCTTGAAGTAGGTGCATCAGTCTTTGGTGGACGAGCCGTTGTCAAAGCAGCTAAAAATAACTTGATGGAAAAGAATATAAAAAAAGCTAGTGAAGGCTTTATTAAAAGTGCTGGTGGTGCAGACTTAGCCGCAAGACAAGTTGCTGAAGTTGCAACAGAAAACGCCGCTAAAGTTGCGCTAGATAATCGTGTGCTTGCTGATCGGTTAATAAGAGAGTTTGAGGCTAAAGTAGGTAAAACCATATCTGTTCAGGATGGTAAACATTTAAAGATTGACGAAGTTAAAGCACGTGAGGCAGGCAAAGAAACGCTAGAACAAATAACAGAACGTGATGGTGATTTATTTAACCTAAACCTTGGTGAAGATACAATCACATCCCCCATACTTAATCCAAATAAATTTAATGGTATCGTTGCGGTTGCGAGTGAGCTAGAAAAGAAATTTCCCGGAAGCTTTGACCCAGATAAAACAATAATAGATAATCTACTAGACCTCACAATAAGTAAAAAGTTAGATGGTCAAGAGTTGATTAACCTCTTAGATGATTACGGCTTAAACTTTGAGGACTATGTTCTTACGATTGTAGGTTCAGGTTCAGAGGCTGGTAAGGTACTAAACAATCTCTCTCAAATAAGACGCTTAAAACCTGACGCAATAATGCGGATAGATAAAGATGCCGCTAAACTTGCTGAAGACGGGGAGTGGCGAAATAGAATTATGCGTGTCGAAAACATCCGACGTGGTGGCTTGGTGTCACAGCTTGCTACAGCATCTCGTAACCTTCAGTCCGGTCTAATTAGATTGCCTATGGAAAGTTTAGGTAACGTTATGGATCAAGCTATCTACAACATGCAGTACGGTACAGAGGGCGACAAGCTTTTTAGAATGGTAGACACAGTTTTTTCAGGAGAGGTATGGCGGGATAGTTTTCGTGGTATGAAATATGTATTCTCTCGCCCTGATATTGCTAAGGATTATACTGATCTTATACTGCGATCACCAGAGTTAGCAAAACAAAACTCGGCACTGTTAAATAACTTAAACGAAATACAAAAGTTGTCAGGTCGTGGTAAGGGTGGCTTAGAGGATAAAGCTCTATCGGCCCTTGAAGATGCTGTAGATTTTTTAAACACACCTAACCGTTGGCAAGAACATCTAATGCGACGTGGAATATTCTTTAGTGAATTACAACGTTTAAGTAAGCGTGAGTTTGGTATTGATTTAATTGATGAGCTACAAAAGGGAAACCTAAAAGGTTTACTTAATGACTCAAGTAACGTTATAAAACGTGGCAAGAACCAGAGGAGTTTTTTATCTTTAGTGGATGACTCTGTGCAAAAGTCGCTTGACATTACATATGCAAAACAACCAGATACAGAAGTATTTCGTAGTGTCTCTACATTTATTACACGCAATGGTTTAACTGTTATTATGCCGTTTCCTAGATTTATGTTTAATAGTATGGAGCTTATGGGGCAATACGCAGGTGGAGCATCCATACCTTTAGCACAAAAAATATCTAGTATAGTTACCGGTGGTAGAGTAGGTGGTGGACCATTGACCGCCAAAGGCCGACAACGTATACAGCGAAACTTACAGGGTATAGCGGCGGTAGGTGCAGCCTACCAGTATAGAACATCTAAGGATGCCCCTTCAGAGTTTAATGAAGTACCTGTAGGTGACAAAGCTGTACTAAACACTACTGCGACTTACCCCCTAGCACAGTATTTGTATGCTGGTGAGTCAATTAAACGTTTGATGGATGGTACATTCAGTACGTGGTTTGATGCTAAAGAATTTGTAGAGCTGTTTACAGGTAGTAACTTTCGTACTGGGGTAGGTAACTCTGTACTAGAGGAAATAGCAGAGCTTGCTAATGCAACTGACTTAACTGTAGGAGAAACGGCGGGACGTCTTATCGGTAGGCCACTAGGAAATTACTTTTCTACATGGGGTGTGTCCTTTGGTCAAGTAATTGATGCAGAACGGGCGACAGGTGTACGTGGTACAAAACTTAAAGAGACTGCACAAGACCCTACATTCAGCTTTGCAGACTCTCTTGGAAAAAATTTAGTCCAACCATTACGTAACCGTGGTTTGATTACAACGCCCTCACAGGAAGCTGCTATGCCCGACAAAGAATATGCTGGGTTCTATGATGGGCGTGAACGTATGTATCCCGGAATGAAATTTCTTGGCTTTTCTATGACCACTGCACCAACAGAGGATAAGGAATACTTAGGTAATTTTGGTATAGATTGGCGTATACTTAGTAGTAAAAGTAAAGTACCTAGTATAAAGAACTATGAGATACGTATGTTAAATAATTTCTTACCTATTATTGTAGAGTTAGGACAGAAACAAGAAGACAAGTTACGTCTTGAGTATAGTGAGCAAAGCGATACTGTCCAAAAAGAGTTTACATCGAACGAGTATGTAAGCAATAAGTTACGCCCTCTGTTAAAGGCACAGATAAGCAAGTACAAAACTAAAATAAGTAGTGCGTCGAAAGTCAAAGGCGATGCTTATACTAGAGCAATGATTGAATATCGAAAAACACCAAGGGAGTTTCGTAAGTTAGCTACCACTGAATTTATTAAGCGTGGTATCAATAGGGGAAATCGAGTGCCCGATCCCTTAAACGCTGACGATTTAAGAGAGTTAGCCATCATAGGTAAGGCGTACAAAAAAGCATACAGTAAATAAATAAAGGGGGCAATTAAGCCCCCTCTTTTTTGTCTATCGTTTGTCGCCATTGCCACCTATAGTACCTGCTTCTTTTCTGTCTAGTAACTTCTTCTCATTCTGTGCCGCTATCATACCGAGTGTCAGGTTGAGATCAGTGGCTAGTGCGGCACAGTACCACAACACGTCACCTATCTCACTGGAAAGTTGTTCCTTCCAATCTGTGGGTAACTGTTCTGGACCATCACGTATGAGCTTCTTGACCTTGTTAGCTACCTCGCCTGCCTCTCCTGCTAATCCGAGGGCTGGGTACAAGATACGATACTTATCATCATAGATTGCAGTAGTACTGGCACTACGTTGGTATGAATTAAAATCAGACATACTGTACTTCTCCTTTAGGAATTGATTTGCTTCTTCTGCTAGACTCATTTTCTTTTACCCGTTTTACATTCTCATAGTAGGCTGTATTGAAGCCCCTGTTCCACTCACGAAACTGCATTGTATCTTTGTGGAAAGGTGGAGTGACACGCCCATATTTAAAGCTGTCATACCCCATTAAAAACTGTACCTTTAAGGGTGCATCATACTTACCCAATCCACGTTCTGCTCTAGTCTTTCTTATCATAAGACGTCTCCTTATTTTATTTTTTAGTTTTAGGTAGCATTGGTTTATCTATATCGCTCAGCGCTAACTGCAAGTTCAAAACAAGTGTCTCACCCAACTTTCGTAGGCTATGCAACTGATAGTCTATCTGCGTTTGCAAGTTACTGTTATACTTAATTTCAGTAACTATCTTTTTTTGTTCGTCGTCGAAGTTATCAGTTTCATACTCTACTTCGTTTAGTGTTATTTTAACCATGTTTATATTCTCCTTTGATTACGTTAGCCCCACCCCAGTTAAGGGGCAGGGTAGTTAGTTAGCTTATATCTACCATCTCACATGAGTCTCCACTACATGCAAGCGTTTGCATTGAACTAGTGTTGTCCTCTATCTCATAGTCAGATAGTCTTGACCAATCAATCTTCTTAGGCATAGCCTTTAGTAGCACATTATAGGTATCCTTGTCCACCTCTTGATAGGGTGCTTGCTGATAACTATGGTCTGAGTGTGGCAAGAATGACACACCTGACATCTCATCAAAGTACTTGTACACAAATGCTCCTACTTCCATCCACTCTTCATCTCGAACAGTGCATGTGATACTTGGTTTGTGTTCACACCAGTGGCGTTGATACATAAGCCATGTCTCAAGTTGCTCAATGGCGGTCATGTCGTTTCGTGTAACAGAACCACGAGGTGACTTAACTGGAAAACTAAACACAGTAGTAGTGTCCGGCTTCATTACGCATGGCTCATTGGGCACACCTTGTGCATTCATAAATTGTGTTAGTCCATCTTTGTTGTCACCGCGAACAGTACGAATATAATGGGTTGAGTGACGAGCATGAATCCCAGAAGCAGAGTCAACAAGCTGGGAGACAGTACCAGAAGGTTTGACGCAAGTGATAGCAGTAGAAGCAGGGATGCCAAGCCGTTCAGCCCACTCAGAGTTAGTATCAATTGCGATCTTTTTAAGTTTCTCAAGTGTATTCTCCAATCCTTTGTTTTTAGATGTCATCAGTGGGTTGTCCATCAGACCTGTCAACGACACACCTAGCAATCGTTCTTCGTCTGTATTTCTCTGCCATATCTTACGCAAGTAAGGAAACTTGGTGAAGCTAGATTGTATAGTACCTAGTATCGTAGCCATGTATACCTTAGCTGATAAGGACTCAATGGTATCGGTTGCTCGTACAACTACCTCCGTTAAATTACAGAATTGATATGGGCGTAAAATTATCTCGCTGCAAGGATTGCAACCGAACTCATAGTTAGGATCACGTCTGCCATTCTTAGCGGCTTGTACCTTAGATGCTTGTCGATTAAAGATACCACGTTCACCTGACTTACTTTCAACTAACGACTGCCACTCACGCATGAATGTTTCCATGTCTGGCTTCTCAGTATAGCATACAGAGTTATTAGCTAACGCACGATGCGGTGCAGTCTCCCACCACTGTCCTGACTTAGCGTGGCGAATACGATCATCTGATAAATTTGACAGGGAGATCATCGCTGATCTACGCACCCCACCGACTACAACTATTTGCCCAATGAAACACATAAGATCGTGACACTCTATGCTAGACAGCTTACGTCCTTGTGCCCCTTTGAATGTAGAGATTGCAAAGTTAAGCAACTCTATCAATGGAGCTGGACCACTAGCCCTACCACCAAATGTCTTTAGCCTTGCACCTGCAGGACGAACACGACTAGTATCAAACTTAGGTATCTCTCCTGCCCATAGTAGCGCAAGCATTTGACGTAGTGCCTTAGCCCAACCTTCCTTACTGTCCTTAACTACAATCATTGTGTCACTGTTATACAGCTCAGGTATTTCGGGTAGCTTGTTAATGAACTGACGCTCAACGCTAAAGCCTACACCAGTACCACACAACAAGATGTACATAGCTTCGTCGAATGACTTAGGGTCATCAACTGGTAGGTAGCTACAATTAAAACCTGCTGTATTGTCTCTGTCTAAAGCAGGGCCAGCCGACATCATTGCTCGCATAGAAGGCATCACTTCTAGGTTAAGTATAGCTTCTTCTATTTCTTTTGCTATGTGTATTGTGTCGATGTCCAGTACTCGTCGCACTACATTATCCATGTAACGTCCGACTGTCTCAGACCATGACTCTCTTCGTCCTTCACTGTCAACCCAACGTGCATACCGAGATGTATGTATAAATGATTGATAGTCTGTTGGTAAATAATTGTTCATATGTTTTGTTACTCCACTACTGTTTTAATTGATTTAATTGTCATACCATCTACATCGTAGATAAATTCTTGTAATGCTTCCCTGACTTCATCATTCACAATACCGTCAGTTGGCATAGGATAATCTTCTTCGTCTATCTCTATGGTTAAGAATACTTTAACTATCATCTTGGTCCTCAATCAGTACCTTTAGATACCACTGCGCTTTCTGCAAATCCTCTAAGCCATTCTTGTATTTAAAACGCCACAAGTATTTCATTATGTTACCCTGTAAGTAGTACGAGAAACCATCTTCACCTGTTGCGGCACGAATAGCATCTATACACTCAACACCTGCGAAGTTGTAATGTGCTGGTGAGTTTACCATATCTTCTTTGACTGCATTTATTTGTTCTAACTTCATATCATATCTCCTATACTAATGGAACGTTGCTTTTATCACATTACCTACTACACTGTCAATCCTATTCTTAACTGTTTCTTTTTCTACTTCATCAGTTTGATTTTCTAATTCCCTATCTCGTATATTCATTAAGGTATTGCGAACTTCTTCACTCTCCTCTATTGCTGGTACTGCGGCACAGACCATTTGTGTTATACCCATCAGGTGATAGTGATCGTCATCTGACACATCGTTATCTTCTGTAGTTATACACCCTACCATAAGCTCTCCTGTCCAATCTCCTTGTTCATCAAAGAAGGGTGATAACCTTATGATATAATCATTTGGGCTAAAGTCTATAAATATTTTATCTTCATCGTCTTTCATGTATGTTATCCCCTTTTCACTCTCTTGTATGGACACTGTATCAATGGTGGATGCATGTCCTTGCCTGTTTCTTGTAACCATTCTATAGGTATGATCCTGTCTGCATAAGGTATACCATGCTTAGCACACCATTGTCCATAGCTAGTTTTAGCTCCTTTGCTTAATTTTCTTTTACTACTTGTAAACACAAATCTTATGTCAAGCTTGGGGTGTTGTACCTTAACTGCTAAATGCTTTCGCCTATCGTCAGAATTAAATAATCCCTTTGTCTCAATTATAATACCATTCTTCAACACGAAGTCTGGAGTATAGGTTCGGTACATGAGGTCTTCCCATTCAATCTTAACTTCCTCGTACTTGAACGGCATTTTATTTTCAACTAAGAAATCTTTGTTCTTAACCTCAAGACCACTCCTATATCCATGCTTCATAGCGGCGGCGAATTGCTTAGCTCTCATTTATGTACGCCACAATTGGTAGTGTCTTAGCTTTCGACACCTTAGATGGTTGTTCGTCTATGTCGTAACACGAGTACCTAAAATCACAGAACTTACAACTATCGTTTAGTACCATATTACCTGAAGGTACACCCCTAAACGTTTCGGGTTGTGGTTGGAAGCAACGCTCAAACTTGTTTGCGTTTACTGTGTGTACTGTCTTCTCAAGCTTAGCCATCTGTTCATCTAGTACAAGTCCATCGGCAGGTACATACTTGATGTTACCATTAGCCTTGTTGACTACCCACCAGCCACCTACCTTCTTGCCAGTAGCCTTAGTATAACCAGCTAACTGACCTACGTAACCGAAGGGGTCACTCTTTTGTAGTGTGTCATAGGACTCAAACTTGTTGCGGTATGACCAATCAGACGCAGACTTAACATCATCAAGTGCACCATCCATAATAAGATCATACGAACCTTTGATTGTCTCACCACCTATGTCAAGTGTGATAAAGTTATTATCATCCTCATATGGAACACCAGCTTCTTTGATGATCCCTTTGAATGCCGCTTCAACTATGTCACCTAATAGCATGTTCATTACGAATGTTGTTGGTAAGGGCAATGCTTCCTCTGGTTTATTCTTAGCAAACCAAAGCTGGCAAGTAGGCTTACCTATGTTAGACATACGTATCCTAAATGCATCACGCTTGTTGCCCCCACCAAACTGGCGTCTCATAGAATCCATTACGTCGTCACCAATCTGTTTGATTGTTGCCTCAGACATTTTTGACGTGCCTTTTGTAGCGTTTTCTAAGTACTGATTGATAGCCAGTTCAGCGGGGTGGTTCATTACACGAAGTCCTCTGCAGATATATCTACAAATTCCTCTACTGTATCCATATCTACCTCTTCATTCTTGTGCATGTTTTCATCCCATGCCCCAAGGATGTATGTATTATAGTTAGCAATCCATGCAACGAAACTTGCGAAGACTTCTTGTGCTTCATTCTCCATCTCTAATGTAGTACTCAAGTCTAACTCTGCCTCTGGTACAAAGAAGCTACTGCCGTTTGGTAGTGGTACTTCTCTTGTACTTAAGGTAATGTTGTGCTGTGGTGGTAGCCTACGCATCTTCTCTAGCTTGGTAAACATGTCGCCCATTGTCTTGAAGGCGTCACGGTTATCAATCTCCCAGATGAATGGTGTAGCTTCTACGTCTACTGCATTGCCTTTCTCGTCGGTTGCACCTACCAGTTGTACTGTACCAAACAAAGCACGAACACGTTTGATAGACTTGATAAGGTCTTTCATAGTATCTGGCAACGCCGCCCAATCTTTAATGTAGCCAGCAGGTTTACCACAGTTAAAGCCACCCTCATTATCCTTCATGTCACTGTTTAGGTTGTTAGCCATGACAGTTTTAAGGAAGCGGTTAGCTGTGTTCTCATTACCCTTGATAAACTTCTTATACATAAACCGCTGTAAGAATGGGCGAATGACTACACCTTCGGCGTATACTGTTTCACCATCGGGAATCTCTAGCTTGTATGCACCGCCAGCAATTACCTCTACCTTCTTCATCTTACCTGCAAGCTCCTGCTCACCCATGATGGGGGTGTGATGGATACGAAGTCGTGCCAGTGTACTCGATTTACTGGTTGACTTCTTACCTTCTGAACCCATGCCCATAGCTGTCGCCATTGCCGCAAAGTTGTTAGTGTCTATCGTTGTTACTTCATTCATATTATATTCTCCTAATATATTTTACTGAAATTTAGTTATATCATACTACGTCTTTTGTGTCAAGCCAGTTTGGGCCAATCTTTGCCTCTAATAGTAGGGGTATATTGAAGTCAACACCCCACTTACGATTGATGATTGGTACTAACTTATCGTTGGTGGCTTGTATTACTTTTAGTACTTGTTCCTCTTCATCAGGGTGTATGTCGATTACAACTGAATCGTGTACACTATTTACTACGCAACTACGTAGCTTGTTAGCAGACAGTAACTTATCAATATAGATTAGTGATATAGGTACTATGTCTGCGGTTGCAAACGATTGGACAGGATAATTCTTTATCTGTGTGAAGAATGTAACCCCACCAAATCGTCGTCTTACCACATCAGGGAATGCAAACTCACGTCCTGATGGTGTAGTTATCATGCCAGTGTTCAAGGCTTCTTTGGCTAGGCTCTCATGCCACTTAGCTACACCACTGTACTTAGTCGTGAACTGCTTGTAGTACGATGCTTCTGCTGGTGATCTACCGAACCCCGACGCGCCATAAAGGGGTGCGAAAGTGTGCGACTTAGCGTTTTGTCTGGATATAGGTTGGCCTGCATCAGATATAACCTTAGCAGTATAAGCATGTACATCAAAGTCATCAATGACCTCGTTGATTGCAGTCATATCTTGTGATAGGAATGCTGCGACACGAAACTCAAGCTGGGCAAAGTCAGCTTCCATAATTTTCCCGCCCTTCCAACGTGAGATAAACACCTTCTTAACTGGGAACGTACCACCTCTTGGCATGTTCTGCATGTTAGGATCAGCACCAGATAACCGTCCAGTACCAGTGCGGTGTTGTAGTAGTCGTACATGTAGCAACCCATCGGGCTTGACGTGAGTAGCTATGCCCTCAACAAAACTACTGAGGTATGTCTCAACGGCTGACAACCTACGTACATTCTGTAAGAACAGCTCTGCATCCTTCATACCCTTGGAACGTGCAATGCCCTCAAGGAATATAAGATTGTCTTTGCCAGTACCAAAACCGTTGGCACTAATCCACTTGGAATTAGGGGGTGAGAACTTTAGGCCAGCCACTGCGCTAATGTTATCAGTAAAAGTATATCCACTAGCGGAGCAAGTATTGCATTTATTTGATCTAGCATAAGGTGTACCATCTTTCTTTTCTTTCCATACCTGACCACTGCCCTTGCATTCCCGACACTGATGTGCCTTCTGCTTGTACAATTTGTCACTGTATGCATTTACGTTACGTCGATACTCAGCGTCAGGCATTCGTTCATCGAACAGGTCTGCCCACATCTTCTTGTCCTTCGGCTTACGACTATATATAACCCAAGACAATTGCTCTGGGCTGTTGAGATTTATTGGCCTGTCACCCATCAGGTCACTGGCATGTTCTTCTAATGCCATCATCAGTAGATTACGTTCCTGTTCGAACTCAATACGAACCTCATTGAGCGCATCCATGTCAACTGCAAAGCCACGTTGATAGATACGTGCTAGGTGTACAGCTAATTGATTAGTCAAGTCTAGTGTAGGTATTAGTGATTTGCATTCCTCGTACTGTGTCTGCAAACAGTAATATAATTCTTGAGTTGCGTGAAGATCGTGTGATAGATACTCCGATAGTTCAGCATGAGGAATATCACGTGTGGAATATCCATTCTTAAAGTACTCCTTTAATGTATCTTGTTTCTTTGTGTCTAAGTCATATCGTTCTGCACAGGCATCAAGTGATAGGGGTTGCTTCTGACCACGTTGTAGTACGTACTCACCTAACAGTGTATCATACACAGCGCCATCATATACAAAGCCTGACTCCCACAACCACAGTAGATCGTGAGGTGCGTTGTGGGCAATAAGTAGCGGGGTAGCGTCTAATGCATCTTGCACTATCTGCCGCCCCGCCGTAGTAGGTTGTTGCTCTGAGTGATCGAAAGTTATAATGTTTTCGTTTCCAAGATCATCTAGCATACCTACTTGTACCAATGTATTCTCTGGCTCAAATGGATCAAGGTGTAACTTACCATTACGTTTGACTGTTGTATTCTCTACGTCCAGTGTTAGGTGTTTCATATATACGTTACCTCATATCTCCATCGGACCATATGTCCCATTCATCTTCTATCAATATACCATTGTTAAATAATATGTCAACATCTTTATTAAACTCTTTATCATTAGCGAAGTTATGCATAGCTTGCACTACCTCTTCAACTGTTAAATCGTTACGTACCATCTCAGTGTGTAACGTTTCTCCTATTGCTCCAACGTATTCCCATTTAGCCATTCACATTCTCCATAATAAAATTATCTTCGTGATCGTTGGGTAGGTAAACCAAAGTCATTGATGTGCAGGTTGGACAACTAAAGTTAGTAACCATTGCCCACTCTTCTTCATCTAATAAATCTTCATCGCCACCCCATATTAGTTCAGCGTTACAGTGCCAGCAATTCATAACAACTCACCTCCCGTTTTAAACTGTATGTACTGTGTCACATTGTTTTCAACTTCGTTGTTGAACTCTGCAAACATGCGGTCTCCAACCGAAGTGACTTGCTGGACAAAATCAGGCCAGTCTTGTTCCGCTTCCCAGTAGAATGTCGCAAGTGCTAACAGTCTATCTTCTCTTTTCCACACCCCCTTATATTCAAATGCATGCACTCCGATGATTTCAACTTGACCTTGAGCATCTGCTATCATTCGTCTAGCGTTGCCTGTTTTATACTCAAACTCTTCACTGTTAATAACTTTTTCAGTTCTATTCATAACTTACTCCCATATTTTTTTGCTATAATGCGGTCTTTTACCAACATCTCGATATATTCAGGAGACATATTAGTATTGACCTTCAACGATAGCCTAAAGTCGTCTAAATCACGCTTATCAGCACGTATGTTCATGTCCTTTATGACATCGTCTATAATTTCTTGTACCATCAGTGATCCCCCTCTAATACAGGATCGATCGAATCAAACGCTTCTTGTGCCCACTCAGGAAAACCATGTTCCTCGTCCCTGCGATCTAGCAGATGTAGAGCCACCCAGTATGAGACATCTTCTGTCATATCAACAAAGGTGTTAGTATCCAGATTGATGCATAGAACGCGGATTGATACCGCATCCTTGCAATGTTCATATGCCATAAGACATGCATCACTAAATTTTTCTGGCATGGGTTGATCGATACCATAATCTTCAGTATCAGCCTCATTGTACGTTCCCGATACACCAGACGACGTAATTAAATATTGATGTTTCATAATAATAATCTTTCGTTTAATTGTTGATAGAGACTAAGTTATAGAGTTGCACATACAATGTCAACAGGGCGGTGAACACAGATTTAGTATAGAAGGGATCTCGGTTCTCGGTTCTCGGTTGAGTTTACCTATAGGACTTTTTACCACAGATTTTATTTTTATTTTAATTTATCATCCAAATATGACGTAAACAGTGTAAACAACGTAAACAGTACCTTATTTATATACTTCAAACCAGCCCATTTCCGTTTACACCCCGTTTACATGTTTACACTTTTCTGGAAAAAAGGCCTATATAGGAACTCACTTTTGTGATCACAAACTAGAAATAACCTAAATGTTTACACTTTGCTGTATACATTGCATACCTTTCGTTATTGGTATAACTTGTCTTTAAGAAACAACGAGGTTGATATGTCTTCGGTTAAAAATAAAATAGAAAAAGAACACAATAGAACTTTAACTAATAGGCAGATAACTTTTGCACGTCACATTGTAGAAGGTATCTATTCGAATGCAGAATGTGCACGTAAGGCTGGTTATTCTGATAACGTGGCCGCCAAGCAAGCCTCAGTCCTTTTAAATGGCCGTGACTATCCGCACGTTCTGGAATACATCCAAGAGCAAAGAGACGAACGTGAGCGCCGTTACGGGGTGACCACAATTGGACAGCTCGAGAGACTTCATAAATTGTCAGTCGGTGCAGAAGAAGAAGGCCAATTTTCTGCGGCGATCAATGCCGAAAAAATACGCTCCGCATTAGGTGGTTTAACAATAGATAGACGCGAACAAATTCACACCATTGACCAGCTTTCGCGTGATGAAATCACCGCACGTTTAACTTTGCTTCAAGAGAAATATCCACAGGCTTTTGTGGTCGATGCAGAATATAAGGATGTAACAAATGAGCCAAGGTCCAGAGTCGAACTTTTGGAAATCGATAAGGCAGAACTTACCACCAAAGACGTTCGCGACGAGGATTGAGAACAAACACGGGGGCGGTGTTCCTGATGTTCATCTGCTTTGGGACGGCATACCAATATGGATTGAATTAAAAGTAAGCAAAGGCAACGCCGTAAAAGTCTCTCCTCATCAAGTCGCTTGGCATATGGCATATCACGCCCGAGGTGGCCTCAGTTTCTACTTAGTAAAGAGGTCCAAGGAACGTGACCTAGTTTTGTTTGGGGGCGATCAGGGGGTTGCGTTGGCCTCTGGGGGCATATCCGAGGCCCAAGGTACGATATACAAGAGCCCTGCGGCTCTGTTCTTGGCTCTGCGCCCTGTTTTACTGGATAAATTGGCTTGTTCTCTGCGCCCTGCGCCCTAACTCTGCGCCTCTGCGCCTCTGCGCCTCTGCGCCCTAACTCTGCGCCTCTGCGCTTTGGACCTAGGTCTGCGGCTCTGCGGCCCCATTCTTGGGGGAGTTTCCCCCGATGACAAAAGAACCAGGGGGAAATCCCCCTGGCATTTATGTTTCTATAAGAATTTTCTTTAATTGTTTTATTGAACGGCCCGAGATACGGGACAACTCCGCCATTGTGATTTGAGTGCTGTCGAATAAATCTATAATTTCTTGACGTGTCATTCATATGATTCCTTCACATTGGTTAAAAGAGGCCCGAAGGCCTCTAGGTTTCATGCCTCTAAGTGTTGGTACTGCCAAACGTTACTTTCCAAGAAAGTTATAACATCCTCTATACAGTCCCCCAAGGTAAAGATTGTACCATCATTATCTTTTGGGTTTTTGTAAAATCCTGTTTGTTTGGCTTGCGTTCTAATATCATACATATCTAAAAGCGCACTATTTAATTCGTTCATTGTGTAATCCTTATCACATTGGTTAAAAGAGGCCCGAAGGCCTCTAGGTTTTTTAATGTTCTACTATTGCAATGGATTTTGCAAGGCTCGATCCCTTG